>JAEEGK010024173.1_pt1 | contig 12619 bp, 10 predicted proteins | sample 8958771 | NCBI WGS metagenome assembly JAEEGK01 (sample SAMN16246547, study PRJNA631951) | gut metagenome | biome: gut microbiome; feature: rumen; material: SC-attached | host: Bos | place: Iran: Karaj | collected 2018-10 | reverse complement strand
ATGGGCAACGTCGGTCAGTGGCAGGAGGGCGTGTTCGAGGTCATCGACCGCACTGACAAGGCCACCAGCGATCCCATCGTTCCCAAGCCCGCTTGGCCCAAGGACTGACAGGCCGTCGGATACAGCCGAAAGGCGGTAAACCCGGGGGTGTTCCGGATCCGGAGCACCCCCTTCCTTTCGAAAAAAACAGAGTGAGGAATTGATTCTTATGTGGATAACGGTCCTCAACGTCGTGACCAGCGGTCTGATCATGGGCGGCGTGTACGCGATCATCGCCATGGGCATGAGCATCCAGTACGGCGTCGCCCGGATCCTGAACGTTTCCCACGGCGAGTTTATAATGATCGGCGCGTTTCTTACGCTCGTGCTCGTGCGGGCGAACGTGAACCCTCTCATAGCCATGCTGCTCATCGTGCCGGCCATGTTCCTGCTGGGCTTCGTGCTGCACCGGACGATATACAAGAAGCTCGGCGACGTCTCCGGCTCCGTCGGCGCGTTTGAATCCAACTCCATGCTGGTCTCCTTCGGCCTCATGTTCGTGCTGCAGAACGTGGCGCTCCAGATCTGGGGCAGCCAGCAGCAGGTCTATGCTTTCCTGCAGACCAGCGTGAGCTTTCTCGGCACCGCCATCGCCCTGAACCGGCTCGTGGTGCTCCTGCTGGCCGTCGCGATCAGCCTGATGTTCTATTTCTTCCTGCAGACTACCCGCCTCGGCAAAGCCATCCGCGCCGTCAGCCAGGACGCGGACGCGGCGGCCCTCATGGGCGTAAAGATCCACCGCGTCGGCGCGATCTGCTTCGGAATCGGCGCCGTGCTGGCCGGCGTGGCCGGCAGCCTGATCTCCATCATCAACCAGTTCAATACCTCGATCGGCATGAGCTATACGATCATAGCCATCATCGTGGTCGTGCTGGGCGGCATGGGCAGCGTTCCGGGCTCCCTGCTCGGCGGCTTCATCCTCGGCTTCGTCGGAACGCTGGTCAATTACATCGATCCCAGCCTGTCGCTGGTGGCCTATTACCTCATCATTATCGTTCTGCTGCTGGTCAAGCCCAGCGGACTGATGGGAGGGAAGACGTGATGAAACAGCTGCTGAACGAGTATAGGGCGTCTCCCAAAAAGGCCATCCTGCCCGCTTTCGTTATCGCGGCGCTGGTCCTGCTCGGCTTCCTGCCCGGAATGACCAAGCCCTACGCCACGATCATGATGGGCAGCGTCCTTATGTACGTCATCCTCTCGCTGTGCTGGAATATGTTCTCCGGCACGACGGGCTATATCTCTCTGGCGACCGCCGCTTTCTTCGGCCTGGGCGTCTATACCTCCGCGATCCTCGGCGACGCCGCGTCCATGCCTCTGCCGGTGATGATGCTGATCGGCGGGATCGCCGCAGGCGTGCTGGCCTTCCTGACGGGTCTGATCACTCTGCGCCTGCGCGGCGTCTACTTCACGATATTCACCCTCGGCATCGTCAAGCTGATGGAAACGCTGATACTGTATCTGGAGGTCCACCTCAACGGCACGCGCGGACGCTTCGTCGTGTCGTATTCCTTCACCGAGGTCTTCTATGCGCTCTACGTCCTGCTGATAGTCCTGCTGGCCGCGATCATCGTCATCAAGCGCAGCCGCTTCGGGCGCGCGCTGGTCTGCATCGCCGAGGGCGAGGACGCCGCGCAGCATATCGGCATAAATTCCACGCGCGTCAAGGTCCTCTCCTTCGCGATAAGCGCCTTCGCCATGGGCGCCGCGGGCGCGGCAATGGCGACCCGCTGGACCTATATCGACCCCGGCATAGCGTTCAACGCGAACTACAGCTTCCTGCCCGTGCTGATGGTCATCTTCGGCGGCAGAGACAATCTTCTCGGCCCGATCATCGGCGCCGCCGTGTTCGCCTATCTGCAGGAGCTGCTCACCACGCAGTTCCCCTACATCTATATGTTGGCTATGGGCGTGATCATGGTCGCGGCGATCCTCTTTATGCCGCGCGGCATACTGGGCGTCGTTCACGATCTTGCGGCCGGGCTGCGGCAGCGGAAGGAGGGGAAGAAGAATGAAAATCCTTGAAGGGATCGGCGTGACCAGGGCCTTCGGCGGCCGCCGTGCCGTCGACAACGTCGACTTCGACGTGGAGGAGGGCGAGATCCTCGGTCTGATCGGCCCCAACGGCGCGGGCAAGACCACGCTGTTCAATCTCATTTCCGGAGCGATAAGCGCGGACAGCGGCACCGTGACCTATAAGGGCCGGGTCATCAGCGGCATGAAGCCGTACCGTATCTGCCACATGGGCCTGGCGCGCACCTTCCAGAAGGCCAAGAACTTCCCGGACATGACGGTCAGGGAAAACGTGCTCATGGGCGCCATATTCGGCAAGAAGGGCGCCGACGGCGCGGCCGCCGAGAAAAAGACCGACGAGATCCTTTCCTTCGTCGGCCTGGAGCAGTTCCGCGACAAGTCGCCCGCGGACATAGCCCTGGCGCTTCAGAAGCGCGTGGAGGTCGCCCGCGCGCTTGCCACCTCGCCGGACGTGCTCATGCTCGACGAGGTCATGGCGGGCCTCAACCCCACGGAGGTGGGCGAGGCGATGGAGCTGATCTCAAAGATCCGCGGCAGCGGTGTAACGATAATCATGATAGAGCACGTCATGAAGGCCATTATGACTCTCTGCGACAGGATAATAGTGCTTCACCACGGTCAGAAGATCGAGGAGGGCACTCCCGATCAGATATCCAACAGCAAAACGGTCATAGACATCTATCTGGGGGAATAACGCATGGCTATGCTTGAAATCAACGGTCTGAACTGCTTTTACGGCAACGTGCAGGTGCTGTGGGACGTGTCGATGAACGTCGAGCAGGCCGAGATCGTCGCCCTGCTGGGCGCGAACGGCGCCGGCAAGACCACTCTGCTCAACTCCATAACCGGCCTCGTCGCTCCCCGCTCCGGCTCCATAATCTTCGAGGGCGCCGAGCTGATGGGCGCGGCCAGCCACACGCTGCTTGAAAAGGGCATATCCTATCTGCCGGAAAACGGCGGGCTTTTCCCCGATATGAGCGTACGCGAAAACCTGGAGATGGGCGCGTATCCCCGCTCCGTCTGGAAAGAACGCAGGGCCAGGCTCGAGAAGGTTTTCGAAATGTTCCCCAGGCTCAAAGAGCGGGAAAAGCAGATGGCCCGCACTCTCAGCGGCGGCGAAAGGCAGATGCTCGCCATGGGCCGCAGCATGATGACGGGCGTAAAGCTCTGTCTGTTCGACGAGCTGTCCTACGGCCTGTCTCCCCTGATGGCGAAGGAAGCCTTCAAAATAGTGCAGAAAATGCGCGAGAGCGGCATCACGATCATGCTGGTCGAGCAGAACGTCAAGCAGTCCATGGAGATAGCCGACCGCGCCTACGTCATGGAAAACGGCCGCATCGTCCTCAGCGGCAAATGCAGCGAGCTTATGGAGGACGACTATATCAAGCGCGCATATCTCGGGCTGTGAACAAGCGAATTTAAAGCACATCAAGGGCACACGCCCAAAGTGCTCCTCCCTTATCAGACCGTCGGCAAGCCGGAAGACTTTGCCGACGGTTTGTCTTTCGGTTGCATTTGCCGAAGCCCTGTGATATCATTGCCTACATGAAACCTTATATTATTTTGCAAAGGAGACGACAGCATGATAACCTCAATGGAAACCGCTTATTCCCTTAAGGGCAAGACTGCCATCATCACCGGCGGCAACACCGGCATAGGCTTCGGCATAAGCACCGCTTTTGCGCAGCAGGGCGCGAACATCGCCATTTTCTGCCGCAATCAGCAGAGCGCCGAGGAGGCCATCAAGGAGCTGAGTCAGTACGGCGGCGTATATAAATTCTACCGCACCGACATCAGCGACTACGACAACTGCAAGGCTTCCGTGGACGCCGTCTGCGCCGATTTCGGCGGCATCGACATCCTGGTCAACAACGGCGGCGTGGCTGCCATGGGCGGCGTGCTCGATTACGGCGAGGACCTCAAGGAATGGTTCCACTGCATCGACGTCGACCTCAACGGCGCTTTCCGCATGTGCTACCTCGTGGGCAAAAAGATGCGCGACGCCGGCAAGGGCGGCAAGGTCGTGAACATCACCTCCAACTCCGGCAACATGTGCAATATCCCCAGCTTCACCCCCTACAACGTAGCCAAGGCCGGCCTCAACCGCCTGACCAAGTGCCTCGCCTGGGAGTGGGCTCCCTACCACATCAACGTAAACGCCATCGCTCCGGGCTTCACTCACTCCAACTTCACCAAGGGCAATCCCCCCGAGCTTGAGAAGTTCATGTGCGAGAAGGTCCCCGTGGGCCGTTTCGGCGAGCCCATCGAGATAGGCGCTCTGGCCGTCTACCTTGCCAGCGAGTCCTCCGACATGGTCACCGGCTCCGTGGTCACCATCGACGGCGGCTACAACCTGGCCAGATAAGTCAGACCCTGTTTTTCCGGCAGCCGCGGCCCGTCCGCGGCTGCCTTTTTCTTCTTTATTATCCTTAAAAAAGGATAATATGCTGTTAAATATATATGGTAATCCGCCCTGTATCATGATACAATGCGGTTAAGGTATACATTTGACGTAGTAGGAGGACGATCAATGGACAAACAAGAAAAAGCCGGCGGCATCAGAGTAACCTTCGAGGCCGCTCAGGCGCAGGCAGCGGCAGCCGTCGAGGCTGTTCCGTCGCTGCTTACCCAGTATCGCTGCCCTCTGTGCAGAAAGGTCTTTGCCTGTTACGACGATCTGAAGACTCATTACGCGATGGAGCATGCCGGTTCAATCCTGCCCATCACCATCTGTCTGAACGTGAACGGCAAAGACAGCGAAATGCTCATCGAGCCCAACTGGACCCTGCTCGAGGCTCTGCAGTACAGGCTCGGTCTCACCGGCGCGAAGCACATGTGCGAGCGCGGAGCCTGCGGCTCCTGCACGGTGATCATCGACGGAAGGCCCATGCTTTCATGCCATCTCCTCGCCGTGGAGTGCGAGGGCAAAAAGATCACCACCATCGAAGGCATAGCGGCCGACCAGAAATGGAAGCCCCTGATAGACGCGTACTGCAAGTGGGACGCCATGCAGTGCGGCTACTGCACGCCCGGTTTCCTCGTCACCGCGAAGGTGCTGCTGGACCGCAACCCCAACCCCACCGAGCAGGACATAAAAGAAGCTCTGTCGGGCAACATCTGCATCTGCGGCACTTATCCGCGCCACGCGCAGGCGATACTCGAGGCCGTTGAGGTCATGGCAAGGCCCCCCGAGCCGCCCAAGCCCGCGCCCGGTCCCGGAGGCCCCGGCGGATTCGGCGGGTTCGGAGGCTTCGGCGGTTTCGGTCAAGGAGGTAACTGAGAATGGCTGATATTGTTGGTATCAACGGACAAAGAGAAGAGTTCCGGGTAGTCGGCAAGCCCAATCTCCCCGGCGTGCTCTCCTATGCGCTCGCCACGGGCGTTGCGAAATTCGGCACCGACTATACGGCTCCGGATATGCTTTTCGCGAAATTCCTTCGCAGCCCCTACGCGCACGCGAAGGTCATCTCCATCGACGCGGCCAGGGCCCGGGCCATTCCCGGCGTGGTCGACGTAATCCTGTGGGACGATCCCGACCTGATGAGCCTGGGCGGCTCTCCCTTCGGCCCTCCGAAGTCCTATCTGGGCAACGTCGCCCATCAGGAGCAGCAGGAGGTAGGCGCGATAGTCGTCGCCGAGAGCGAGGAGCTCTGCGAAGAGGCTCTGAGACAGCTTGACGTACAGTGGGAGGTCCTTCCCCATGTCATAGACCTCCGCAAGGGCGCGGAGCCCGATTACCCCGTGGTCCGCGGACCCGAGGACGAGGGTCCTCCGGACATGTTCTCCATGCCCGACCCCAACGCCCCCGCGAAGCAGGGCAACGTCAGCTTCGTAAACAAAATAGAGGGCGATCTCGAGGAGGGCTTCAGGCAGGCCGATTACATCATCGAGTATGACACCAACCTGCCCGCTTTCGCCTCGGTCATACCCAACCCCCCCACCTCCATCGCCTGGTGGGAGGACGATCCCTATCACGGCCCCGGCAAAAGCCTGCATATAGAGGGCGCCGTGCAGAGAAGAGAGAGCGTCGGCCAGATGTATCACATGCCCGCGGAAAAGACCATACAGGAAGGTCTGTTCCAGGGCGGAAAGTACTGCGACTGGGGCATGCGCATGTCTCAGGAGATCACGCCGCTGCTCGCCAAGCGCACCGGCAGACCGGTACGCTGCGCCAACACCCGCGAGGAGACCTTCGACTTTTTGATGAACGAGCGCTTCTGCCATCTGCGCGTCGGCTTCACCAAGGAAGGCCTCATCACCGTGATCGACGATAACTCCATCGCCGACAACGGCGTGCCCGGCAGCTCCGCCTTCGGCGTTGCCCAGGACCAGGGCTACGGTCCCTACTACACGCTGAAATGCCAGAATATCAGCCAGAAATACAAGGTAGTCGACTCCAACCGCGGCAAGATGTACACCAGCGGCCAGCACTGCCCCTTCAACTGGGATACTCTGACCATGGCGATAGCCATCATCGCCGAGAAGCTCGGCAAGGACCCCATCGACATAGCCAAGCTGAACCTGCACGGCCCCACCTCTCAGTCCGATACCGACGAGGTGCCCAGCTTTGAGGCCTGCATCGAGGCCGGCCGCAAGTACACGGACTGGAACTGGCATCCCGCCAGAGCCAAGAGGCTGCCCGACGGCAGGCTGCACGGCTCGAGCTTCCGTTATCAGATGTGCCCGCGTCACGCTTTCTCGGGCTACGACTGCAAGCTGGAGCTTCGCGGCGGCAAGGTGCATATGCCCACTCAGGGCCCCTGCACCGGCATTTACGCCGTTGAGGCCAACGCGATGGTCGTCGCCGAGGAGCTCGGCCTGGAGTACGAGGACGTCATCGTCGATTTCGATTACAGAGAAAAGTTCACCCCCGTGGGCGGCGGCTCCGACGGCACCACCGCTTCCTCCTGGGCAATGAAGGAATGCGCCAACATACTCAAGCAGAAGATACTCGAGTCCGCCATCAAGGCTGCCGAAAATCCCCCCGCTCCCAGCATGTTCGGCGGTTTCGGAGGCTTCGGCAGGCAGCAGGCCCCCAACCCCCTGAAGGGCATGAAGCCCGAGGATCTTGACATGGTCGGCGGCAACATCATCGTAAAGGCCGATCCGAGCAAGTCCATAGCTCTGGCAAGCGCCACTCAGGAAAACATCTTCGCCACCTACTCCGGCAGACCCCCCGCAGCTCTGTGGAGCACGGGCATGGGCAAGATGCTCGACACCATGAACACCGCTTACTGCGAGGTCGCCGTCGATGAGGAGACCGGCGAGGTCGAGATCCTCAAGCTCAGCGTCGTGGCCGACCCGGGCAAGGTCATGCGTCTCACTTCTCTCGAAAGCCAGATCGACCAGGTCATGTTCTTCAGCCAGGGCTGCCAGCTGCTGGAGGAGTACGTATTCGACGAGAAGACCGGCGTAAGGCTCAACGCCAACATGATAGACTACAAAAAGCCCACCATGCTCGACGTGCCCTCCGTAAACCGCAAGTTCCTCGAGACCCGCGCGGGCAACGCGGCATACGGCGCCAACGGCATAAGCCATTCTCTGGCGAATACTCATCTCATCATCATTGCCATCTACAACGCTATCGGCGTCTGGGTCGATCCCCCGGCGACCCCCGATAAAGTACTGAAGGCACTGGGAAAGTGCTAAGGGAGGACAGACATGAAGCCATTTAATCACGTAAACGCTAAATCGCTGGAAGAGGCGGCCGCCGTTCTCAAGGGCGGCAAAGCCAAGGCAATCGCGGGCGGCGCTGATCTTCTCGGCACTTTGAAGGACAACATCATCCCGGAATACCCCGATACTCTGGTAAACCTCAAAAGCATCCCCGGCCTTGAATACATCAAGGAAGAGGACGGAATGCTGAAGATAGGCGCTCTTACCAGGCTGGCCGACATCAGCAGAGACGAGACCGTCAAAGAAAAATGCCTCGCTCTGCATCAGGCTGCTTCCGTTACCTGCACCCCCAACCTCCGCGAGCAGGCCACCATCGGCGGAAACATCGCCCAGCTGCCCCGCTGCTGGTACTTCCGCAAGTCCGAGGACCGCTTCGACTGCGCCCGCAAGGGCGGCGAGACCTGCTTCGCCATCCAGGGACAGAACCGCTATCATTCCATCTTCGGCGGCATGAAGACCCACACCAGCACCTGCTCCAAGTCCTGCCCCGCCGGCACCGATATTTCCGGCTACATGGACAAGATCCGCAAGGGCGACTGGGACGAGGCCGCGAGGATCATCATGAAGGTCAACCCCCTGCCCATGATAACCTCCCGCATCTGCCCGCATCCCTGCCAGGACGCCTGCAACCAGTGCCAGTACGGCGACTGCGTGAACATCCACGCGGTGGAGCGCAGCATAGGCGACTACATCCTCGCCAACATCGGCAAGTTCTACGCCGCTCCCGATAAGGAGACCGGCAAGAAGGTAGCCATCATCGGCGCGGGCCCGGGCGGCCTGACCGCGGCTTACTTCCTGCGCAAGGCCGGCCACAGCGTGACCGTATTCGAGCGCATGGAAAAGGCCGGCGGCGTGATGCGCTACGGCGTGCCTCACTACCGTCTGCCCAAGCACTATGTCGACGACGTGGTGAACGCCATTGCCGGCATGGGCGTGGAGATACGCACCGGCGTGACCATAGGCAAGGACATCTCCATGGACGAGATCGACAAGCAGTATGACGGCGTATACTTCGGCACCGGCGCGTGGAAGCAGCCTCTGCTCGGCATAGGCGGCGAGGACCTCGCTCTGTTCGGCCTGAACTTCCTGGTGGACGTCAACACCTACCTGCAGAAGACCATCGGCAACGACGTGCTGGTCTGCGGCGGCGGCAACGTGGCCATGGACGTGGCCCTGACGGCCAAGCGTCTCGGCGCGAAGAGCGTGACTCTCATCTGCCTTGAGAAGCGCGAAGAGATGCCCGCCAGCTCCGAGGAGATCGCCCGCGCCGAAGCGGAAGGCGTACAGATATTCAACAGCTGGGGCCTCGGCGGCGTTATAACCGACGCGAGCGGCAAGGTCACCGGCCTTGACTCCAAGCGCTGCGTCTCCGTGCGCGATCCCGTTACCGGCCGCTTCAGCCCTCAGTATGACGAGAACGAGCGGAAGGTATATCAGTCCGATTACATCATTCTCGCCACCGGTCAGGCCGTCGATATCAGCTTCCTCGGCGACAAGTTCCTCGATCAGCTCAAGTCCGCCCGCGGTCTCATAGACGTGGACCTCTCCACCTTCAAGACCAACCGTCCCGGCATGTACGCCGGCGGCGACGTGGCCACCGGCCCGAACATTGCCATCCGCGCCATCAACGCCGGTCACGTGGCGGCAATGGGCATGAGCCGCGATCTGGGCTTCCCCTTCCCCGCCGAGCCCAAGGACACCGGCTTCCGCACCTTCGATACCAAGGGTGTGCTGGTGCACGAGTCCAACAAGCTGGGCGAGCGTCCTATAGATCAGCGTACGCTGACCGACGAGGATGAGTTCTCCCTGTCCGCGGAGCAGACTCTTGCCGAGGCGTCCCGCTGCATGAACTGCAGCTGCCACGCCGTCAACCCCGGCGACATAGCCCCCGTGCTTATCGCCGCGGACGCGAAGATCGTCACCACCAAGCGCGTTCTCGACGCGGAGGACTTCTTCGCCGTGGGCAATCTCACCAACACCGTTCTTGACGCGGACGAGATCGTCACCGAGATACAGATCCCGGCCAAGGGCAAGAGCATATACAAGAGGATGGCTCTGCGCAAGAGCATCGACTTCCCCATCGTGAACGTCGCGATACGCTCCTGCGAGGGCAAGACCCGCATCTGCCTCAACGCCGTCGCGCCCACTCCCTACCGCGCCGTCAAGGCCGAGGAAGTGGTAAACGGCAAGGAGATCACCGAGGAGCTGGCCGCCAAGGCCGGCGAGGCCGCCGTGGCCGACGCCTGCTCCCTCGAGGACGCCAAATTCAAGATCCAGATCGCCAAGACCATGGTCAAGCGCGCTCTGCTTGAAATGTAACGGACCCTTAAGCACACACCGGGCGGTCAAAAGCCGCCCGGTGTAAATTATCCGCCTGCCGTGCCCATGACACGGCCCGAGGGAATACAATGAGAGAAAAGGTACCGGATCATCTGAGAGTCTCGGCGATGCTCGCGGTGATCGCGCTGCACGTCTCCAGCACCTATATTTTCGCCGAGAGCAGCGTAAGGCTGTTCGATATGAACGCCGCCATGTACGTAAATCAGGCGGCCCGCTTCGCCGTGCCCCTGTTCGTGCTGCTGTCGGGCATGTCCTTCGGCATGTTCGAGGGCGGGAAGGGCGCGGCGAGGTTTTTCAGATCCCGCGCCGTCAAGATACTCGTTCCCTATCTCGTCTGGGGCGCCGTTTACTTTCTTTACAACAACGGGCTGCGCTTCCCCGCCGGGTGGGTGAAGGCCTTTCTCCGCGGGATAAGCTCCGGCAGCTTTGCCTCGCACCTGTATTTCGTTCCCCTCATCATACAGCTTTATATCCTTGCTTACCCTCTGCGGTATCTTATGAAAAAGCGCCCGGGAGCCGTGCTGACGCTCAGCTTTGCCCTCAGCTTCTGCCTTCAGGAGCTGCTTATGCTCACCTGCTCCGGCACGGAGCTTCTCGGCTCCGGCTGGTTCAGATGGAACGTATGGCGGCTGTTTCCCACCTGGCTTTTCTATTTCGCCGCGGGCATGTATATTACAAAAGAGCGGCTTGACAGGATCTCGCGCGCCGCTTCGGACAGCCTGCCGTGGCTGCTCATCCTCTGGCTCGTTTCGGCGGTACTGCTGACCCTTGACAGCCGCGCGACGGGCTCCGTCGATCTTTCGATAAAGCCCCTGATCATGCTGTATACCGCGCTCGTCTTCGTCACGCTCTGCGGCGTCGCCCAAAAGGCCGGAAACGTGCGCATCGTACAGCGCATCGCGCGAACGCTGTCCGGCTTATCCTATGACGTATACCTCAGCCACGTGCTGTTTCTCATGCTGCTGCGCAGGCTGGGCGGCGTATTCAAAGGAACGTCCGGCATGCTGCTGCTGTTCATCGCCGTGACGGCCTGCGCCCTTGTCTATGCCGGGCTGATGCGACTTGCAAGACAGGCTTTTCACAAGCTTTTCGTCCGATCCTGACACAGGGTGACACAGGGGACGGGGGTGTGTGTCCGCGCTGCGGACACACACCCCCGTCCCCTGTGCTGCTGTGCTGCATATCAACCGGCAGTTGATAAACTATCCCGAGAAGTTGTTGCTTTCCCGCATTATTTAATTACAATAATATCTGCACGGTATTTGAACAGTGTGAAAGCGAGGGACGGAAGATGACAAACGGTATAGGACAAAGACTCCGTGAATACCGCATACGAAACCGCATGACGCAGCAGGCCGTCGCGGAGGCGATCGGCATATCCGCGCAGGCCGTCAGCAAGTGGGAAACGGGGACGGCGCTGCCAGATATTTCCGTTCTTGTTCCGCTTGCGGCGCTTTTCAGGGTTACGACGGACGAGATACTCGGCAACACCGCCCGAAGGGACTATTGGGAATCAAAATGGCGGGAAGTCTGCGCCGAGCCCGGCGGCGCGCTCGAAGTTTCCGAAAAAGCACTTTCGGAAATGCCGGACGATAAGATTTTTTTATACAGACGGGCATGCAGCGAATACCTCTGCGCCGACAGTGCGTCCGGGCCCGACGGCCGCACCCGGCTGCTGAATTCTTCCGCACTCCATTTTTCCGATCTGTATGCCGCATACCCGGATTTTGAAGATGCTCTGAGCATGCTCGTGCGTGTACTGTCGGCGTCCGGGAGAACCGAAGAAGCCAGACGGTATGCAGAGCGGTCCCCGGACAGAGACCGTCTGCTTACCCTGTGCCTGTCCGGCGCGGAGTTGTCGGCACAGAACAGGCTCATGATCGGCAGAGCCCTCAGCCAGCTGACGGCGGACCTGCTGAACGCCGGATCGGCAGATATGCTTCGACTTGCCGATGTCCTTATCGACAACGGCGCAGGCCTGTACGACGGCAGGGACCGTCATGCATTTCGCCTTGCGGCGATATGCCGCCGCGCAATGAATGCGGCAGAAGAAAAGAAGTGCGCCGAGGCCGTCGACGCGCTTCGGGAAGCGTTTGATTATCTGCGGAACATCTGCGGCGAGCTTTTTTCCGCGGATGAGGCGGCGCGGCAGTTTCAGTCGTTCCTGCAAAGCGAAAAATTATCCGTTTTGAAAGAGCGCGCGGATTATAAGGCTTTGGTGCGCGATTTTGAAGCATTCCTTAAAACCGAGTAAGTTTTCACACCGGAGTGACACAGGGGAGTGACACAGGGGACGGGGGTGTGTGTCCGCGCTGCGGACACACACCCCCGTCCCCTGTGCTGTTCAAAAAAGAGTCAAAGAGAACCGTCCCCGTTGACTCGAGGGCAGGAATGAGTCAAAGAGAACCGTCCCCGTTGACTCAAAACGTGATGGCGACCTTGATATCTCCGTATTTGCCCGAGGCGCAGTCGAAGGCCTCCTCCCACTGCTCAAGAGGGAAGGTACGGGTAACTACCCCGTCGGTCCTGAGCA
>JAEEGK010024172.1_pt1 | contig 12619 bp, 11 predicted proteins | sample 8958771 | NCBI WGS metagenome assembly JAEEGK01 (sample SAMN16246547, study PRJNA631951) | gut metagenome | biome: gut microbiome; feature: rumen; material: SC-attached | host: Bos | place: Iran: Karaj | collected 2018-10 | reverse complement strand
GAACGCGGCGCGTACCATCTGGAAGCGATATGGTTTGCTCGGGCAGTTTTATCATCTGCCTTTGCTCAAGCACTTTGGTGTCACTTTCGTGGATGGCGTTCAACTCATCAATATCGTTCACAAGTTCGTCGTCGGAGTGGCCGAGCAGACTGTCCACTGGCATATTATATAGTTTTCCTTCTTCTTGATTGGCAACAATATACTGGCGATGGATATTCTTTACGAAAATCGGGTAGGGCACAAGGTCGATGATGCGGCGCATCAGGTTCTCGCTCTCTTCCAGTTCGTGCTGCTTGCCTTCCATCTCTTCCTGCTGCGTCTGCATCTCTTCAATACTTTGACGCAGTTCTTCTTCCTGAGTTTTAAGTTGTTGCGCCTGCTGTTGCGCCTTTTCGAGCAGTTTCACGGTTGTGTTGTTCAAGTGCGATGCCGACAAGGTTGACGCAAAACTCTCTGCAATCTTTTCAATGAATTTCTGCTTGTGCTCGTCAATCTCGTTGAACGATGCCAATTCAATAACTCCCAGCACTTTATCATCGCTAATGAGCGGCACAAGGAATAGGCATCGCGGTGACGCTTCGCCCAACCCGGAGCGGATTGCCAGATATTCGTCGGGGATGTCGGTCATAAAAATGGGCGCCTTCTCGTAGTAGGCGGCGGCAATCAGTCCATCTTCAAGGCTGCACTTCTTGTCGGGGAATTTCTGACGGTCGTAGGCGTATGAGGCAATCATTGTAAGAAACTCATCGTCAGCGTTTTCGCGCACAAAAATACCACCTTGGTTGCAGTCGGTGTATTTGATAAGTTGGTGCAGCAGTTCCATTGCAATCTCGTTCAGCGAGCGGTTCGACTGCCGCATAATGTCGGAGAACTTGGCCACGCCCTGGTTCATCCAGTTGCGCTTCTGTTCCTGCTCTTTCCAGTCGTTTTCTTCGCTCACAAGTTTGTCGAGGTGCTGATTCAACTTGCTGATTGACTGATAGAACTCGTCGCCCGCGGCGTTTGCCGATTCGTATTTCCGCCCCGAGGCAATGCACTCGGCGTAGCGCTGCAGTTCGGCATAGTGCCTTGCCACACCGCCAATGCGCCTGAACATTTGGTGGCGTTTAATCTGTTTCGCTGATATTTCCACGCCTTCGCCAGTGGAGAGTTGTTTCAGACAGCCGTCTATCTGATCCAGTATCTTTTGATTGACAAACTTATCGATTAGCAGATTTGCCAAAATTAAGGTTCCAGCCAGCACTATCGCAGCCAATACAATCAGTCTGTTTGAATGGAAAACTGCCATAGCAGCCAAAGCAGCCAGCGCGGCGATTGTCAAAACTGTTTGCAATCGCTTTATATTATTATAGGTATAACTTCTATTTTTTAACATATTACTTATCTTTAGTTTTAAATCGTGACAAAATTAGATTGTTTAGTTTAAAACCAAAACTAATTAATCTTAATCGGTAACAATTACGCAAAACAACCAAATTTTGACCATAATTTTAGTGGTTTGGACTTTTTATATGCTTTTTGATTTTTACACCCCTTTAAAATTTGTACTTATCACCTAAAAATCCACTTTTTACGCGCCGACACCCCTTAAAAATCGCTCAAAATCTCTCAAAAATTCAAAATTTACTCTATTGGCCTAAAATGCTTCAATTTCAAATCGTCAGTGAAAACGTTTTAAAAACGCACCATTTTTAATAAATCTTGCTAAAAGCGTTTTGTGAATTATAATCTGTAAGTAAAATAAGAAAAACACTAACGATATTAAAATATTTTCTAATTTTTAGTTGCGAATTAAAAATCGGCTATATATTTGCCATGTCAGAAAACGATAAAAACAGGACTGTTTAGAGAACGATTAAATGAGGTTTAATTAAAAAAGCAATCGAGATGAAAAAGTCTTTTAAAAACGGAATGAATCAGAATTTGCAGCAGGGTTCCCGCTGGAACTCGAAACGCAATAATCAGAAACGCTGTGCGCGCCCAACCAGCCGGGCCGTTGGCAGATAAATCAATTTAGAGAAAAATCAAGGCTGGCTTCGATGAAACCAGCCTTTTTTGATGGCTGTGCGGCAACACAACCATCGCAGTTTAAAACTTATAAACATTCAAAGAAAATGAAAACAATTGAGAAAACAATGATTGTCATCGGGTTGATGGCAATGACCGGAACAAGTTACGCCGAGGGTGAAGGCGGCGTTGAGGCTTCAGTTGGAGCCGATGTAGTAAGTTCGTATATATGGCGCGGCGGCAAACTCGACGGAGCAGCCATCCAACCTTCACTTTCAGTCGGTTACAAAGGTTTGTCGCTCGGAGCGTGGGGCTCGGCAAGCATTGTCGGGAGCGGCTACAAGGAGATTGACTTCACGCTGTCGTACGCCGTGGGCGGCCTGACGGCAATGGTAACCGACTACTGGTGTGCCGACGACGACACGAAATACTTCGAGTATTCGGCCGACTCAACCATCCACACCTATGAGGCAGGTCTGACATACGATTTTGGATTTCTGTCAATCGGGTGGTACACAAACTTTTACGGCGCAATAGGCACCAAATCGAACGGCGACGACGCCTACTCGTCGTACTTTGAGGTTGCCGCACCTTTCAAACTCGGCGGACTCGACTGGCAAGCAGCCGCAGGCGTAACACCCTGGGAGAATGACTTTTACGGCGCCGAGGGTTTCGCACTTATCAACCTTAGCCTTTCGGCGACAAAAGAGATTGAATTCGAGAAATTTACGCTGCCCGTGTTCGCGCAAATCACCGCAAACCCAACAGCAAACCGAATGTATTTCTTGGTGGGATTATCCTTTTAAAGTGTAGAGGGGAGTGGGGAGAGTTTAGCGGAAGGGTTATCGAAAAACTAAACTCTAAACTCTCACCACTTACCAATTAAATAGTTAATAATTAAATTTTTAAGACAATGAAAAAGATTGAAGCAATCATTCGCAAGACGAAGTTCGACGAAGTGAAAGAGGCTCTCTTTCAGGCCGATATCAACTGGTTCTCGTACGCCGAAGTGAAGGCCATTGGGCAGGACCGCGAGGACCGCATTTACCGCGGCGTGATGTACAGCACCGACATTATCTCGCGCATTGAGATTACCATTATCTGCCGCGACCAGTTTGTGAAACCCGCCGTTGATGCCATTATGAGCGTTGCGCGCACGGGCGAGGTCGGCGACGGCCGCATTTTCGTCAGCCCCGTCGACGACACCTGGTCAATCCGCACAGGCGAGCACGGCGACACGGTTTTGGCGGACAAAAAATAATTGACAATTAACAGTTAACAATTAATAATTAACAATTTAGGATGGAAAGGCAAAGGACGAAAGAAAACAGTCTGTAGTCCGTTGTCTGAAGTCTGAAGTCAAAAAAAGAAAATCTGTGAATCGGGAAACGGACAAAGCGTCGATTAAACGATTCACCGATTAAACAATTAAACGGTAAAAAAATGGAAACAATAATTTCTGATACAATTTCGATGGCGGCAGGGGCAATGGCGCCTGCTGCCGAGGCGGTTGTCGAGAGTGGCATTAGCCCTGTCGATACAATTTGGGTGTTGCTTGCGGCAATGCTGGTGTTCTTTATGCAGCCTGGCTTTGCGCTGGTTGAGGCGGGCCTGACGCGCACCAAAAACACGGCCAACATTCTGATGAAGAACTTTATGGATTTCTCGGCAGGCTCGGTTCTGTACTGGATTCTGGGCTTCTCGGTGATGTTCGGCGCTGGCTCGTTCCTGGGCTGGGGCGGATTAGGCATTGGCGGCGTTGAGAACCCGTGCGGCAATCTGCCAAAAGAGTGCTACTTCATTTTCCAGACGGTGTTCTGCGCCACGGCGGCCACAATCGTTTCGGGCGCAATGGCTGAGCGCACCAAATTCTCGATGTATCTGGTTTACAGTCTGGTCATTTCGGCGCTGATTTACCCCATTCAGGGCCACTGGTCGTGGGGCGGCGGCTGGCTGAGCGAACTCGGTTTCCACGATTTCGCAGGCTCGGCTGTGGTTCACTCGTGCGGCGGTTTCATTGCCTTGGCGGGCGCCATTGTGCTTGGTCCGCGCTTGGGCAAATATACAAAAGCTGCCGATGGCTCTATCCGCACTCACGCCATTCCTGGCCACAACCTTGCGCTGGCAGCTCTGGGCGTGTGGATTCTGTGGATGGGTTGGTTCGGATTCAACCCTGGTTCAACCGTTGCCGCTTCAGGCATTGTTGATGCTGACTGCTACGGCGGCGGAATCCTTGACAATATGTCGGCAATGTCGCACATTTTCGTAACCACCAATATGGCGGCCGCCGTGGGAGGAATTGTGGCCCTGATTTATACTTGGCTGGCCTACGGAAAACCTTCGCTCTCAATGGTTTGCAACGGCATTCTGGCAGGCTTGGTTGGCATAACGGCAGGTTGCGACTGCGTTCCAATCTGGGCCGCCGCTCTGATTGGCGCCATTGCTTCAGCAGTTATGTGCTTCTTTGTCAAGTTCTTCGACACCCGTCTGCATATCGATGACCCCGTTGGCGCCGTTTCGGTTCACGGAATGGCTGGCTTTGTGGGCACAATCCTGACAGGCGTTTTCGCCTACAGCGAGTGCGGCTATTCAGTTCTGACACAGCTGATTGGCGAGGTTACCATTGCAGGCTGGTCGTTCGGCTGCGGACTGATTATGTTCCTGCTGATTAAGAAGATTCACGGTCTGCGCGTCGACTCACGGATTGAAGAGGAAGGACTCGATGTTTACGAGCACGGCGAATCGGCGTACAACTGATTGACAGTTAGTATTTAGGATTTAAAATTTGTGATTTGTAAAAACAAGGGGGCGAGAGTTCCCTTGTTTTTTTTGTGCGCGATTTTTCATACATTTGTGTCTGACAAAAGCATTTGCGCTATGGACACACCGACAATGACACGGATGATTGCCGAATACTTCAAGACGCAGCCTGTGCTGAAGGCTTGGCTGTTCGGCTCGTTTGCCCGCGGCGAGGAAACGCCCGACAGCGATGTTGACATATTGTTTGTTCCCGACCGTTCGGGCAAACCGTTCACGCTCTTCACTATGGGCGGCATTTATATGGATTTGAAAGATTTGCTGGGCCGCAATGTTGACCTTGTTGAAGACGGCTCACTTCGTCCGTACGCCGAAAAAACTGCCAACCGCGATAAAATCCTGATTTATGAGAGAAAAGGCGCGTGACAAAAAGCCAACGACTCATTGACCTTTTAAGGAATGCTACAACAATTGTTTTTCTTTAATAGGACACATAATTTTGAATTGTACACATCAAATTAAACTATATTTGTGCATAACAATTAAAAACGGATAATGACGAAGTAGAAATATTAATTTAACATATTAAATAACAAGGCATTAACTATTATTCACATTCAAAACAAAAGCGTCGGAAACTCTTGATTTTGAATGAAGTTGAATAGCAGTATTTGCGGAAGAGTAAAGTTCCGTTGTCCTATGTAAGGTTGATGCTCACATCGATAAGGTGTGGGCTATTCTAATAGGACAACGGAGTTCACCGACGCTCTTCGTGAATGTGATAGAAAGGTCTACACCTTTCTTGTTGTCGATTTCAAGTGATTGATAGTGAATGCAAAACTATCAATCGATTATGGGTAATAAACTTAAACTCGTTTCTTTATTTTCAGGTTGCGGCGGACTCGATTTGGGATTTGAAAAAGCAGGTTATGAAATTGTTTGGGCAAACGAGTACGACAAAGATATTTGGGAGACATACCGCTACAACCATAAATCAACATTTTTAGATACACGGAGTATAACTGATATTGATGAATGCGAAATACCCGAATGTGATGGTATTATCGGTGGTCCGCCGTGCCAATCCTGGAGCGAAGGTGGTGCCAAACGCGGCATTAATGACAAGCGAGGTCAGTTATTCTACGATTATATCCGTGTGCTTAAAGCCAAACACCCTTTATTCTTTCTTGCTGAAAATGTTTCGGGAATGCTTCTTGAACGACATTCCGATGCTTTGAATGAAATCAAAGAATTGTTCAAAGAAGCAGGTTACACACTTTCGTTTCAAATGTTGAATGCTTGTGATTACAACGTTCCGCAAGACAGAAAACGCGTATTTTTTGTTGGAATAAGAAATGACTTGGGGTTAGAATTTCAATTCCCAGAACCATCAGACAAACACTTTAATCTGCGCGACGCTATTGGCGATTTGCCTTCTAATCCGACACCAGTTTCGAATGGTGTAAAAGTGGACAAAGAAAAACCACAAATTCTTAATCACGAATATATGACTGGTGGCTTTTCTTCAATTTATATGTCCCGTAACAGGGTTCGTAGTTGGAATGAACCATCGTTTACCATACAAGCGCAAGCGCGACAAGCCCCAATCCATCCGCAGGCCCCCAAAATGACTTTCATAAGCGACAACCTGCGGGAGTTTCAACAGGGAAAAGAACACTTGTATCGCCGATTAAGTGTTAGAGAGTGTGCTCGTATTCAAACCTTTCCTGACGATTTTCTTTTTGTATACAAGAATATTGCTGCTGGCTATAAAATGATAGGCAATGCTGTTCCTGTAAATTTGGCTTATGCGATGGCAGAATCTATTCGAAAACAATTGTCGTCTAATGTAAAATAGGTATGCCATCACAAGTTGAAAACGGAAAGGCTTTTGAGTTTGCGATAGCAAACGCATACTATCAACATTTGCTATCGAATGGTCAACACGTTCAACTTCAAAATGACAATAATCTTGTAAACGTGCAGAATTGTTATGCGGCACAAACGGAAAAAGACAAACTATGGTTTGATACAGCGGCTCAAAAAACAATAGAAACTTTAGTCGCAATAGAACCAGGGCTTACTTCAAACAGAAATCTGTTCGATATATTAAATATTAGAGTGGCATCTGATTTAGAAGGAATCAATGGCGACGTAAGAGATGTCATTTTTTCAAGGCAGAATTGGGAAATAGGAATTTCTGCCAAAAACAACCACGATGCAGTAAAGCATTCCAGACTATCACCATTAATTGATTTTGGTAGAGAATGGATGGGGATTCCTTGTTCCAAAAAATACTTCGAGGAGATAAATTGTGTTTTTGATTCGTTAGCGAATCTAAAACGCCAAAATCCAAAAATAAAATGGGAAGATTTGGGTAATGCAAAATCCACGAATGTTTATGTTCCATTATTAAAAGCATTTCGTGATGAAATGCTAAAGTTGGCGAAGTCAAATGTTTCCGCATCATCTAATTTGTTGAGTTACCTAATAGGAAGGAAACCATTTTACAAAATCATAAAAGAAGATGGCAGAAACATTGTAGTAGTAAAAGCATTCAATATTGGAGGAAAACTAAATCAAACCATAAATGGACACAAGCCAATCATAAAAACGGATTCCGTAAAATTGCCGACAAGAATTATTGAATTGGAATTTAAAGAAGGTTCCGATACAACATTGATGATGGTCTTAGACGAGGGTTGGCAAATTAGTTTCCGTATGCACAATGCAAGTACATTGGTGGAAAATTCACTGAAATTTGACATTCAACTTATTGGCAACCCACCAATATTATTTACACAACATTTGTTTTGAATATTTAGGAGTAGATAGCATAAATCTTTACCCTAATCCAAAAAATCATACCAAATTTTTGGATTATAATCCGAAAAATCATACCGAAATTTTGGATTAGGCGCCATTACCGCCCCTTCCCAACCCCAACCAATTTCAATCCGTAACCAACCCCGCACCTTTAACAATGTTATTCTAACAAAATATTCTAAAACTGCTACGAAAGATTTTAATTCGTAAGTTATATACGAGAAATACGGATAGAACATAAGAAATTACCAATTTTTAGTTGCAAAATAAAAATCGGTTATATATTTGCCGCGTCGAAAATGACAACAAAAGGGCATTTCGATTTTAAAACAAAAAAATGACGATGAACAAGAATTTGAACAACGGTAATAATTTGAATCTCAATCCGAATCGAAATTCGGGGCGAAATTGCCGTAATAATAATCGGAATCGGAGTGCGGGCCTAACCAGTCGGGCGGACTAATGAGAGCAAGAAAATGAATTCATAAGGCTGGTTTCAATCGGGACCAGCCTTTTTTATAAACTAATAGAAGTCAAATATTTAAAACAATAAAAAGATGAAAAAACGTTACGTGATTTTTACAGCCATTATCGCAATCATTGCGATTTGCGGCTTGCTGGTTCCCGAGCAGCAGGGAATCTGGACTTTGAGCGACAACATTAGCGCGGCCGACATTGCGTGGATGATTACCGCCACCATTTTTGTGCTGATGATGACGCCTGGACTGTCGTTCTTCTACGGCGGAATGGTGCGCAAGAAAAACGTCATTTCCACTATCCTTCAGTCGATTATCGCAATGGGCATAATCAGCGTGCTGTGGGTGTTTGTGGGCTTCTCGCTCTGTTTTGGCGAAGATGTTGGCGGCCTTGGAATCATTGGCAACCCCGCCACTTATTTTATGTTCCACAATGTTGGCGGAGCGGCCACCGACGACCTTTCAACCCGCCTTGGACTCACCATTCCGCTGGCCCTGTACGCGCTTTTTCAGATGAAATTCGCAATCATAACCCCTTCACTCATAACGGGTTCGTTTGCCGAGCGCGTGCGTTTTTCGGCCTATATGATTTTTATGGCGCTGTTCTGCATTTTCGTCTATTGCCCGCTTGCGCATATGACCTGGCACCCCGACGGCCTTTTCTGCCGTATGCACGTCAAGGATTTTGCGGGCGGCATTGTGGTTCACGCTTCGAGCGGTATCGCCGCCCTGGTTGGCGCAATCTTTTTGGGGCGCCGTCGCGATAAGAAATCGGAGCCTGCCAATGTGCCCTACGTTGTTCTGGGCGCCGTGCTGCTATGGCTCGGCTGGTTCGGATTCAACGCGGGCAGTTCGCTTCACGCCGACGGAATGGCCGTCAAAGCCTTCCTGAACACCAACACGGCGGCCGCCACGGCAATGATGATGTGGGTTTTTATCGATTGTATGATTGGCCGCAAGCCGTCGGCAATGGGCGCCGCAGTGGGCGGAGTGCTCGGTTTGGTGGCCATTACGCCTTCGGCAGGATGGGTGTCAGTGAGCGACAGCATAATAATCGCCATTATCACCACCATTATCTCGAACACGGCCTGCCACTGGAAGAACCACACCAGTGTGGACGATGCCCTGGATGTGTTCCCCACTCACGGCGTGGGCGGTATTGTGGGTACAATCCTTTCGGGAATATTCGTCTATCAGTATGAAGCCGAAAGCCTTATGGCAGAAGGTGTTACGCATTCGCAGTTCATTTTCAACCACGTGCTGGCAATTGTGATTGTATTTGTGTTCACGTTTGCTATCACCTATGCGCTCTATTACATTACAAATAAGATGGTTACGATGCGCGTGAGCCAGGCCGATGAGACCGTCGGACTCGACATTTCGCAGCACGACGAACACTACGGCCGTCTTACAGACGAGAACCGCGAACTGGCAGAATACTTTAACAATTAAACGGTTAGAAGGTTAGAGTTTAGGAGTTTAGAACCTGAACTTCTCAACAGCGAAGCGACTCAACATTCTAACCAGCGAAGCGCTAAACTTTAAACTTTGAACTTAAAAAACTTAAAACTTTATAAACTATGTGTGGATTCGTATCAATTTTCAACATTGCGCAGGGCCGTTCGGCCGAGATGCGCGAAAAGGCGCTGATTATGTCGTCGAAAATCCGTCACCGCGGGCCCGATTGGAGTGGTGTTTATAGCAGCGCTCGTTGTGTGCTGGCTCACGAGCGCCTGGCCATTGTCGACCCGCTCTCTGGCGGACAGCCGCTCTATTCAACAGACCGCAAGCAAGTTCTGGCCGTAAACGGCGAGATTTACAACCACCAGCAGATTCGCCAGCAGATGGCCGACACCTACGCTTTCCAAACGGGGTCCGACTGCGAAGTCATTCTCGCCTTGTATAAAGAAAAGGGAATCAACTTTTTGGAAGATTTGAACGGCATTTTCGCCTTTGCCCTTTACGACGAAGAACGCGACGAGTTTCTGATTGCCCGCGACCCAATCGGCGTCATTCCGCTCTACATTGGGTTCGATGCCGACGGAACCGTCTATGCGGCCAGCGAACTTAAGGCTCTCGAAGGCTTCTGCGACCGCTACGAGCCGTTCCTGCCAGGCCATTACTACAGCAGCCGCGAGGGCCGTATGCAGCGCTGGTGGACGCGCGACTGGTTTGAGTATGAAGCAGTTAAAGACCGCGGTGCCGATTCTGCCGCCCTTGGCGATGCGCTGAAGGCCGCCGTCAAGCGCCAACTGATGAGCGACGTGCCCTACGGCGTGCTGCTCTCGGGCGGCTTGGACAGTTCGGTCATTTCGGCCATTGCCAATATGTATTCCGCAAAGCGAATCGAGACTGGCGACAAAGCCGATGCCTGGTGGCCGCGTCTGCACTCATTTGCCGTCGGCATAAAAGGCTCGCCCGATTTGGCGAAGGCCCGCGTGATGGCCGAGCACCTGGGCACCGTCCACCACGAGGTGAACTACACCGTTCAGGAAGGTCTGGATGCCATTCGCGATGTTATTTATCATATTGAGACATACGATGTTACAACCGTTCGCGCAAGCACGCCGATGTACCTTTTGGCACGCGTCATAAAGTCGATGGGCATTAAGATGGTGCTGAGCGGCGAGGGTGCCGACGAGATTTTCGGCGGTTATCTCTATTTCCACAAAGCCCCCGACGCCCGCGCCTTCCACGACGAGACAGTCCGCAAACTTGGCAAACTTTACCTTTACGACTGCCTGCGCGCCAACAAATCGCTTGCCGCGTGGGGTGTTGAGGGCCGCGTGCCGTTCCTTGACAAGGAATTTCTGGATGTGGCGATGCGCGTCAATCCGCAGGCGAAGATGTGTCCTGGCAAGGAAATTGAGAAACGCATTGTGCGCGAGGCCTTTACCGATATGCTTCCCGAGAGCATTGCCTGGCGCCAGAAAGAGCAGTTCAGCGATGGCGTGGGCTACAGTTGGATTGACAGCCTGAAGGCGCTCACCGCTGCCGCCGTCACCGACGAGCAGATGGCACACGCCGCCGAGCGCTTCCCAATCAACCCGCCGATGAACAAAGAGGAATACTACTACCGCTCAATTTTCAGCGAGTTGTTCCCGAGCGAATCCGCCGCCGCCAGCGTGCCGCACGAGGCTTCGGTGGCCTGCTCAACCGCCATTGCCCTTGAGTGGGACGCCGCCTGGAAAAAACTTAACGACCCCAGCGGCCGCGCCGTCAAGGATGTGCACGAATGCGGGTATAAATGATTTAGGAATTAGGATTTAAGAGTTAGAAATTAGGATTTAGAATTCAGGAATTAGAAATTAGAAAATTGGGATAATAAACAGATGTGCGAATTTGTAGTGACGCACCGCTAGCGTCCGCCAATTGTTCTGAAGGGCCGAATCTTTTGTGGGTTCGGCTTTTTTTGTGATTTACAGTTTCGCCAGAATATCAGGAATAAAAAAAATAAAGCCCGGAACGGGCGGCATAATATAGGCAGGGGTGTGAACCCCTGTTGTTTAATGTGTTTCCCGCAAATTGAGCCCTGAAGGGGCGATACTAATAATGTCGTGTCACCCTTTTAGGGTTCTACTGTTTTCACGTCAATTTGTCCGCGGGTTTACACCCACGGCTGTGTTATTTCACCCTTTCAGGATTTTAGTTTGACAACACTATTATTAAGAGTCGCTTTTTTTGATGTCGCAATTTGCGACTTCACCATTTTTTGCAAATCAGGTCACAATCCGTGACCACCACATTCAAGCAATAAAAAATCTGTGTAATCTGTGTAATCTGTGCGAACCCAATAATAACATTTCGTAACCAAACACTCAAAATCCGCGTCAAAACGCAATCAAAAACCGTAAATCTCTTCCAAAAATTCACAAAACCCGAATTCCGTCTGCTTGGCTTGATTTCGATTTGTTAGCGGAAACGTTTTCTGACCAATCGGTTTTTAACAAAAATTCAAAAATCGGCCTTTCAAATTATAAATCGTAAGTAAAGTACGAGAAATACTAATAGAACCAAACAAATAATCGATTTTCTGTTGCGATTTTAAAACCGACTATATATTTGCAATGTCGAAAGACAAGAAAAAACAGAGTGATTAGAAACTTAAAAACAAAACAATGAAAAATGGCTTGAAAGGCGGCAAAATCTTCGCTTTGAATTCCAAACAGAATTCGAAATGGAATAAGAATAATCGGAAAAACCGTGTGCCTGCCAATCCAGCCTGACAGGTGATAAGAGAAGATAAAAAAGGCTGGTTCTGATGAATCGGCCTTTTTTGATTGAATGACAAATCACCGATTCACCAACAGATAGAACTTAATACTTTATAAACTTAAAACTTAAGAAAATGAGCAAGTTAAGATTTGATGTTGTTCAAGATGCTTTCCGTAAGAAAGCGGTTGACATTGAGGTTCCTGAAACTCGCCCGTCGGAGTATTTTGGCGAGTTGGTTTTTAACCGCGAGAAAATGCACAAATACCTTGACGTTAAGACATTTAACGCCCTGGTTGACTGCATTGACAACGGCAAACCGCTGAGCACGGCCGTAGCCG
>JAEEGK010024171.1_pt1 | contig 12620 bp, 6 predicted proteins | sample 8958771 | NCBI WGS metagenome assembly JAEEGK01 (sample SAMN16246547, study PRJNA631951) | gut metagenome | biome: gut microbiome; feature: rumen; material: SC-attached | host: Bos | place: Iran: Karaj | collected 2018-10 | reverse complement strand
AGCAGTTCCCGCCTGATCGGCGCGATGAAGCTCGGGAAGGGCGCGGAAGCACTCGAAATGGCCGGAAAAGACGGTGATATCGAATTCATCAAGTCAAATCACGTAACGCTGATGGATGCCTATCGCACTGTTCATGAAGAGCTTTCGAAGGTCTTTGAATCGGATCGTGAGCTTCCGCCGATCCCGGAGGATGTTCTGGCGGATGCCTACGGCGGACTGTCCGAATTTGTTCAGTCAAAAGATTATGAACTCGCGCATATGGTGCTGGAATCCGTTAAGGAGTATTCACTGCCTGAGGAAGACGGCGAGCGCTTTAAGAGAATACAGACATGCTTATCACGCATGGACTGGGATGGCATAACGGATATCTTGCAGGAAACAATGTAAAGGAGAGCACAGATGAGTAAGAACGTTCTGATCGTAGCAACAACGGAAGGCTTTATGATCAAAGGCCTTGAGACAAAACTGAAAGGGATCGGCGCAGAATCGGTGTATGCACATCCGAATCTCAAAGACATCGGTGACAAGTGCGCAAATGTGGCGACGATCATCGTTTTTACGGATGATAAGGTCGGAGAAATGGCAGATGCCCTTGTCTATCTGAAGGACTACTGTTCCGGAAATGCGATGCAGGTCATCGTGATCGGAAAGAAGGAAGAGTATGAAGTATTGAAGGACTATCTGCCTGAGAAGCTGGTGCAGCAATTCTACGAGCGTCCGCTTGATATGGATCTTTTTATCACCGATATGGAGAAGGTGATGGAGAATGAGACGCAGATCGCAAGACGCCGGACGGTCCTGATCGTGGATGATGATGTTTCCTATATGAGCATGATCATGGACTGGCTGAAAGATTCTTACAGAGTATCCATGGCAAATTCAGGCATGCAGGCCATCACCTGGCTTGCCAATAACGAACCTGATCTGATATTGTTGGATTATGAGATGCCCGTCACCACCGGTCCTCAGGTTCTTGAGATGATAAGATCCGATGTAAAAACGGCGGATATCCCCGTTATGTTCCTTACCGGTAAAGGCGATAAGGCAAGTATCATGAAAGTGCTTGCATTTAAGCCCGCGGGATACCTTCTTAAGTCCATAGACAGAAAAGGCTTACATGAGAATCTTGAGAATTTCTTTGCCACGCAGACAGTGAAGGGCAAATAGGACTATCGCAGACTATGCGGGTTTAAGAACTTCATGAAGCAGGCGTGGTAATCCGAATAAGCCTCCTGATTGAAGCATTGTGAACCGTAAATATGTGCGAAAGCACAAAAAATATAAAGGAGGACTTATAAGAATGGCTGAAAATGTATTAACCGTAGTGTTTGATGTGGAGAGCGAGGCTTTTCAGGCTGCAACCGAGCTTAAGAACGCTCCTTCTGCAGACGGGTATGTGATTTCACAGCTTGCGCTTGTTAAGAAGCAGGATGGAAAGGTAGCTCCGGTTGACGGCTTCGACACCGGCGCAACAACTGCAAACGATACCTTAAACGGCCTGCTTATCGGCAGCGTAGTGGGAATCTTAGGCGGACCTCTGGGCGTACTTCTGGGCGGAAGCTACGGTGCTCTCATGGGAAGCACCATCGATGCTGTAGATGCAGTTCAGGGCGCTTCTATCATCGAACAGATCTGCACCAAGATGGAAGATGACGACGTATGTCTGGTAGCTCTGGTTCAGGAGGAAAACGAGGCAGTTCTCGACGAGAAGCTTTCCAAATTCAAGGCTACCATAATCAGACATGATGCAGCAGTTGTAGCTGTTGAAGTTGAAGAAGCCATCAAGGTCGAAGAAGAACTCAGCCGCCAGGCCAAAAAGCAGATGCGTCAGGACAAGAAGGAAGAGTTCAACCAGAAAGTTACCGATAAGAGAGCAGAGATCAAGGACGGATTCGAGGCATTTAAGGCTAAATTGAAAAAATAAGGTTGAACCGAAACTACGTAACAGATCCAGTTGTAAAGCCCGGTACCCTGTACCGGATAAGAATTCACATTAAGAAAGGAAATGAAAAATGAGCAGTTTAAGTGCAGTAAGATTGGTAATGAAATCAGATCTTTCCATCAGAAAGATGATGGTTCGCGGCAACAGGAACGAGATCCTTCTTGATATGGACGGAGACGGCCAGCCCGATGTAGCTATCCAGGATATCAACAATGACGGTCAGGTAGACAGGATCGCATTTGACGTATCAGGCAGCGGTACATATGATCTCTTCGTAGATGATCAGGACGGAAACGGCATTCCGGACAGAATATTTACATTTACAGAAGGCGGAGAAGAGGGACTTGATAAGGAAGAAGTTCTGGCAGAAGGCCCCGCACTTGAAGTAGCGTTAGTTGAAAGCTATAAGGGTCTGATTGCATTAATGGATCTTCAGGAGATGGTAAAGGAAGACCTTGATGCAGCGCTTAAAGAGCTTGAGATCAATGTCAGAAAAGCCCGTCGTGAGCTTAGATAATTTCAAGTACGAAACGACAGGATTTGATCCAGTGTCAGAATATTATAATCATAACAGTGCCGGGCTGAAATCTACCAGCCCGGCGCTTATTATATCACAGGGCACCGGGAGAAAATCGGTACGCCTTATGACGCATGGTTTAAGATACTTTCAGATTGAAAAAAAAGGGAATCTGGGAGATAATTAGTATTGTTGTAAAAAATGTATATACGTGGGGTAAGACATTCATGATAAAAGAGATAACAATAGATAATATTGACTATTTATTCAATCTGATCCCGCCGGAGTTTATTGATTCTCTGGGACGGGAGTATTATCACGGTATCTATTCCTGTAAAAAGGAAGATGAACCCACAGGCGCTTTGATCTGGAGACTGGAGAACATGTCGGAGCCGGATAACAGAAGGTCGGAGATCATTTTCTTTGAGGCTTCTGATACCGATACCTGTGAGGAACTGATACTTCAATACAACAGCGGCGTAAGGGGAGAAGGCATTAAGGATACGTATTTTGAATTGAGTGAAGTAAATGATGATATGCGTAGTGTTCTTGAGGCAGCAGGCTTTACGCTCACCATGCAGGAGAGCAGCAAGGTGCGTATGTCCTTACGTGAGATCATGAGACGCAAATCCGGTGACAGGAAGGTTCCTGACTATATAGTACCGATCACGGAGGTACCGCTTTCCGAATTCAGAAAATGCATTGGTGAATGTGTTAAGAAAAAAAACACCGGAACCATCGAAGATGTAGTTTTTCTGCCGCCGGTGTGGTATGAACCCAGACTTTCATGTGCGGCATATAAGGACGGAACGGTAACAGGAATGTATCTGGTACACAAAACCACTTCCGCATTGATAGAACCGCAGCTTCTCTATGCCACGGGTCCTGATTCAAAAATGGAGATAGTGCATATGTTGAACTATACGGTTCAGAATGCGCTTGAGATATATCCGTCAGACTGCGAGATACAGTTTAGCAGACGTGATGAAAAAACGGCTACGCTCGTAGCGTATACCCTGCCGGATTATAAAGGCAGGATGGTAATTGCCGGAACAAGAAATGAAATCTGAGTATACCGGATGATGATTGCCCAAATGAGAAATGAGATCTGAGTATAAGAGAGGAACCTAAAATGAGTAAGCCCGAACAGTTACAGGAAGAAAAACAGCAGCAAAAACCGATCAATGATGTTTCAAATGCAAGTATAGTCGTTAATACAGAGGCGACAACCCAGCAGAACTTAAATGCACAGACAGTGCAGACACAGGTTCAGCTCCCGGCGGATGCATCTACATATTCACAGAATGCGCCCCTTACGATGAAGGAGCAGATGGAGCAGAGGGAGCTGGAACGATGGGGGATGGTCAACGCCTTCCATAAGAAGTCCGGAGAGGCTGAATTTGCAAGAAGCAATTACAAGAATGAATTGGGACAGCTTGATCTGTACGGATTAAGGGACGCCTTAAAGGCTGATTCCAAATCCAAGTCCGGGCTTTTTGATGCAATGTATGAGAACCTGAATACTCTTCTTAATCTTTCCGATACGAAGGGCAAGATAGTTGATGAAAAGGGTATTGAGAGAAAAGCTGATTTCGGAGAGTCGCTTTTTGCGGCAAGACAGTCGGTGCATGACTATCTGTCCATACGTTCGCGCCAGATACACATATTTGACAACGGCAAGAAAAGGCTCGACATCGCAGAGAGGATAGAACGCCTCTTAGACGAACTCTCAGAGAATATCAATGCCCGTATGGAGGCCTTAAGCGACAAGGAAAAGCGCATGGCCGAATATGAGCGCGATCATCTTACGCCCGAAGAGATAGAAGAGCGTGAGAATATCCATGAGCTTGATGAAAAAGCCCTTGATAAGCTACACGTTATCCGTACCGGTGAGTTCGGTCCCAAACTGGATGAGAAAGAACGTCAGAAGATCGAAGAAAAATGGCTTGCCGGGAACTTCACAGAAGAACTCATGAAGCTGATCGATGCTCCCGACAAGATCCGTACCAAGGATGCAAAAAATGATTTCCTGGCTTCACTTACAAATATAAACAACCTTTTACTGGCTAATAAGATGACCATCACCGTGCTGGTTGACGCTGACAGGGATGTAACCCTGGGTATGCCGTGGCTTAGGGATGAGATCATGCACTATGTGGATAAGAACATCCCCAGTGAAATGTATTTAAAGAGCCAGCCTGAAGACATCGCAAAGGAAACCAAAAGGTTACTTAAGCAGTACGGCGAGCAATACAAGGAAGAGATCGAGGATTGTAAGAACAGACAGCAGAAGCTTCTCGATCTGCTTGCGTTGGATGAGATACATGATGCACCTGCAAAACTGTTGGATGACATATATTCATATCCTGAAGTCAAGGACATGCTCATGTTCGATGATCCGGAGCAGTTTGAGGAGCATCTGGAGGCTATCAGAGCCAAGGTTGAAGCAGATGATAAGGAGATAGAAGAACAGCTCAGCAAGTATTATTCAAAGGCCACCGTGGGATCCATAATGGTGAAGCTTAACGGCAAGATGGCAGGAGTGCGCCTGTTTGGATCCACGGAGCAGGTACTTAATCTGACCGGAGTCTTCAGGAGCGAACTTCAGTATCTGGCACCTCATGAGTATAAGACCGAGCGCATGCTTAAGAGACTGATGAATAAATATGATATCCCTCAGATCTTAAGGGATAATTTCCTTGAGACCATCACCATCGGAATGTATGACGAACTTGATAAGCATGACTTTGATTTCTGGAAATCCAACGCAGAGAAATACTACAAGAATTACAGTGCTAATGAGAAGTATTTCAATGAGAAGATCCTGGGTGATTCCTTTAAGCAGAAATTCTTAAGCTTCTTCGGACGTAAGACTGTCAGCATTCCCGAGGCTGCGTGGGAGGAACTTGAAGAACTGCGCTTAAGGTCCGGTGAGATGGAAAAGGGAGCGTTTAAGGATGAGGTTAAACGCATCCTGCTGGAGGGTGCACAGAAAGACAGCAGAAAGCTTACCCGTGAAGAGTACCTGACCAGACGTAAATTCCATGATGATGAGAAGAAGAAAGTCCGCGTCCAGCATGCAAAGCGGGAAGAAGAGAACATAGCAAAGATCGGCAATACCTATGATGACAAGTTCCTGCTCCTTATGTCCTCGGAAGGCAAGGAAGAACTTGAGCATTATAACAAAACGGATCTGATATACAAGGGTTCCGACGCCTTTGAGAAGAGACGTGAAGAAGAGAAGAAGTATGCCAACAGGGGATTGGTCATAAAACGCCTTGAGGAACTTAAGAATAAGCTTAAGGAAGGCGGAGTTCCCGAAGATAAACTTGATGAATATGCCAAGAAGTTTAACTGGCTTGCAGAAGGCGTTGCAGATACCACATCAGAGCTTCATGAAGATGAGAAGCTTGAGTGTGAGAGGGTCAATCTGGAGAAATACGGAGTACGTACCTGGGAAGCCGCGCTTACAAGGCTCGAAAAGTACATCCCTTCTATTGCTGCGGGAGAATCTCACAAGGATATCACCGAAGCCAAGGCACGCTTTGAGAGCGGACTTGACAGGATACGCGCCTATGCGGGCGGCAGATACAAGGAGATCGCTGATATCCTTACGGCTATCCCTGAGGTATACGCCGCTGTTACAAGCACTGATGAAAAGAAACTGGAAAAACTCTTAAAGGATAAGATAGATCCTAATTTTGCATCCATAACCGAGACGCTTTCCGGTCTTAAGAAGGATGAATTCCACGGAGAGGCGATATATAAGCAGTATGTATATTCAAATCTGAAGGGTATATATGCCGGGAATATTGCCGGTGATAAGAAGTACCACACACAGCGCATCAAAGAGTTCTCACAAAGAATGTACAAGGCGCGCATAAATGAGAACTTCAAAAAGGTTGAAGAGGCCCTGAATAAGAAGTATGAGGCTTTGCCGGCGCATAAGGATGATGATAAGACCAAGAAATTTAAACCCTTAGGTGATGAGATAGTCCTTACAGGCGAGATCAAGTATATGCTTATGCTTATGGCGGCTGATACCGACAAGTATGAGCAGCTGTTAGATCCCGAGGCGGCTGTTGCTGAAGCACTAAAACTCTATGAAGCCGGAAAAGACAGACTTAACAAGGAGATGGTATATTCCAACGAGACCATAGAAAAGACTTCGATGATACCGCTCACCGAGGATCCCATCGGAGATCTCAGAGAAGAATATGCCGAGAGAAAAGAAAAGGGTAAAGCCGACCGTGCGAGGTACCTGAATCTGAGTTTTGCGGATCTCGACAGTGTAATGAAGGGGAAGAGTCTCATACGCGTTACAGAGAACGACCGCAATACGGTTTCGCTTGATAAGGATGATGTGAACCTTGTCAGGGGAGAACTCTTAAAGCAGGTAGATCTTACCCTTCCTCCCATACTGCGTGACGCCATCATAGAAGAGGGGGCCGGAAGGTCATTCAGGCAGGCTAAGAATTTTGTGAAGTTCCATTCGGACGATCCCATGAACGGAACGTTGTATCGTCATGCCCACAAGATGTATGAACTGTACAATTCACTTCTTCGTGAGACTGAGGATGATCCGGCGATGTCTGAAGAGGAGGCCCAGATGTTTGCCGTACGTCTCTATGGCAGCAAGTCCGGAAAGGCGGCTTTCTTCGATAAGAAGGGTAATGTCCAGGGACAGAATGATATCGCGAAGATACGTAAATCGGAAGATTATAAGACCTTCCGTGAGAATTATAAGAAGCTTCTGGCATTTGAGACTGAGAAGATGACAGATCCTTCCCTTAAGATCGAGCAGGAAGACATGGCCCGGTACTTAAGGATGCTTCTTATCACGAATGTCGGCCTTAAGAAAAAGGGCGCTGACGGCAAGAACATAAGGTTCGACGACTTTAAGAAGGATCAGGAAAAGGCTGAATTCGGAAAAGAAATAGGTAAGGCTATAGACGGTCATCTTGATTATCTTAAAAATGCTTCGAAACTGGAAAAAGTCTTAAGAGATGAGGTCAACGCATTCCGCAGTCAAAAAGGCTACGAAATGGATGAGTTCTATAAGGACAGTGAAGTGCTCATGCTGCGCGAGCATTATATGTCCGAACTGATCGATGATCTTAAAAAAGGAAAAGAATTCAAGGAAGCCGACTGGAGCCAAAAGGTTAAAGAGTTCTTTAAGGATAAGGATAACCGCGACGCGCTGATGTCCCAGAAAGACTCTGTTACATCCGAGGATCTTATCAAGCGTGACTCTGAAAGGATAGATTCCCGCGCTTCGGAAAAAGTCATTTCCGAAATAATAAAGAATTCGGCTTTGATCTTCCATGGAAGATCAAATATGTATGAACAGCTTGATGAAGACCAGAAGGTATTCTTCGCAGCTGCACTTATGCTTATGGACAAGGGCTCCATAGGTCAGGGAACTCTCGGAACGAATGCCCTGCTCTACGGCAAGGATAAGAAGAAGGAACTCTCGAATGAGATAGCCTCCCAGATCAAGAATTATGTTCAGGGTAAAGAGTATCACATCAATATAGATTACCATGATGCCGCATATAAATTACTTGACTATCAGAACGTCGGCATGATGAGCCTTAAGAACGAGTATAACCTGTCCAAAGATGCTTATGAGCAGGCACTTCTTTTTGCAAGGACCATGTATCAGAAGAAGCAGGCTTATCAGACTGGCGAGAAGGATATGGACCGTGTCCGCGACGGATATGCGTCTATAGAAGCTGCATTCTTGCAGGATGGAAAACAGCAGAAGAACGAGATCGACAGGCTCTCCGTAGAACCCATGTCCAAAGAGGATGTTATCTCCAAACTTATAGAGTACGCTAAGCAGGATCAGGGTTCGGTCCTGGGTATAGTCGAAGGCGCAGCCACCATGGCGGTCGGCGGAGCGATGGTACTGACTACCGGCGTCATCGAGCAGGGCAAGCAGCAGGCTGAAGCCAAGGAAGCGGCTGTTAAAAAAGCGGAAGCCAAGAAGAAGAAAGAAAAGGGCCCGAACGCCACACTTACAGATGATGAAAAGAAGGCTGTCAAAGCAGATATTTCGGTAATAGACGAAGTTACAGATAATACAGCCGCTTCTGCCGGTATCGTCACGGCTGCAATGGGGCTTAAGAAGACCGACAAGGCAAGCACCGAGTATGTCAGGATGCGAAGGGTTCTTAAGAGACTTGAGAAACTTGAGGCCGATGACGAAGAACTTAAACTGTTCCTACGCGTTATGCAGGATCGAACAGTACTTGATGTGAGTTGTGCCGACGGTTCAAGACATGTGGATCAGGATAAGAGAGACCTGCTCTTTAACGCACTTACAGGCGATGCGAAGATCGCAGCCGAGACATTAAGCGGCTTCGCTGATAATGAATCGTGCCATCAGGCGTATATGAACGCCTTAAGCTTCCAGTTAAGAGACGACGCTTTCTTTAAAGGCAAGGTCATATCTAAGGATCATTTTGCCAAGGGAGCCCTGAACAGAAAATCCATGGTAGACTGGGCGCTGCTTGATAAGGCGTTTGATTTCATAGATGAGATCAAAGAGCGCAGGGCAACTGTCCTTGCCACATCCCATGCTGTGGATTATATACGTGAGTCCGGCAATGACGCCGCAATTAAACAGCTTGACAAACTGGAGAAGGAATACGGCAAGAAGAAGGAAGAGTTCGGGATAAATGAAATAGAGAACAAACTCAAAGACCTAAAAGAAGTGGGATACGGATATATGTCCGGCGGACAGGAAGAGATCGAAAGAGCGTGGTCCGGATACTTGGGACTTTCCGACGCGGATAAGAACCTCTTCTATAAGGTGCTTCAGCACAGGGATCTTCTGGATATATCCAAGAAGGATTATGTCAAGAGTTACTTTGGCATAGCAGACAGAAACTACTTAAATGCATCCGGCAGAAACGCTCTCTTAAACGAGTATATACAGGCGACCTTGGGAGACGGCGTGGGAGTGCAGCTTGACAAGGACGCTTATTATAAGGCGTTTGAAACTCTTCTTTCCACGCAGGTGAGCGATATAGTTAATTTCGATGGTAAGGAAGATCTAAGCGGCAAGGTTAAGGGCATATTCTCCTACGAGAGATTCGGATTCTTCGGACGCGGGTGCGCCATAGACTGGAAGCTGTTTAAGCGTGCGTTAAACTTCGTGGAGCGCGCCAAAGCAGAACTTAAGACCCAGGAAGGAAACGCACTTCTGTATCAGGGTGCAGGGGATCTTGCCGAGAACGGTCATATAGATGTGGATTACAGTTTCCTCAGGAGAAACTTCCATAAGACCGGCAACCAGTGGATGAGGAAGCTTGGCCAGATAGGCGCTAAGAGAGTAAAAGAGGAAACCGGATTAGATGGCATCCTTAAGACTGTCAGCAGTATAGTAAATACCGTAAACGATGTAAGCAAGATCATCGGCATATCTGAAGACGGATATTTCAGAAAAGGAGTTAATTTCCTGGGTAGCAAGGTTAACAGCCTCAGGGAATCCAGCGAAAAACTTGGAAAAGATCACACATTCACCGGAGTAGCTGTTCAGTCTGAGGAAAAATACAAGGAATCATTAAAGTCAGAAGAAAAGAAGGAAAAAGAAAAGAAAGAAGCCGAAGAAAAAGAAAAGAAGCGCAGAGAAGAGCTGCTGTTCTATGATCAGATCAAGGAAGGCTTCGATAATATTGCGGCTCAGAAGAAGAGCGTGAACGAAGCCATCAGTGATATGAAGACCTTCTTAAATCAAAAGTTAAACGTCTACAGAGCCGGACAGCTTGAGAAGAAGGAAGCCGAAAAAGACAAGGATAATCTCGTCTATCAGACCGTCGGTAATCAGAAGATCAAAGAAAAGGGAGATATCAGGGATGTTAAGGCTAATATTGAAGATAAGATAGATAAAGTCGAAGATATCTCTAATATCGTCGGTCAGATCCCCTTTGCCAAAAACGTCAAGGGCCTGATCATCTACGGCGTGGAGAAGCTGGCTTACGGCACCATCATCAACGATCAGTTCTTAAAGAAGGACATACACCATGATAAAGATGGCAAGGAACTTGACTTAACCAGAGCAGAGGAGTTGAAGGCGCTTAAGGAGAACGCCGAAGATTTCGTTAAGGAACAGGTAGAAGGTCTGACCGTAGCTGTATTTGGTGAAAAATTTGCGGAGAAATTAAAGGGCGGAGAACAGTTTATATATGATCACAAGAAACTTGCCACGGACGGTATGAAGTACTTCAATAAAGGAATGAAGTACGCCAAGGAATGTGTGGAACACGTACAGAGCATCAATAAGAGCGTCAATAATATCAGGTCTCGTAACAGGGGAGCGGAAGACGCCAAAGCACATCACGAAGAGGATGCAAAGAAGCTTGAAGAGGCCGGCAAGAAGAGGCTTAACGAAAAGCAACTTAAGAAGGCGGAAGCGACCAATGACATGCATCTTGGTCTGGGAGGCATGTCCAAGACCATAGCCGACGCCATGCAGAAGTTCAATATCGCTCAGGATGTGATCAATTTCACCATAGAATCTGTAAACACCTTCGGAGGCGAATTTAATTATCCTCAGAAACTGTTATCGGGACTTATCCAGGACGGTCTGGAGATGGCTATGTTCGCTATAAGAGTCTGCACCGACAGAAAAGCGCTTCAGGATTATCTGTTCACTACCAATGCGGGCTTCAGGATCCTTGATTCCGTACAGGAAGGATTTAAGAAGGCGGCGGATATGGGATCCAAGTCGGCGGCCGATAACAATAAGAAGATCGATAAGGTCAGGAAAGACTATAACTTCAAGACGCAGGTCAAGAACATGGATATGGTTGACATAATATCTGATGCAAAGGGCTACGAGCATACCAGCGAACTTGTTGAAGACGTGGGAATGCAGATGGCACAGTCACTGGTATTCTGTGCAAGCAAGTTTAATCCCATGATGGAGACCAAGCTTATGGCTATTACCGTAATGTCGGTTATGGGTATCCCGCAGAACGAAATAGGCAAGACCTCATCGGATGTTACAAGGAAGCTCTTTGAAGCGTTCAAGATGTCGAGGTAAAGTTATGATTGAAGAAAAAGAAAAAACAAGAAACGGTATATTAAGAGCGATATGGGCGATCGTCGCGATACTCCTTCAGGTGGTATCTATCTATATCCTGTATTTCCGTATAGAGAGTAAGTACGTGTGGGTATCGTATCTTATTACCGTAGCGGCGGTAGCTTTGGTATTGTTCATATACGCCAAGCATGAGACGCCGTCCGTTAAGATGCCCTGGCTTATTCTGATATCCGCATTTCCGATATTCGGCGTATTCCTGTATCTGCTGCTGGGATTCAATAAGGGTACCCGTAAGATGACGGACCGCTATCAGAAGCTTGATGAAATGCTTCTTCCGATGCTGCCGGCCAATGATAAGGAGCTTGAAGCAGTATCTCAGATAGATGAGGGCGTATCGGGGCAGTTTAAGTATGTCAGGGACTATGCGGGATATCCTGTTTATAACAATTCGGATGTGACATATTATCCTGACGGAGATGAAGGATATAAGGCACAGCTTGAAGAGATAGCCAAGGCCGAAAAGTTCATATTCATGGAGTATCACGCAATAGAAGATTCCGAATCCTTCGTTCCTCTGCATAAGATACTCAAGGAGAAGGCAGCGGCAGGCGTTGATGTGCGCATTTTTTATGATTATGTGGGCAGCATGGGCTTTATAGGCAATTCCTTCGTGAACAAGATGGAGAAGGACGGCATAAAGTGCAGGGTTTTTAACCCGATGAATCCGATCTTAAATCTCTTCCTTAATAACCGCGATCACCGCAAGATCACCGTAGTGGACGGAAGGGTTGCATTTACAGGCGGATATAACCTGGCTGATGAATATTTCCATGTGAAGGAACCTTACGGATTCTGGCTTGATACCGGAGTTAAGATCGAAGGCGATGCGGTAAAGAGTCTGACGGTGACCTTCCTGGAAAACTGGAATGCCATACGTGATGATGATGTGGACGACACAGATTACGCGTTGCTTATTAAGGATTTGCCATATACTGCTAAGGAGCATGGCTTTATACAGCCTTATGCAGACAGTCCGTTAGATGATGAGCAGGTAGGCGAGAATGTATATATGAACGTGCTCCGTAATGCTAAGCGATACGCATGGTTCG
>JAEEGK010024169.1_pt1 | contig 12620 bp, 5 predicted proteins | sample 8958771 | NCBI WGS metagenome assembly JAEEGK01 (sample SAMN16246547, study PRJNA631951) | gut metagenome | biome: gut microbiome; feature: rumen; material: SC-attached | host: Bos | place: Iran: Karaj | collected 2018-10 | reverse complement strand
GAGACCACCGTAACAACGGAATCGACCGCGTCGGTCATGCTGGCGTTTTCCGCGGATACGGTCACTGCGGGGCTGAGAGCGGGCGAAACCGTTTCGGTACCGGTCCGCGCAGCCGTCAATCAGGGCTATGCAGCCGGTACGCTGGATGTGGCATGGGACAGCAGTGCGCTCATTCTCAGAGCGGTGCATTTTGACAGCGCGCTTGCACCGAAGAATGAGTCGGCGCCGATCGGCGAGGGCATCAGCGAATACCGCATCGCATTCGGCAGCTACACCGCAGAGGAAAACTTCACGGGGACCGGTGTATTCTTCACGCTGGAATTTGAGATCGCGGCGTCCGCAGAGGCAGGCAGCTATCCGATCGCATTGCGCAGCTCTGCTGTATTTGACAAGGATATCCGGAAGCTGTCCGTATCGGCGGAGGACGGTGCAGTGACGCTGCAGGAGCCGGAAACCACAACAACGGAAGAGACCGCGACCACAGAAACGACCACCGCAACAGAAACGACCACTACCGCAGAAACCACTACCACCACAGAAACCACTACCACCACAGAAACCACTACCACCACAGAAACCACTACCACCACAGAAACCACTACCGCCACAGAAACCACTACCACCACAGAAACCACTACCACTACAGAAACCACTACCACCACAAAAACCACTACCACTACAGAAACCACTACCGCCACAAAAACCACTACCACTACAGAAACCACTACCACTACAGAAACCACTACCACTACAGAAACAACGACCACCACAGAAACAACGACCACAACAGAAACGACCACGACATAAACCACTGCGACAACCGAAACGACCGCGACAACCGAAACGACTGCATCTGCTGACATTGCATTTTCTGCGGATGCGGGGACTGCCGGGCGGAAGGCGGGCGAGACCGTGCTGGTGCCGATCCGCGCGGACGTGAACAGCGGCTATGCAGCCGGCACGCTGGATGTGGAATGGGACAGCAGTGCACTCATTCTCAGGGCGGTGCACTATGACGGCGCGCTGGCGCCGGAGAATCAGCCGGCACCGATCGGCGAGGGCATCAGCAGATACCGCATTGCATTCGGCAGCTACACCGCGGAGGAAAACTTCACGGGGATCGGTGTGTTCTTCACACTGGAATTCGAGATCGCTGCGTCCGCAGAGGCGGGCAGCTATCCGGTCACGCTGAGCAGCCCGGCTGTGTTTGACCGGAACGTGCACAGGCTTTCTGCATCTGCGGAGGACGGCAGCGTCACCCTGCAGGAGCCGGTCAGCGGCGATTATAACGGCGACGGAGCGGTCACGCTTGCAGATGCCGTGCTGCTGGTGCGGTTTATCACAGAGGACACCGCACTGACCGACGGACAGATCGCTGCTGTGATCTGTGCCGAGCCCGATCTCAACGGTGACGGTCTTGTGACCATGCTTGACGTGAAGGCGCTGCTGCGTCAGCTCGGAGCCGAATGACCGCTGCTGTGTCTGACGATCGGCACGCAGACCATCTTCTGGATACAAAGCACACGGTGTGCTTTATGCAAATGCATGATTCATGAATCATTTTATCGGACTGGGAGGTATTGCATAATGAAACGAATCAGGGCGCTTACCACGGCAGCAGTGATGCTGTTTTCCTGTACCGCAGGAATCCTGCCGGACGGGCTTGTGATCCCGGTGACTGCGCAGACGCGCATCGCCGCGGACAGCACCGCCGTGCTGGACGAATCGACCGGCACGCTGACGCTCTCGGGCGAGGTCAAGCTCGCCGATGTCACCGCCTTCGCGAACAATAACGCCGTCAAAAAGGTCGTCGCAGCAGAGGGCGCGGTATTTCCGAGTTCGTGCAGCAAGATGTTCAAGCAGTTCCGCGCGGAATCCATCGACATCTCCAAAGCGGACACATCCGGGGTCCGCAGCATGAACGAGCTGTTCAGCGGCTGTTCCGATCTGACCGATCTGAACTTCTCCGGCATCGACACCTCGTCCGTCGAACAGATGGGCGGGATGTTTATGGACTGCGCCAAGCTGACGGAGATCGACGTTGCTGCGCTCGACACCTCCAGCGTCACGCAGCTGGGCTCGATGTTCTCTGGATGCACCGGTCTGACAAAGCTGGACCTCACCTGCTTCGATGTCTCCAATGTCACGACGATCGGAAGCTTGTTCTACAAATGCACCGCGCTGACCGAGGTCGATCTGTCGGGCTGGAACACTGCCAAGATCGAGAACACATATTATGCCTTCACCGGCTGCTCGGCGCTTGAGAAGATCGACATGACCGGCTGGGATACCTCTTCGTTCAAGGAGATCGACAGCATGTTCTCGAAGTGCACATCGCTCACCGAGATCGATCTGTCTGGCTGGAATACCGCCAATGTCACGAAGATCAGCCATCTGTTCGACGGCTGCACCGGGCTGACCGTGCTCGATCTGTCGAGCTTTGACACTTCGGCCGTCACGGATATCCGTTCGATGTTCAAGGGCTGCACCGCGCTGACCACGATCTTTGTTTCCGACAAGTGGCGCTCGGAGCCGGTCTATTATGACGACGATATGTTCAAGGACTGTGAGCAGCTCGTCGGCGGGAACGGTACCCTGTGCAGCACCACCGACAAGGAAAGTGAGTATGCGCGGATCGACACCTTTGAGACCCCGGGCTATTTCACCGCGCAGGGCGGCAGCACGACGCCACCGCCGATCACGGACACGGTTCTGGACGAGAATACCGGCACGCTGACGCTCCGGGGCGAGGTCAACGCCTCGCATGTCAAGCTCTATAAGTTCAACGATGCCGTCACAAGCATCGTTGCGGAGGAGGGCGCAAAGCTCCCGCCGGACTGCTCCTATCTCTTCCTGAGCTTCCACGCCGCGAAGACGGTCGACCTCTCGAAGGCGGACACCTCTCATGTCACCGACATGACGGACTTTTTCGGCGCCTGCGATGCGATGACCTCGGTCAATCTCAAGGGCATCGACCCCTCTAATATCACGATCATGGAGTCCATGTTCAGCTCATGCGATGCGCTGACCGAGCTCGATCTCTCCGGGCTCAACGTGGAAAACGTCAGGGATTTCTCGTACATGTTCAATTCCTGCGATGCGCTGACGCAAATTGATTTCACCGGCTGGGACACCGCCTCCGCAACGGCAATGGATTCGATGTTCCGCGGCTGCCAGTCGCTGACGGCGGTCGACCTCTCCGGCTTCAATACCGTCTATGTCACGACCCTGAGCGGCATGTTCTATGACTGCTCCGCACTGACTGAGATGGACCTCAGCAGCTTCCGCACCCCGCGGCTGGTCAGCCTGCGCGAGCTGTTCTGTGGCTGCACGAATCTGCAGAAGGTCGATCTGACCAGCCTTGACACCCACAGAGTCGACGATATGCTCGGGATGTTCTCGGGCTGCGCCGCACTGACGGAAATCGACCTTTCGAGCTTTGAGCAGGGCAAGAAGGAGCTGCTGATGAATCAGATGTTCCTGAACTGCGCCTCGCTGGAAACGATCTATGTCTCTGACAGCTGGAACTACGACAATCTGAAAACGACCTCCGCAGGCGCAGACGTGTTCAGCGGCTGCACCAAGCTGGTCGGCGGAAACGGCACGGCATACAAATCCGGGAATGACACGAAGGATTATTTCCGCATCGACACCGCAGACACCCCCGGCTATCTGACGCTCGGCGACGGCAGCGTGCAGCCGCCCGCGCGGATGTTCGGCTGCTCCTTTGACGAGGAGACCGGCGTGCTGACGCTCTTCGGCGAATTCGACTCCGTGGACCTTGATGAGTGGCGGAAAAATGAGGCGGTCAAAAAGATCGTCGCGGCTGAGGATGCCGTCTTCACGACGTCCGGCTTCAGCAATTTCCTCGCGGAGGAGATCGAATTCACACAGGGCGATTTCTCGCGCATGAACAGCATGAGCAGCATGTTCTCCAAATGCGAGAATCTGAAATCGGTCACGATCACCGGCGTGGACATCTCGAATGTGACCGATATGCAGCGCATGTTCTACGGCTGCAGCGCGCTGACCGAGATCCGTCTTGACGGGCTCGACACCTCGCATGTGACAACGATGTACAGCATGTGCGAGGACTGCACATCCCTGCCTTCGGTCGACTTCCTCGCAGGGCTCGATACCTCCTCGCTGACGGATATGGGCGACATGTTCCACAACTGCGACGCGCTGACCGATGTGGTATTCCCCGCAATCAACACATCCAACGTGACAGAGTTATGCTCGTATGACGGGCTGTTCGGCGAGTGCGACGGTCTGACCTCGGTCGACCTCACCGCGCTGGATACCGCGAAGGTGACCTCCTTCAAGGAGATGTTCTACAGATGCGGCGCGCTGAAAACCGTCAATCTCGCAGGGCTGAACACTTCGGCTGTCACCAATATGTACGAGACGTTTGACGGCTGCAGCGCGCTCGAATCGGTCGATCTCACCGGCATCGACACCGCCGCCGTGACCACGATGCGCGGCATGTTCTACGGCTGCAAGGTCCTGCCGGAGCTCGATCTCTCCTCGTTCAGCACGGCTTCGCTCACCGAGACGCGGTATATGTTCCACAACTGCTATGCGCTGACGAAAATCACCGTCTCCGAAAAGTGGAATACGGAGGCGCTTGCCAATACCGACGATATGAACGACATGTTCTCCTTCTGCAGCGCGCTGGTCGGCGGCAACGGCACTGCGTATGATTCGAGCCATTACAACGGCGAATATGCCCGCATCGACACCGCAGACGCCCCCGGCTACTTCACCGCCGCAGAGGGCACGGTCATCGGACCGAGCGCAGGCGGCGTCCGCTTCGACGCGGAGACCGGCACGCTCTATCTCATCGGCAGATTCCTCTCGGGCGACGTCGCCACCTATTCCGGGAACGATGCCGTCAAGCGGGTCGTCGCCCTCGAGGGCAGCGTCATGCCGGCGGACTGCACCGAGCTGTTTGACAGCTTCCGCGCACCCGACTACGATCTGTCGAAGGCGGATTTCTCCGAGGTCACAAACATGACCCGGATGTTCGCGAGCTCGAAGGTCACAAGCATCAATCTGGACGGCTGCGACACCTCCCATGTGACCGACTACACCGGACTCTTCCAGTATTGCGATGCGCTCAAAGAGATCGACCTCTCGATCTTTGACACCTCCAATGCCAAAAAGCTCGATGCCGTGTTCAGCTCCTGCCGTGCACTCGAAACGGTCAATCTGAACGGCATCAACACGAAGAACACCACCTCGATGGATGCGATGTTCTCCAACTGCGAAGCACTGACGGAGCTCGACGTCACGCCCCTGAACACCGCCAGATGCGTCTCGATGGACAACATGTTCGACGGCTGCACCCACCTGACCAAGCTCGACGTCACCGGCTTCAATACCGGCGTGCTGTACAGCATGAAGGGCATGTTCTACGCCTGCTCCTCGCTGACAGAGCTCGATGTTTCCGGCTTTGACACCCGCAATGTCGGCTATATGAGCGAAGCGTTCTGCGGCTGCAGCGCGCTGACAACGCTCGATGTTTCCGGCTTCATCACCGATGATGTGTCGGATTTCACCCGCATGTTCCGCGGCTGCGAAAAGGTGTCGGTGCTGGACGTCTCCGGCTTCAACACCGCAGAGGCGGAGAAGACGGCAGAGATGTTCCGCGACTGCAAGGCAGTGACAACGCTCGACCTCAGCGGCTTTGACACCACAGAGGTCACCGACATGAGCACCATGCTCGCGGGCTGCAGCAATCTGAAAACGGTGATCGTCTCCGAAAAGTGGAGCACTGCCAACGTGCAGGAATCGGAAAATATGTTCCTCGGCAGCACAAAGCTCGTCGGGCAGAACGGCACAAAGTACAGCGCCGCACACATTGACGCGGAATACGCACGCCTCGATGTGCCGTCTGCGCCGGGCTATTTCAGCAAGGGCGCGACCGGCTCCGTCACCTTCGACGAGAACACCGGCATTCTGACGCTCTCGGGCAAGGTCATGGCAGACGAGATCATGAACTACGCGAACAACGACGCGGTCAAGAAGGTCATTGCGCTGCCGGGCACCGTGCTCCCGGAGCTCTGCACCGGACTGTTCCGGGATTTCCGCGCAGCCTCGATCAATCTCTCGAAGGCAGATACCTCGCTGACCACGGACATGTCGGAAATGTTCAGCGGCTGCAGCAATCTGGTCGCACTCGACGTCTCCGGCTTCAACACCGAAAAGGTCATCTCCATGAAGCGGATGTTCAGCGGCTGCGCCGCGCTGCCGGAGCTGGAGGTGAACAATTTCAGCATCCAGGATGTGGAAACGGTCGAGGAGATGTTCTCCGGCTGCACAAAGCTGGCTGCACTCAATCTCTACCACTTCAACTTCGTTCTGATCAGGTCCTACAAGGGCATGTTCAAGGACTGCACATCGCTGACGGAGATTTCGTTCTCGCCGCTGTTCGGTCTTTCGGGGCTGGAGGCATACACGATGGAATCCATGTTCGAGAACTGCGAATCGCTGACCGAAATGGATCTGACCGAGTGCGATACGCTCTCCAACGCATACAGCGCGAAGAACCTGTTCAGGGGCTGCAAGTCGCTGACCAAGGTGACCATGCCCCCGCGCGTGAACTATACCGATGTGTCCGGCATGTTCGCCGGCTGTGAAAAGCTCACGGAGCTCGATCTCACCGGCGTGAACACGGCGCGCGTCACCGATTTCTCCGAGATGCTTGCAGGCTGCGCCGCACTGACGACCGTCACGGTCTCCGATCAGTGGACGGCTGCAGGCGCAGAGAACTCTGAGGGCATGTTCACCGGCTGCGTCAGCATCAGGGGCGGCGCCGGCACCGTGTTTGACAAAGCACACACCGACGCGGAATATGCGCGCGCTGATTCCGAATATGCACCGGGCTATCTGACCGGCGACAGCAGCGTGATCATCACGCCGCCGACGGAAAAGACCGTGCGCTTTGACGCAGAGACCGGAACGCTGACGCTGATCGGCAAGGTCAAAGCAGCCGATGTGATCGAATATGCCGGCAACGGCGCGGTGAAGATCATCGCCGCGGGCGAAGGCTGCGTGCTCCCGGTTGACAGCACCGGTCTGCTCTCCGATATGAAGGCGGAGAAGATCGACCTCACCGGCGCGGATACCTCCGCAGTCGTCAGCATGGGCGATCTGTTCTCGGACTGCACCGGGCTGACAAACGTGATCCTCACCGGTCTGGACACCTCGAAGGTCACGGATATGTCTGACATGTTCAGCGGCTGCGAAAAGCTGACGGAGCTGGACCTCACCGGTCTGGATACCTCCGCCGTCACGGACATGAGCAGAATGTTCGCGGACTGCACCGCGCTTGAGACCGTGCGCGCAGATGACAAATGGAGCACCGGAAGCGTCACGGCGTCCGAAGACATGTTCGCAAACGATGAAAAGCTCACCGGCTCCGGCGGCACTCCCTATGACCCCGATCACACCGACGCCGGATATGCGCGCATTGACAAAGAGGGCGAGCCCGGCTACTTCACCGAGAAGAGCATTCTGATGGGCGATGTGAGCGGCGACGGTCAGATCGACACGGAGGATGCCATGCTGCTGATGCGCTATGTCAACAAATGGAACGACATCACGCTCGACCTGCTCGCTGCCGACCTTGACCGCGACGGGGAGATCAGCACCGCAGACGCGATGATCCTGATGCGCTATGTCAACAAGTGGAGCGGCTACGACTCGTATTTCGGGTCGGTGCCGGTGTCACAGCTGCATTGATTCTGACGGTGTTTCCGGTGCAGGCTGCTGCCCGGATGCTCCCGCTTCCAGTCCCAGAAATACGCAAAGCCGCTCCGGAGGTGATTCCCCCGGAGCGGCTGCTTTGTTGTTATCGGAAAGCCCTTTCAGTATCAGTGTTCCTGCGATGAATTTGCATCTGCGGGTCAGGAGGCAGCAGTGAGGAGGGAGAAAGTCCGGTTAGGAGTGAGCAGTGAGGAGTTAAGGTATGCGCTTCGCGCATGGATTGAAAACAGGGCTAAAAGCAGTCGGGATTGTAAGCAAATATCGCCCCCCGTAGTTCTGCCGATTCATCACAGCGAAAGTGAAGGAACAACTCCTCACTTCTCACTCCTCACTTCTACTTCCTACCGAAATCCCGGCATGGTGCGCCCAAATGGCAGTCTGCCGAAACGTCACAGATCACAGAAACAGCAGCGTCACCGTTGTACCGGCATCCGGCGCGCTCTCCAGTGAGACCGCCGCATGATGGATCTGTGCGCCGTGCTTGACGATCGACAGCCCGAGCCCCGTGCCGCCGACCGCTTTCGAGTGGCTTTTGTCCACGCGGTAAAAGCGTTCAAAGACGCGGCTCTGCTCGGCATAGGGAATGCCGATGCCTGTATCGGCAACAGAGAGCGAGGTGCCCTTTTCCGTTTCGGCGATGTGTACCGTCACGCTGCCGCCGTCGCGGTTGTATTTGATCGCGTTGTCGCAGAGATTGTAGACCATCTCGTGCAGAATGCGGTAGACGCCGCGCACGGTGCAGCGTTCGCCGGTGATCTCCATGTGCACCTGCCTGTTCTCCGCCGCAGTGTGCAGCGCATCGCAGACATTCTCCGATAGCTCATAGAGATCGACCTGCTCCCACTCCATCTGCAGCCCGCCCTCATCGAGCTTGGAAAGCTGAATGATGTCGTTGATCAGCACAATGAGCCGCTGCGCCTCCTTGTAAATGTCCGCGGCAAATTCCTGCGCCTTCTCCGGCGGGACAAGCCCCTGCGTGAGCAGCTCCGCAAAGCCGGAGATCGCCGTCAGCGGCGTTTTCAGCTCGTGCGAGACATTCGCAGAAAATTCCTGACGCAGCCTTTCGCGCTGCTCCCGTTCCGTGACATTGACCAGCAGCAGCACCGCACCGGAAACGCGCTCGTGCACCGTGACCGGATTTGCGATAAATTCCCATGTCTGCCCGCTGCTGTCGAGGATGGCCTCTGCGTGCTGCCCGTGAAGCGCCTGCGTGACTGCGTTTTGCATATTCTCATGCAGCGTCAGCTTTTCACCGATCTCACCGACGGAAAGCAGCCGCTGTGCCGTCGCATTGACGCTGAGCACGATGCAGTCGGCGTCCAGCAGCAGAAAGCCCTCGCTCATCGAGCCGGTCAGCGCAGAGAATTCCTCCTGCCGCTTTTTCAGCTCGTCGATCTGCTCCTGAATCGTCAGGTTCTGCATCTGAATGCGGCTGACCAGCGGGCTTAACTCCGGATAGATATCCGCGCTCGGGTCGTCGAGAGCGAGCGCATTGATCGGCTGCACGATCTGCTTTGCCGCACGGAATGCCAGCACACCGGAGATCATCAGCACCAGCACGATCACCCAGAGCACCGGGCTCACCGCCGCAAACGCCGACTGCACGGCGCTTAAGGAGCAGCTCAGGCGCAGAACCGTACCGTCGGCACATCGCAGCGCATAATACATCGTTGTTTCGCCGCTGCTCTCCGATTTGCGAATTGCCTTGCCCTCTCCGATCTCAAAGGCGCTTTTCACCTCCGTGCAGCCGTGCTGATTCGCAATGGCTCCGGCGATTGCATTGTCATAGAGCACGCTGCCGTCCGCGGCGATCCATGTGATGCGGTTGATGCTGCCGATCATTTCCAGATAGGCTTTCCCGCCGATCTGCAAGCCGCTTTCCGCATAGATCGCTTCCTGCTGCAATGCCGCATAGGTCTCGTCATTTGTCTGGCGGTACTGCAGCCCGAAAAACAGGATCGCGCACAGCAGCAATACAGAGAGTCCGACCGCAAAAACGCTCTTGAAAATTGTCTTTGTCATGGTGATTCCTCACTGATGCGGTAGCCGACACCGCGTATGGTTTCGATAAATTTTCCGGCATTGCCGAGCTTTGCCCGCAGCGACCGGATATGCACATCCAGCGTGCGGTTTTCCGGCTCGGCATAGAGTCCCCAGACTCGCTCCAGCAGTGCCGCACGGGTCATGACAAGCCCTTTGTTTTCCAGCAGAACGGTCAGCAGCGAAAACTCCTTGTTCGTCACCGCGATCTGTTCGCCGCCGACCTCTACCGTATGCTTTTCCGGCGACACGCAGAGCGTCCCGATGCGGTATTCCGTCACGACAGGCGTCTTTTGCGTGCGGCGCAGTACGGCGCGGATTCTGGCAACCAGCTCCATCATGCCGAACGGCTTTGAAATGTAATCGTCTGCGCCGGCATCGAGACCGGTCACGCGGTCGAATTCCGTGTCCTTTGCCGTCAGCATAATCACGGGCAGATTCTGCGTATTTGCGCGTTTCCGAAGCTGCTTCAATACGGAGATGCCGTCCTGCACGGGCAGCATAATATCCAGAAGCAGAAGATCGGGCATCTGTTTTTTCAGCGCATCCCAAAAAGCTGACGGCTCGGCAAAGCCCTCCGCTGACATGTTCTGACTTTCGAGCGCATAGATCACCAGCTTGCGGATGCTGTCATCATCCTCCAGAATATAAATCATTGTCTCACCTCATAATGCTTGATACAGTGCCCTGCGCGCGGCGGTATGCACAGGAACAAAATGCCGGCACTGCACCGCTTTTCAGCCAATTTTATTGTAGCATTCCCGTGCGGATGCTGTCAAGCGATTTAACATAGATTTTACATAAACATGACCGCCGATTTCATATTGCCATGCTATGATAGAAATGTATAATATGAAACAGAGTGAATGATGAGGAGAGATACAATGGGTATTTCGGAGATCATGTCGCTGCTGAGCGGCATTGCACTGTTTTTGTTCGGCATGTCGCTGATGGGCGACGGTCTGAAAAAGCTGTCCGGCAGCCGCTTGGAGCCGATCCTGTTCCGGCTGACCGGCAAACCGATCCGCGGCGTGCTGCTCGGCACGGGCGTCACCGCGGTGATCCAGTCCTCCTGCGCGACCTCGGTCATGTGCGTGGGCTTTGTCAATTCGGGCATCATGAAGCTGAAACAGGCGGCGTATGTCATTTTCGGTGCCATTCTCGGGACAAGCATCACCGGCTGGATCATCTGCCTCAGTTATATCGAAGGCGCGGGCAGTCTGCGCGAGCTGCTCTCGACCGCGACGCTGACCGGCATCATCGCGATTGTCGGCATCGCTTTCCGAATGTTCACAAAAAAGCGCTCACTGCGGCAGATCGGCGATATTCTCATGGGCTTTGCCGTGCTGATGTTCGGCATGAGCATGATGAGCGGCGCAGTCGGTTCACTCCGTGAGCAGGAATGGTTCACACGCTCGCTGACAAGCATGAAAATGCCGCTGCTCGGTATTCTGGTCGGTGCGGCATTCACGGCGCTGCTGCAGTCGGCATCCGCAGCGGTCGGTATCGTGCAGGCACTCTCCGTCACCGGCGCGCTGACACTGGAATCCGCACTGCCGCTGCTCATGGGCATCAGCATCGGTGCGGCACTGCCTGTGCTGCTCTCGGCACTCGGCGCAAAAACCGACGGAAAGCGCACGGCGTTCATCTATCTGGTCGGCTCGTTCATGGGCGTCATGGTGTTTGCATCGCTGTTCTATATTGCACACGCGATCTTCAGATTCCCGTTCATGGAGCGCATCATGAATCCATTCTCGCTGGCTGTTGTCAACACCCTGTTCCGTCTGGTCATGCTCTGTCTGCTGCTGCCCTTTGCGGACGTCCTCGAAGCACTTGTGAAACTGATGATTCCCGAAAAAAAGGACGCAGAAGCAGACCCGACTCTGCGTTTAGAGGAGCGCTTTCTTGCATATCCGGCACTGGCTGTTGAGCAGAGCCGCATTACGATTCACGAAATGGCGGAGCAGTCCCGGCAGGCGATTCTCTCGGCGCTGACACTGGTCACGAATTTCTCCGACGAAGGCTTTACCGCCGTGCAGAATATGGAATCTGCGGTTGACCGCTATGAGGATGCGCTCGGCTCGTATTTGCTGCAGCTGACAAGCACATCGCTCAACGAAGAGCAGGGGCAGACCATCTCCATCTTTCTGCATACGCTCTCTGACCTTGAGCGCATTTCCGATCATGCGCTGAATCTCGCAGAGAGCGCGAAGGAGCTGAAGGACAAGCAGATTTCCTTCTCCGAAGCGGCACAGAAGGAGTTTTCCGTCATGTTTGCTGCAGTTCGCGAGGTCGTGAAGATCAGCACGGATTCCTTTATCGCAGACGATTTCAAAAAGGCGGCGCAGGTTGAGCCGCTCGAGGAGGTCATCGACCTGCTCTGCGATGAGATGAAGCTGCATCACATTGAGCGCCTGCAGAATGCAAACTGCACGATCCGGCAGGGATTTGTGTTCAACGATCTCATCACCAATCTGGAGCGCGTGTCCGATCATTGCTCGAATATCGCTGTCGCCATGATCGAGCTGAATGCCGGCACATTCGATACGCATGAATATCTCGACCGCATCAAGCAGCAGCGCACCGCCGATTATCAGCAGTATTTCAATGACTTCCGCGCAAGATTTGTGCTGAGCTGAGACGGCAACCCAATCACAACACAAATGAGGGAGCTTCGGCTCCCTCATTTCAGTTTGTCGATAAAGTGCTTTTGATGTGCCTGCGGCACATTTTTGCGGGGACGCTGTCCCCGCACCCCTGCCAAAGGGATACTATCCCTTTGGAATCCCATTTTGTGCGAATTCCACGCT
>JAEEGK010024167.1_pt1 | contig 12620 bp, 8 predicted proteins | sample 8958771 | NCBI WGS metagenome assembly JAEEGK01 (sample SAMN16246547, study PRJNA631951) | gut metagenome | biome: gut microbiome; feature: rumen; material: SC-attached | host: Bos | place: Iran: Karaj | collected 2018-10 | reverse complement strand
GGAAAAAGCGGCCGCCCGACGAGATGTTCAGGCTCTCGATCATCATCATCATGATCACCACCATTCCGGTGATGAGCACGGCCGCCCGCAGGGCGTCAATCAGAATGTCCAGTACGTCCATAGGCTATCCTTGTCCTTGTGAGGGGGGCGTGATGAACCCGTCGGCCGGATTCCAGCCCGTATGTTTGAGCGTGCGTACGCAGGTCCGGCCGTCGATGCGCACATAGAGTTCGTTTCCGAGAAAGCAGATTGCCTCGGCTTGTTCCGTTCCGAAAGGGAGCGTGAGGATGGCCCGTACGCGGCCGTTCTGGTCACAGACCTGGATGCCGAACGGTGTGAGCACGTATAGGTTACCCAGCGTATCGAAGGCCAGGTCGCGGGTGATTGGCCCTTCGAGCGTGTGATTGTCGGGATTATGCAGCCAGTAGAACTGTTCGCCGGCCGTGCGGGTTCCGTCGGGCTTGACAAGGGCGCAGCGCAGCCAGTTGGACTGCGGCTCGACGGAGATTTCCAGCTTGCCGGAGGGATAGAGCAGGGTGGTCACAGGCGCTTCTAGCCGTTTGCGGACTGCCTTGGGCAAGTCTTTCGCCGCGATCTCCTGCCATCTGCCTTCGCGGTCTTTTCCCGTGCCCAGCAGCGATTGCAGCATATCGTTGCGCGAGTCGCCGGCTTTGACGGGCGCGGGCCAGCCTTTCCAGAGCCAGCGCATGGCGTCGGGGAACATCTTCGTACCGTGCCAGATGCTGTGGCCGCCGCGGTCCCAGTGGGCGATCTCTTCATAGCCCGCGAAATCGAGCGCCGATTCCAGCAGCAGGTTCTGTTCCCACCATTCGCCGAAGAGGGGATTCCAGGCGTCTTTCAGGCCGTCCTGCAGGAAGATGCGCAGCGGCTTGGGTTCGTACTTGCGCACCAGCGCAGGATATTCGTTGCCTCCCCGCATGGCCACATAGGTGCCGACGGAGCTATAGACGCGGTGGAACAGGTCCGGTCGGTTCCAGGCGGCCGAGAAGGAAGCGATGCCGCTGCTGCTGGCGCCGCAGATGGCCCGGTCATCCGGGTTGTGCGACAGTCTCACCGGCCGGCCGTCGGGCGTGACGAGGCGTTCGGCCATCGGCAGGATTTCTTCTTCGAGGAAGCGGGCAAAGGTTCCGTCGGTGCGGTCGAATTCGTTGCTTCGGTTATAGCGCAGCACGTTCCCGTCAGCATCGTACGAAACACCAGGCTGCACGAACACGCCGATGGTCACCGGCATCTCGCCCGAAGCGATCAGATTGTCCAAAACCGTCGTGGCATTGAACAGAATCCCATCCAATCCCACCAGCAGGCACGCCGGCGTTTTCCCGTCGTACTGTACCGGCACATAGACTTTCCATTCCCGCCGTGTCTCGGGATAAATCGCCGAATCATTGAATTCGCCGCTCAAAATCACGCCCTTCAGCGAATCTGCCACAGGTACGAAAGCCGGATCGTCCGGATACTGGGCATTATGCCTCAGCTCCTGCGCTCCGGCGATTACTGTCGACAGCAGGAACAGCAAGCAGATTATCGTGAGATTCCGTTTCATAATTCTTTGATATAACATCTGGCGCGCTTGTGGAGACGGTTTTCGAAACGGTTCCACATGTTTTGGACACTGTTGTTGTCTTCGAGTTCGCGGGTGGTTTCGACATAGCGGATGCCGTAGCGGTGGATGGCGGGGGCGATCTTGTCGAAAATCATGGCGTTGAGCCCTTTGTTCTTGTACTCGTCCCGGATGCCGATCAGCAGGAGATCGAGCGTGTCGTTGTGCCGGATGGCGTGGAGGACGTGGCGGAAACCGAACGGATAAAGCCGTCCCTTGCACTTCTGCAACGCCTTCGACAGCGAAGGCATGCTGATGCCGAAGGCCACCACCCTGTCGCTTTCGTCGAGAATCACCGACACGAAATCGATGTTCAGATTCGGCACGAACTGATTAATCAGATCGTCGATCTGCCCCTTCGACAATTCGGAAAATCCGTGGATGTCGCGGTAGGTCTCGTTGAGCACCTGCGCACATTCGGGGAAATACGACACCATCTTCTTCTTGGTGCTGATGTCGGCTTGGCGGAGATGGTAGCGCATCGCGACCAGTTTCGCCGGCCGGGTGAACCATTGGTCGATGTCATTGGGCATAATCAGCTGATACTCAACCCAGTCGGTATCTTTCCGGTAGCCCCGGCGCAGCAGCTGCGGCTCGTAGTAGGGATGATTGTATTTGCCGTAGGCCGTAGGCAGTTCGTCGAAACCCGCCACCAGCACGCCCGACGCGTCGAACTCCAGGAAGCCGAGCGGGCCGTTCATCACGGTCATCCCCTTTTCCCGCGCCCAGGCCTCGACCGTGTCGAACAGCGCGTCGACGACCGCATCGTCATCGATGAAGTCCATAAAGCCGAAACGGGCCTGCTTCGCGCCGATCTTCTCGTTGTACTTGTGGTTGATGATGCCGGCGATGCGCCCCACGGGCTTGCCGCCTTCGTCGTAGGCCATCCAGTACTTGCCTTCGCAGAATTCGAAGGCGTGGTTCTTTTTCGGGTCCAGCGTGTCGCGGTCGCCGCTTTCCAGCGTCGGGACGTAATACTTGTTGTCCTTGTAGAATTCGTTCGGAAAATGGACGAACCTTTTCAGGTCTTTCCGGGTGACAACTTCTTTGATGGTTACACTCATTATGCGATATTACTTTTTTTCTTTATCCATTTCTTCCCGCAGCGCCCGGCCGGTCCAGGTGTCCGCGGCGGCGAGTGCCTCGGGTGTTCCTTCGAACACCACGCAGCCGCCGTCCACTCCGGCGTCGGGCCCCAGGTCGATCACCCAGTCGGCGGCGCGGATCACGTCGAGGTTGTGCTCCACTACGATGATCGAGTGCCCGCGGTCGACCAGCGCGCCGAAGGCCTTGAGCAGCTTCTCGATGTCGTGGAAATGCAGGCCCGTGGTGGGCTCGTCGAACACGAAGAGGATCGATCCCCGCGCCTCGAAATCCTTGCCCAGGAACGAGGCCAGCTTGATGCGCTGGCTCTCGCCGCCGCTGAGCGAGCTGCTGCTCTGCCCGAGGTTGATGTACGACAGGCCCACATCGACCAGCGGCTGGAGCCGCTGCGCGATGCGCTGCGCCAGCGGGTCGCTCTGGCCGCCGAAGAATTCGATGGCCTCCTCGACGCTCAGGTTCAGCACGTCGTTGATGTCTTTGCCGCAGTATTTCACTTCCAGGATGTCGGGCTGGAAACGCTTGCCGCCGCAGGCCTCGCAGACCATCTCCACGTCGGCCATAAACTGCATCGGGATGTGGATCACGCCTTCGCCCAGACACTCGGGGCAACGGCCGCCGTCGATGTTGAACGAGAAGTGCGAGTGCCCGTAGCCGTTCATCTTCGCGTAGGGCTGCTCGGAGAACAGGCGGCGGATGTCGTCATACACCTTCAGGTAGGTCACGGGATTGGAGCGCGAACTCTTTCCAATGGGGTTCTGGTCGATATATTCGACGGAGGCGATCTTGCCCAGGTCGCCCCGGAGTTCCTTGAAGATGCCCGGCTTGCTGCCGATCTGGTTGATGTGGCGGTACAGGGCGGGGTAGAGGATGTCGCCTACCAGCGAGCTCTTGCCGCTGCCGCTCACGCCCGTCACGACGGTCAGGCAGCGCAGCGGGAAGCGCACGTCGATATTCTTCAGGTTGTTCTCGCGGGCGCCGACCACTTCCACGGCATACTTCCAGTTCCGCTTCTTCGGCGGGATGGGAATCTGCCGCACGCCCGACAGATAGTCGAGCGTGAGCGAACGGGCGCCGTCGCGCAGCCCGTCGGCGATCTTGCCCTGGAAGACCACGCGGCCGCCGTTTTTGCCGGCCAGCGGCCCGATGTCGATGAGCTGGTCGGCCGCCTCGATGATGTGGCGGTCGTGCTCCACCACGATCACGGTGTTGCCCAGGTCGCGCAGGCGTTCGAGTACGCCGATCAGCCGTTGCGTGTCGCGTTCGTGCAGGCCGATGCTGGGCTCGTCGAGAATGTACATCGAGCCCACCAGGTTGTTGCCCAGGCAGCTGACCAGGTTGATGCGCTGGCTTTCGCCGCCGCTGAGCGTGTTCGAAGCCCGGTTGAGGGTAAGGTAGCCCAGGCCCACGTCGCAGATGTACTGCAGCCGGGAGCGGATCTCCCGCAGCGGCCGCTCGGCGACCGTCCGGTCGTAGTCGTCAAGTTCGAGCGTATTGAAAAATGCCGCGAGGTCGCCGATGGGCATCGACATCAGTTCGTGGATGTTCTTGCCGCCCACCTTCACGTAGAGGGCCTCGGGCCGGAGGCGCGAGCCGCCGCAGGCGTGGCAGGTGGTCTTGCCCGAGTAGCGGCTGAGCATATATTTATACTGGATCTTGTAGCGCTGGCTCTCGACCCATTTGAAGAACGGGTCGATGCCGGTGAACCAGGCGTTGCCCTCCCAGAGCACGCGCTTCTGTTCGGGCGTGAGCTCGATGTAGGGCTTGTGGATCGGGAAGTCGAATTTGGCGGCGTTCATGATGAGCTCCTCGTTGAGCTGTTTCATCATCTCGCCGCGCCAGCAGGCCACGGCGCCCTGGTAGATGCTCAGGGTGGGGTCGGGGATCACGAGCGCCTCGTCGATGCCGATGGTCTTGCCGTATCCGCCGCACACCGGGCAGGCGCCCAGCGGGCTGTTGTAGCTGAACAGGTGTTCGGTGGGCTGTTCGAAGCGGATGCCGTCGGCTTCGAACAGGTTCGAGAAATTGCGCGGGCCCGCCTGCGCCTGCCAGACGCAGACCAGGCCGCCGCCCTGGGTGAAGGCGGTCTGCACGGAGTCGAGCGCGCGGCTCACGGTGTCCTCGTCGTCCGACACGGTGAGCCGGTCGACAAGCAGCAGCCATTCGCCGCTGAAATCCTCGATATGTTGCAGGGCTTCCTCCATCTTGGCATACTTTCCTTCGCGGTTGGCGATGCGGGTGAAGCCTTCTTCCTTGAGGTTCAGGAGCTTTTCGATCTTGCCCTCTTCCTGCCAGCGGATGTCGGCCAGGATCAGGGCCGTGGATCCTTTCTCCAGGGAGACGATATAATCCACCACGTTCTTGGCCGTGTCGCAGCGCACTTCCCGGCCGGAAATCGGGGAATAGGTCTTGCCGATCCGGGCGAAGAGCAGGCGCAGGTGATCGTAGATCTCGGTGGTGGTGCCGACCGTGGAGCGCGGGTTCCGGGTGTTGACTTTCTGTTGGATGGCGATGGCCGGCGGAATGCCGCTGATCAGGTCGACGTCGGGTTTGTTCATCCGCCCGAGGAACTGCCGGGCGAACGAAGAGAGGCTCTCCGCGAAGCGGCGCTGCCCTTCGGCGAACAGCGTGTCGAAGGCCAGCGAGCTCTTGCCGCTGCCGGAAATGCCGGTGAGCACCACCAGTTTTCCCAGCGGAATGTCGACCGACAGGTTCTGCAGGTTGTTAACCCTGGCGCCGCTTATGTGGATCTCCTTTGTCTCCATCTTGGGGTTTTTCGGTTTTGGGTTTCCAGCGGACTTCGATCATCCGGTAGGGATAGTTCTCGCGCAGGCGGGCGGCGTTCGGGCAGTTCTCGCGGTGGATCTTGATGCCGTCGCGGATGGTGACGAAGCCGAAGATCGGGTCGCCGTACTGCGGGGTGCAGCACTTGGCGAGTTTGAGTTCCACGCCCTGGAGCTTGCGGTCGATGAGGAAATCGCCGCTGGCGGCGGTGGCCGTCGTGGCCTTTTCCGGGTGTCCGCCCGCGGTGCGGTGCTCCTGCGCGCTTTCCTCCTCCTTGCGGATGATGAAATCCTTGACGACGCTCACGTCGATCTGGCCGTTTCCGAGGGCGCCGAAAAATTCGTTGAGGTTGTCGTATTTGTGCCGTTTGGCGAGCATATACAACTCCCCGTCGGTGATCATCAGCTTCCAGTTCTTCAGCCGGCGGGCCAGCAGTTCCTTGCCCACGGCCGCCCGGGCGTGCTCCTCTTCCTTGAGCTTCTGCTTGATCTTGGAGCGGGCTTTCGACGAGACCACGAAGTTGAGCCAGTCGGCCGTGGGCTTTTGGTTCTTGCTGCTGAGAATCTCGACCACGTCGCCGGTGTGGAGTTTCTCGCGGATCGAGGCCATCTTGCCGTTGACGCGGCCGCCGGTGCAGCGCAGGCCCAGGTTCGAGTGGATCTCGAACGCGAAGTCGAGCACCGTGCTGCCGGCGCGGAGCTGGCGCAGGTCGCCCGTCGGCGTATAGACCAGGATCTCGCCGAGGGCGATGTCGGCGTGCTGGTATTTGTCTTCCTCGTCGCTCTGCATCAGGTCACGGACCTTGTTGAGCCATTCGGTGAGGGTGTTCTTGCTCTGGATGCCCTTGTACGACCAGTGCGCGGCCGCGCCCTGCTCGGCGATGTAGTCCATCCGCGTGGTGCGGATCTGCACTTCCACGGGCAGCCCTTCGGAGGTCTTCACGGTGGTGTGCAGCGACTCGTAGCCGTTGTCGCGGGGTTTCGAGATCCAGTCGCGCAGACGCTTCGTGTCGGGTTCGTATTCTTCCGTCACCAGCGAGTACACTTTCCAGCAGAGGGCTTCCTCCTGCGCGTGGTTGCCGTCGCATTCGATGATGAAGCGCATGGCGAACAGGTCGTACACCTGGTTGAAGGAGATCTGCTGGGCCTGCATCTTCCGCCAGATGGAATAGGGACTCTTCGTGCGGGCCTTGAGCGTGTAGCGGATGCCTTCCTTGTCGAGTTTCTCGCGGAGCGGGTTGATGAAGCGCTCGACCAGGGCCTCGCGCTGCGGCCCCGTGTCCTTGATTTTCTTGACGATTTCGCGGTAGCGCTCGGGCTCGGTGTATTTGAGGAAGATGTCTTCGAGTTCGCTCTTGATGCGGTAGAGGCCCAGCTGGTGGGCCAGGGGGATGTAGAGCATCATCGTCTCCATCAGCTTCATCGTCCGCTTGGCGGGCGGGAGGATGCTGATGCTGCGCATCACCTCCAGTCGGTCGGCCAGCTTGATCAGGATCACGCGCGGGTCGGTGGAGTAGGAGATGATGAGCTTGCGGTAGCGCTCCTCGTCGAGGTTGGCTTCCTGCAGCTGGATGTTCGAGATGTTGTTGAGGCCTTCGACGATCGCGATGATCTCTTTCGGATACTCGGCCCGGAACGACTCGAGCAGCGGGGTATGGTTGAGTTCCGAGACCTTGTTGGTCTGGAACCGGTTGGCTTCGTGGAGCAGGACGGCGCAGGCGGCGTCGGCGTGCAGGCCGATCTCGCGGCACACGATGTGCGCCACGGCGAGCGGGTGCTCGATGAAGGGATGGCTGTTGCTGCGCATCTTGCCTTGCAGCGCCTCGTCGGCCGCTTCATAGGCCGAGAGCACCAGTTTCTTCTCCCGATCGGTCAGATCGGTCAGCAGGTCCTGCAGTTTTCGGGGTAACGTGTTCTTCATCGTTTTCCGGCTAAGGTTTCAAGGGCCCGCATTTCGTCGCGCCAGCGGGCCGCTTCGGTAAATTCGAGTCGGGCGGCGGCTTCTTCCATCCGGCGGCGGGCCGCCGCGGCGGCTTCGCGGATTTCGCCGGCGCTCATCCGGGCGATGACGGGGTCTTCTTCCAGATAGCGCACCTTGTCGTCGACGGGCTCGACATAGGCTTTCGCGGAGACGGCGCTGCGGGCGTTCGTGCCCACCTGGGTGGGCACGATGCCGTGCGCCTCGTTGTAGGCCATCTGTTTGGCACGCCGGCGCTCGGTACCGTCGATGGTGGCCTGCATCGATTCGGTGATCTTGTCGGCGTACATGATCACGCGGCCGTGCACGTTGCGCGCGGCGCGGCCGGCGGTCTGGGTGAGGCTCCGGTCGGAGCGGAGGAATCCTTCCTTGTCGGCGTCGAGGATCGCCACCAGCGAGACGGTGGGCAGGTCGAGGCCTTCGCGCAGCAGGTTGACGCCCACCAGGACGTCGAAGCGGCCGGCCTTGAAGTCTTCGAGGATCTCCACGCGTTCGAGCGTGTCGACGTCGGAGTGGATATAGCGGGTGCGGATGTCCATCCGCGTGAGGTATTTGTCGAGTTCTTCGGCCATCCGCTTGGTGAGGGTGGTCACGAGGACGCGTTCGTCGAGTTCGGCGCGGACCTGGATCTCTTCCAGCAGATCGTCGATCTGGCCTTCGATGGGCCGTACTTCGATGGGCGGGTCGAGCAGGCCGGTGGGCCGCACAACCTGTTCCACGACCACGCCGCCCGACTCTTCCAGTTCGAAATCGCCCGGCGTGGCGCTCACGTAGAGGCGCTGGCCGACGATCGCTTCGAATTCGTCGAAGCGGAGCGGCCGGTTGTCGGCGGCCGCCGGCAGCCGGAAGCCGTATTCGATGAGCGTCTGCTTGCGGCTGCGGTCGCCGCCCGACATGGCGCGGATCTGCGGCACCGTGACGTGGCTTTCGTCGATGAAGGTCAGGAAGTCTTCGGGGAAGTAGTCGATCAGGCAGAAAGGCCGCATGCCGGCGCTCCGCCCGTCGAAGTAGCGTGAGTAGTTCTCGATGCCGGGGCAGTAGCCCACTTCCTTGATCATCTCCAGGTCGTATTCCACGCGGGTCTTGAGCCGTTTGGCCTCCAGGTGTTTGCCGATCTCCTCGAAATAGGCGCACTGTTTCACCAGGTCGTCCTGGATGGTGGCGATGGCGCTGCGGGTGCGCTCTTTCGTGGTCACGAAGTTGTTGGCGGGGTAGATGGAGATCTCGTGGAGGAATTCCAGCGTGGCGCCGCTCACGGGGTCGATGCGTTCGATGCTTTCGATTTCGTCGCCGAAGAAGACGACGCGGCAGCCGTAGTCGCCGTAGGCCAGGAAGATGTCGACGCTGTCGCCCTTCACGCGGAAGGTGCCGCGTTTGAATTCCGCTTCGTTGCGGGAGTACAGGGCGTCGACCAGGCTGTAGAGGAACTGCTGGCGGCTGAGGGTCTGGCCGGTTTCGATGCGGACGGTGGTCTCGTGGAAGTCGTCGGGGTTGCCGATGCCGTAGAGGCACGAGACCGACGAGACGACGATGACGTCGCGGCGCCCCGAGAGCAGGGCGCTCGTGGCGCTGAGCCGGAGTTTCTCGATTTCGTCGTTGATGCTCAGGTCTTTCTCGATGTAGGTATCGGTGGTCGGCAGGTAGGCCTCGGGCTGGTAGTAGTCGTAGTAGGAGACGAAGTATTCGACGAGGTTTTTGGGGAAGAAGTTCTTGAATTCGCTGTACAGCTGGGCCGCGAGGGTCTTGTTATGGCTGAGGATCAGGGTCGGGCGGCCCAGTTGGGCGATGACGTTGGCCATCGTGAAGGTCTTTCCCGAGCCCGTGACGCCCAGCAGGGTCGTGGCCGGATTCCCTTCCCGAATGGACGCGACAATCTCCCGGATCGCCTCCGGCTGATCCCCTGTCGGTTCGTATGGTGCTGTCAGTTGAAAATCCATTTCTGTCCGTCATGCCCGGCTTGATCGGGCATCGCTATTGGCGCTTCGTTTCGCTCTGGTTTTCGTCTCGCTCCCGAAAAAAAGGTCACTCGCCGAAAACCACCCGCTACACTTCGCTAATAATTCTTTTTTTTGCTTCGCTCTGTTTTTAGTCTCGCTCCCGAAAAAAAGGTCGCTCGCCTAAAAACACCCGCTCAGCTATTTCTTCTTCTTTTTGTCGTCCTTTTTTGAGTCTTTGTCTTTCTTCTTATCGGTCTTTATTCCTTTCGAGTCGGCGACTTTCTGGAGGTATTCTTCGAGGCCGTCGGTGATTTTCTCGGCGATGCGTTTGGGGGTTTCGGGGTCGGCGAGCATTTCTTCGTCGGGGAGGCTGCTCATGAAGAGGCATTCGACGAGGGCGTTGGGGTATTCGGTCGGGGCGTTGAGGGAGAAGTTGAAGTTGCCGGTCAGGCCGAAGTTGGGGACGTCAAGTTCGAGCATGTGCTTGAGGACGGTGGCGGCCAGTTCGCGGTTGACGATGTGCTTGTAGTAGGTGCTGGTGCCCATCGGCACGAGCGGCGAGCCGCCGGCGTTGTTGTGGACCGAGAACATCAGGTCGATGTCGGCGTCGCGGAAGATCTTCTTGCGCTCGGTCATCGACATGTCGCGGTCGTCGGTGCGGCTGATGACCACGGTAGCGCCTTTCTTCTCGAGGATCTTCTGCAGTTCGCGGACGATCTTCAGGTTGACGGTTTTCTCTTCGAGACCGGTCGGGCTGATGGCGCCCGGGGCGCTGCCGCCGTGGCCGGCGTCGAGGCCGATCTTCATCCCCTTGATCGAGGGCAGGTTCTTCGGCGCGTGGCGCAGCTCGATCAGCAGGTTGCTGCCTTCGTAGTAGATGCGGTAGCCCCAGCAATATTTTTCCTTGAGTTTGATGACCAGTTGGAGAACGTCGCTTTCGACCTGGCGGAGATCCACGTAGTCCACCATCTCCAGGTCATTGTATTGCGTCACCCAGTTGCTGTTGTTCATCGCGCCGAAGATATCGACCACGATGGTCGTCGGATCCAGTTCCGTGTGGGAGGCATAGGGGAGACGCACCGGCAGCGAAAGGCGGATGCGGTCGAAATCGACCTGATTGGAGATGCCGATGTTGTTGGTGTTGACGCAGCGGGCGCTCTTCGACGAGAAATTTACGTCATCGCGCTGGATGTATGCGTAGCGGTTCTCCGACAGCTGGACCTTGAACAGGTTGGCATAGACGCCGGTAATTTTCATCACGATGCCCGAATCCAGGTAGCCCATTTTCGAGCCGCCGAGGCGGTCGGTGCCGGTGCCGTACTGGAGGGCGGCGTTCTCTTTCGTTTCGGCATAGAAGAGGAGCTCTTCAAGCTCCGGTTCCGGTTGCGGCGCCGGGCGGTCGAAGCGGCGCGTGTTGTCGTAGTAGATATTGAATTCTTTCGTCTCCACGCGCGTTCCCTGGAAGAGGGTCACCTCTACCCGGTTGTCGCCCGGCTGGAGCTTGAGCTCCCGGCCGAAGGCGCCGGTTTTGTAGACGCGCACCTGTTCGCCGTTGATGGCGGCCAGGTTGCCGGGATCGGTGATGCAGACGGCGTAGTAGCGGCTGCTGGTCACGGTGTCGCGGCTGTACTGGGGGGCGCGTCGGAAAGAGATTTCTGCGGAAAGGGTCGTGGCTGCCAGGAGGGCGGCGAGGGCCAGGAACGTGTGGATGCGGAGCATTTCGTATGAAGGTTTTGAATCGTTTTCGTTACCCGTCCGCGCGCATATACGCGAACTTACAAAGATACGTTTTTTTTCGTATCTTTGACCCGGTAACAGCAAGGAGAACGATATGGACAGAAGATCTATGCTCAAGGCGGCGGGAAGCGCCGCCGCGCTCACGGTGCTGGGCATCCCGGTGGGAGCCGCCGCGGCCGAAGTGACACCCGTACCGAAAAAAATGAACCGCAAGAAGATCCTCGTCATCGGGGCGCATCCGGATGATCCGGAAACCGCCGCCGGCGGCACCATCTGCCTGCTCACCGACGCCGGCCACGAAGTGGTCTGCGTCTATCTCACGAGAGGGGAGGCCGGCATCCCCGGCAAGAGCCACGACGAAGCCGCAGCCATCCGCGTCCGCGAGGCCGAAGCCGCCTGCAAAGTCACCGGCGCCCGCCCGCTGTTCATGGACCAGATCGACGGCGCCACCGAAGTGACCCTCGACCGCTATCGTGAGATGCGCGAACTCATCGAGCGCGAGAAACCCGACCTGGTCATCACGCACTGGCCCATCGACGGGCACCGCGACCACGCCGTCTGCGGCATCCTCGTCGTGGATGCCTGGCGCCGCCTCGACCGCTGCTTCGAGCTCTACTATTTCGAAGTGATGAGCGGTACCCAGACGCAGATGTTCCATCCCTCCGACTGGGTCGACATCACCGCCACCCGCGACCGCAAGTACAAAGCTTCGTATTGCCACGAGAGCCAGGACCTGAAAGAGGTCATGGACGGCTGGCACGAGCCGATGGAGCGCTTCCGCGGCATCGAGTGCCGCTGCGCCTTCGCCGAAGCCTTCCTCCACCACGTCGAACCCGTATCCCTCGTCTAGAATTATGCTGAAAGATATCTATCTGGCCGGCGGCTGCTTCTGGGGCGCCGAGCATTTCTTCAAACAGATCGAAGGCGTCGCCTTCACTGAAGTGGGCTTTGCCAACGGCAACACCCCCGATCCCACCTACAAGGAAGTCTACACCGACACCACCGGCTACGCCGAAACGGTCCACATCCGCTATGACAACGAAAAGGTCGGACTGAAGTTCCTGCTCCGCATGTTCTTCAAGGCCATCGATCCCACCTCGCTCAACAAGCAGGGCGAAGACGAAGGCACCCGCTACCGCACCGGCATCTACTACGTCGATCCCGCCGACCTCCCGGCCATCCGCACCGTCTTCGACGAAGTCCAGCGCACCCTGGCCGCCCCGGTTGTCGTCGAAGTCGAACTCCTCCGCAACTTCTTCCGCGCCGAAGACTATCATCAGGACTATCTGGACAAGAATCCTGACGGCTACTGCCATCTTCCCCTCGAACTCTTCCGCTTCGCCCGCGAAGCCAAACCCACCCTCGACTGAGCCGTTTGTCATGAAAGCGATTCGCAGAATCCTGAAGATTGTCGGAATCGTCCTTTGGAGCATCCTGGCTATCATCGGAATTTTTGCCGTGGT
>JAEEGK010024166.1_pt1 | contig 12620 bp, 10 predicted proteins | sample 8958771 | NCBI WGS metagenome assembly JAEEGK01 (sample SAMN16246547, study PRJNA631951) | gut metagenome | biome: gut microbiome; feature: rumen; material: SC-attached | host: Bos | place: Iran: Karaj | collected 2018-10 | reverse complement strand
AGGCCTGGTGCCGACGAAGCCGTCGGTCGCTTCGGGATGAGCATCCACGCCAGGCAGATAGGGCTTGATGTCGTAGATGGGCGTCCCGTCCATCAGGTCGGCGCCGGAGACGAGGAGGACCCGGCCGTTGGGGCCGTCTTCCTCGATGGCTTCGAGCCGGACGCATGACAGGCCGATGGGATTCGGCCGGAACGGCGACCTGGTGGCGAACACCCCCATCCGCACGTTTCCGCCCAGCCGCGGCGGCCGCACGGTCGGAAAGGCCGGAGCGGCTTCCGAGAATTGCCAGATCAACCAGATGTGGGAGAAGCCGTCGAGGCCGCGGAGTGCCTCGGCGACGCGGTACGCAGGCTCGAAGACGATCTTAGCGCGCAGCGACGGTGCCAGGCCGCTCTGCCGCGGCAGCCCGAACTTCGTCGGAAAATCGTTGTGGATCCGTGCGATGATTTCCATTACAAGATCTTCTTCAGGTCTTTCCGCAGCGTCTCTGCGTCCTTGAAATGCAGGCCGGAGAGGCCGGCGGCGCGGGCACCTTCGACGTTGGAGAGCGTGTCGTCGATGAAGACCGATTCTTCGGCTTTGAGGCCGTAGCGGTTGAGCAGGCACTGGAAAATGGCGGCGTCGGGTTTCAGGAGCCGTACGTCACCGGAGACGATCTTCCCGTCGAGCAGGGCGAAGATGGGATAATTCTTCTCAATCTGGTAGAAAGTCTCGGAAGACCAGTTCGTCAGGCCGTACACGCCGTAGCCGGCGGCCTTCAGGTCGGACACCAGTTCGTACATGCCCGGAATCTCTCCTCCCATCATTTTGGTCCACTCCGACCAGTACACGTCGATCTCGCGGGTCCATTCGGGATGCAGCGCCTTCAACTCGGCGATTCCCTCCGCGAAGGGTTTTCCGCCGTCGAACTGGCGGTTCCAATCGTTCGTACAGATGTTGTCGAGGAACCAGGACGCTTTGTCCGCGTCGCCGAAATAGGGATCGAACAGATAGTGGGGATTCCAGTCCACAAGGACTTGGCCGAAGTCAAAGATGATGTTGCGGATCATGGGATTCGTGCTTGTATTTGCGGCAAAGATACGAATAATAATGAGATGCCGGGTCAAACCCGTCATGACGATTTTTTGCGTATCTTTGTGGCATGCAACCCCATCCGATTTCTGATTCCGATTCGTTCGAGAGCATCCTGGTCGGTGCCATCAAGGCAGGCTTTCCTTCGCCGGCTGAGGAGGTGCGCGAGAAGCTCGACCTGGTCAAGCTGCTGGTGCGCCATTCCGCTTCCACTTTCTTCTTTCAGGTGGACGGCGTGTCGATGGTCGACGCCGACATGGACGAGGGCGACATCTTGATCGTCGACCGATCCGTGGAACCGTACAACGACTGCAAGGCCGTCTGTTTCATCGACGGAGAGTTTACGGTCAAGCGTGTGGCCATCGGAGCCCAAGGTGCCGTGCTGCTGCCCTGCAACGAGAACAATACGAAGTTCAGGCCCATCCCGGTCGGGCCCGACAACGACTTCGTGATCTGGGGCGTGGTAACCTATATCATCAAGAAAGCATAATCTCCGGGAATAAGGATGTTCGCCCTGGCCGACTGCAACAATTTCTTCGCTTCGTGCGAACGGGTTTTCCGTCCCGACCTGGAAGGAAAACCGGTGATCGTGCTGAGCAACAACGACGGCTGTGCCGTGGCGCGCAGCAATGAGGCCAAGGCGCTGGGCATTCCGATGGGCGCGCCGCTCTTCAAGATCCGCGACATCGTAGAGAAACATCATGTGGCCGTTTTTTCTTCCAATTTCCCGCTCTACGGCGACATGTCGCGCCGGGTACAGGAAGTGCTGCGCGAATTTGCCCCGTCGGTGGAGCAGTATTCCATCGACGAATCCTTTCTGGACCTGCGCGGCACGCTGGTCGACGACTATGCGGCCTATGCGCGGGAGATTTCGCGCAGCTGCCGGCGGATGACGGGCATCCCCGTCTCCGTAGGTATCGCACCGACCAAGACCCTGGCCAAGATCGCATCCAAGCTCTGCAAGCACTATCCCAAACTGCAGGGCGGCTGCTACATGCACCGTCCTCAGGACATCGAAAAGGTGCTGCGCCGCTTTCCCGTGGAGGATGTCTGGGGCATCGGCCGCCGTTCCGTCAAGAAACTCGCGCTGCTGGGCGTGCATACGGCGTGGGACTATGTGCAACTGAAAGAATATGACGTGCGCAAGCAGTTCGCGTTGCCGGGCTGGCGCACCTGGAAAGAATTGCAGGGTGTGCCCTGCATCGAATTCGAAGATTACATCGAGCCGAAGCAGAGCATCTGTGTATCACGAAGTTTCGCCAAGGAAATCCGTGACGTCGGAGAACTCTGCAGCCAGGTGGCGACCTTTGCCGAATCGGCTGTCACCAAACTGCGGAGGCAAGGCTCCCTGGCACTCGAGATGGTGGCCTTTGCCGTGACCAACCGTTTCCACGAAGACGATCCGCAGGCCTTCTCCAGCCAGCTGGTCGTATTTCCCGACGGGACCGACGACCATACGACGATTGTCGTGGCCGCCGCCGACGCGGTGCGCACGTTCTTCAACCCTCGCTACGGCTACAAGAAAGCCGGGGTGGTCTTCACGCGCATCGTTCCACGCGACGGGCATCCGCGCTCGCTCTTCCGCGACGCCGATGCCGATGCGCGCAGCGAACGCCTCTCCCAGGCCATCGACACCATCAACGCCACCTACGGCCGCGGCTCCGTCCTCTTCGGCATCCAGGGCGACGGCCGCACCCACAGCGCCCGCGAGCAGCAGTCTCCCCACCGCACCACCCGCTGGAGTGAGATTCCGCATGTGACGGTGAAATAAAGTGTTCCGTTGTTTTCGCTATCTTTGCATTAACTTTGTTACGCCATGGCGTCCTATCTGCAGATCGAGAACATTTCCAAGTCGTACGGGCCGAAGGTCCTGTTCGACCACATCGGATTCAACGTGAACGAAGGCGACAAGATCGCGCTGATCGCGCCCAATGGCACCGGCAAGACCTCGCTCATGCGCATCCTGGCCGGCAAGGACAAATCCGATTCCGGTGGAAAGATCACCTTCCTGCAGGAAATCCGCATCGCGTTCCTGGAGCAGGATTACGAATACGATCCGGAGGCCACCCTGCTCGAGCAGGTGCTCAGCGGCAGCACGCCGTTCCTGGCCCATCTCGACGACATGGGCCGCTTCGAATACGAGCACCGCATTATCCGCATCCTCACCGAATTCGGACTCAGGCCCGGCCAACAGATGAAGGAACTCTCCGGCGGCGAAATCAAGCGCGTGGCCATCACCCAGGTCCTGGCGCCCGAAGCCGACTTCCTGATTCTCGATGAGCCTACGAACCACCTCGACGTCGACGCCATCGAATACCTCGAAAACTACCTGCGTCGCTCCCGCTGCACCCTCTTCATGGTCACCCACGACCGCTACTTCCTCGACCGCGTCTGCAACATCGTGATGGAACTCGACCACGGCCAGATCTATGTCTACAAGGGAGATTATGAAAACTATCTGGAAAAGCGCGCCGAACGCATCGCCAACTACAACGCCGAGACCGACAAGGTGCGCAACCTCCTGCGTCGCGAACTCGAATGGATGCACGCCACCCCCTGCGCCCGCACCGGCAAGGCCAAATACCGCAAGCAGGCCTTCTGGGAACTGAAAGACCGCGCCGAACAGACCCACACCGTCCGCCAGCTCACGATGGAAGCCCTCGAAGGCGCCACCCGCCTGGGCACGAAAATCATCGATTGCTATGATGTTTCGTTTGGGTATGAGATTCCGGGTCAAGCCCGGAATGACGATAAAGGAGCGGAACGGTTGATAAAAGACTTCACGTATAAGTTCCAGAGATACGACCGCATCGGCATCGTCGGTCGCAACGGCATCGGGAAAAGCACATTCATCGATCTGCTGACCGGCGCCCTCGAACCGACAGCCGGCCGCATCGAGCGCGGCGAATCCCTCAAGATCGGCTACTACCACCAGAGCGGCATCCAGTTCGACGAACGCCAGACCGTCCTCGAGACCGTCAGCAACCTCGGCCTCCTCAACCAGTTCCTGTTCCCCCACGACATGCTCAACAACCCCGTGGCGAAACTCTCCGGCGGCGAGAAACGAAGACTCTACCTGCTGACCATCCTCATGCAGCAGCCCAACCTCCTCATCCTTGACGAGCCCACCAACGACCTCGACATCGTCACCCTCAACATCCTGGAAGAATACCTTCTCGATTTCAAGGGCTCCCTGATCGTCGTCTCCCACGACCGCCACTTCCTCGACCGCGTCGTCGACCACCTCCTCGTCTTCTGCGGCGACGGCCTCATCAAGGACTTCGTCGGCGGCTACACCGAATACCGCACCTTCATCAAAGATTACGAGGCTGAACAAAAGAAACAATCGAGGGTGGGCGCGGGTCGGCCTGGTGGAGATTTTGCGTCTTGCGCGTCGAGGCCCTCCGAGACCGCAAGACCAAAATCGCCTCAGGAAAAGCCCACCCGTAAACGACTGTCCTATAAGGAACAACGCGAATTCGACGCCCTGGAGGCCGAACTCGAACGCCTCAACGCCGAAAAAGCAGACATCGAAGCGCTTCTGGCCGCCGGAACCGCCAGCTACGAACAGATCCGCAACGCATCCGAACGATACGAAGCCCTCAAAAACGAACTCGACGCCAAAGAAACCCGCTGGCTCGAACTATCCCTGTGATTATAGCTGGAAGCTGCGAGAAACCGGGAACAAGCCGTAGAGGCCACCGGTGTGGATGAAAAGGATGTTCTCAGACGAGCGGAGACGGCCACCGGGACGGAGTTCATTCACCATTCCATAGGTTGCCTTGCCCGTGTAGACCGGGTCGAAGACCGTCGCCTCGAGCTTGGCCATCCGGTGGATGTGCTCCAACTCTTCCGGACGGCTCAGCGCATAGCCGATGCCCACGTATTCCTCGAACAGCTCGAAATCCGTGGGCTTGAGCGAAGCAGCAAAACGGTCGGCACGATCCTGCGACAGCTCGCCCAGCGCGACCAGATACGGCAGCGCATCCCGCGAAATCCGCGCAGCAATCTCCTGAAAATACGCCGCATCGTCGCAGACGCACACACCGATCACCCGCTTCCCGTAGCCGTTCAGCAGATTCGAGAGCTGCAGGCCCGCCAGCGTACCGCCGGAGCCTGTCGCCACCACCACCGTGTCGAAGGTGATGCCCATTTCCCGCTCCTGCGCGACAATCTCTTTCATTGCAAAATAATAACCCAGCGTGCCCACGCCGAACGAAGCGCCCTCAGGAATGATATACGGCTTGAAGCCCTGCGCAGCATAGCCGTCGGCCATCTCCTGCATGATCTCCGCCCGATGGTCGCGATACTCGTCGCGCGTGCAGAAACGCACGTCGGCACCCATCAGCCGGTCGAGGAAATAATTGCCGTCGAGCGGCGGCTGCTCGCTGATCCGCAGCAGGACCGCCGAACGCATCCCCAGATACGTCGCCACAGATACCGTCGCCCGGCAATGGTTCGACTGGATGCCGCCGCAGGTAATCAGCAGGTTGCAGCCCTGCGCCACGGCCTCCGCCACGGCAAACTCCAGCTTCCGGATCTTGTTGCCCGACCATTCGCTGCCCGTCTGGTCGTCACGCTTGACATAGATATTCTTTCCACATTCGGCCGACCAGCGCGAGAGATGCTGGATGCGGGTCGGCAGGTTGGCAAGGGACAGTTTCGCTTTCATGGCCATCCACATTAACCCAGTTTGACGGCCGTTCCGGATGCGGTGACCATGAGCATGCCGTTATTGGCCCCGAGCACTTCGTAGTCGATGTCGATACCCACGACGGCATCGGCGCCCAACTCGGCGGCACGCTGGCTCATCTCATCCATTGCCTGCGTACGGGCATTGATGAGTTCTTCTTCATACGAGCCGCTGCGGCCACCCACGAAATTGCGGATGCTGGCAGCAATGTCCCGGAGAAAGTCCACGCCGGCGATCACTTCGCCGAACACGACGCCCTTGTATTCCACAATCCGGCGTCCCTCGATGGTAGGAGTAGTAGAAAGAATCATAGGAATTCGAATTACATTTTCACAAATATACATATGATTCTTTTTTCTTATTTTTGTTTTCACAAAAAAAGTAGATTCCCATGAAGAATATCCTGAAGCGTGCAGTTATTGTCGGCTGCCTGGTGATGATCTCCAGTCTTACTTCTTGTTTCTCCGATTTTGCTCCCATGATTCCTTCCTTCTGGTACAGGGACATCACTGTAGATCCGGCGATGCTCTATGAGGAACTGGGCACCACCGAAAATATGAAAAGGCGTCTGGACAATAACAATTCAGTCATCACCGACACAGTTTTGATCTATGATGCAAAAGGAAAACTTGTCCAGAAGGTGGGCGCAGAGACAGTCAAGCTGGAGCCGCTGACCATCGAGGCCGACGCGCTGGCGGACGGCGAATACACGCTTGTAGTGTGGCAGACTGCACGCGATACCGACGGACGGAGAATCTGGTTTGCATCCGGCGAGGACCAACTCTCTACGGTCAGCATCGCGACGGACTATGTGGCGTTGGATTATTCCTGGACGCTCGGTGTGGCCGGCACCACCATCAGCGTACGGAATGGCTCGTTCAAAGCCAGCCTGACCCCGAGGACTACGGGCAGTATCATCCAGCAGCGGATCGACAACCTGACCGAAGATAAAGGCTTCTATGAGCTTTTGCTGGATGGCCCGCTGGACCAGTTCTACTCCGGTGTGCTCCTGGACCCGTCCCTGGATGCCTCTGAGCGCAGGATCAAGAATACTCTTTATGGGTATAACGACATTACCTGGGCAGAACCGGGATACACCGACGATAAGTTTTTCACCTTGAACTTCGGCGAAAACCAGGACTTCGCTTTAATAGGCCTGAAAGAAAACGGCGACGAAATAGAGATCACCTCTATCGAGTCCGGGACACTCGGATTCGGCGAGAATGTCGTCTTTTATTACAACATGGACCGCCATGACTGGCAGCCCCCTTTCTACGGATCTCCCGAAGACTTCGATCCATGGATCGCCGACCGGGAAGCAGGTATCCTTGTCGCCCAACCTTTGCTCAAATGGGGCTGCAACCTTGACGAGGTACAGCGACACATGGAGGCCAAGCCGTGGTGGCGCCTTGGCAACAAAGAGCTTGAATTCTGGGGAGAATACTATCAATGCTGGCACAAGTGGTATTATGTAGCTCCGAAACTGACCGAGCAATACCTTTTCGAGACCGAAGATGGCAAGAACCTGCGCTATGCCTATGTCAATTCCTGGGATGTGCCGATAGACTTGGCCATCACTTCGTTCCAGAAACAGGGATATCAATACAAGGGAAAGGGAAAGTTTTGGGAGGACGATCCAGACGGCGACATCTATCTCTCCGCCGACGGACAGACAGAAGTCCTGCTTATCGACCATGAAGAAGGCTGGTATGCCATATTCAGGCCTGCCCGCTAGACTGCGTTTGAGCGGCAGGTGAGGGTCGTGGGTGTAACACGAAGATAGGCTCTGAGATCAGAGTCAAGTTCGACGTGAAAGGAGATGCCGGATTGATACCTATAATTTGGGGTAATAGCCTCCGGTTTTCTTAGAATCTCTATGTTCGATTCGACCCATCTTCATTAAGATAGCCAAATGTCGGCCTATGGTAGCATCCCCCTTGCCTGATAAAGATACTATCTCCTTCCGTTGTATGCCAGGATTAGTACTGATAATCTCCATCGTAGCCTGAAGTGAAGGATTTAATCGCTCATTTAATCGCTCATTTAATCGCTCGTCTTTTGAGCCATTATTCCCGCCAGTAGATCTATATGGAATCGTGATGCTGAAAACATTCTCTTCTGAAATGACGGGCTCCCGGCCATCAAAGTAGGCTGGACCGTATTTCAATAAAGTCCTGCGGCCGACACCAAGCTCCTCAACAAAGCCCATGTTGGCAAAAAAACGAGCGATGGTCGGATTCTTCGGATGCGGTGTCAAGTCACTCAATTGTACAGAAGCGCTATGGTACGGGACATTCCAGTTTTCTGCTACCATCGTGTCTCTGTAAATCGTGAATGTCGCGGGATAGGAATTCGATACCTCTCTGTGAATAAGCAAATTGAGGAATACTTCTCGCAGGATGGTATCGCGCAGGCTGATCCGTTGTGCCCCATCCAGGAAAGGAGCCTCAGGGAGATGCTTGGCCGCAAATGCGCACAGGCGGTCGAAAGAGCGGATAAAGTTGCAGCGGATGACGTCCCTGTCGTCATACAGGAAGGTGTCGTTGATCCTGCAAAGGGCATCCGTCTTGTGGTGCGGGAGTACACTGGCGATGGTTTTCTCTGAGCCAAGAATCAGTGCGGCGGCCAGCGTGTACCCTGTTTTTCCGGTTTGTGGGTCTTTGAGCCGCATGCCGGATGATTCGAGAATCTCTTCATCGGTCATGGACAGCCAAGGATGGTCGGCTCTTTGCAACTTCGCCCTGGAGCGCACGACATCGAAGATGCCGGGTTCGAAGTCTTCCATGGTCAGGTATGGAAAAACGCGATTTTCCGTATAGCCGGCCTTGCCTTTTCTGACAAGCAGGTCGAAGATCTGCTTGGTACTTCGCAACTCAAAGTCTCCATCTTGATTCCTGTCGTAATAGACTCCTTTGTATGTATGGGCCTCCATGCTTTCAGGAACAAAGCCATAGATCACATACTTCCCGTCGATTTCTACCGGCTCGAAGTCAATATGGCAGGTGGGGTTGATGAGCTGGGGGTTGTTCAGGTCTTTCGCCAGGGTATCGAGCTGGGCTTGCAAGGATTCTTCGCTCACACCCTCAATGCTTCCATCATTGTTAGCGCCGAGAATAATATGTCCGCCCCGGCGGTTCAGGAATGCGCAGATACTCGAGAAGACGCTGCGGGAAAGCGCATCCTTCGATCTCTTCAATTCGATTTCCGTCCACTCGCGCCTTTTGAGGAGCGGTCTTAGTTCTTTCTCTGTCATATTACAAAAGTAATCATTTCTCTCGAAAGAGCATCATTTTGGAGCACCAGGTAGTAAAATGAGATGTCATGTGCCACCCACCCAAACCCATGGTCCGGAGTGACTGCTGGACAACGCAGGCCCCGGCAGGATGGTCGCGAGGCACCGAACGGTTTCATCTCCCATAATCATTATACTGATAGTATCCACTACCCCAGGTAGCGTGTATCGTATCGCGTATAAAAGTATATGGAGAGTATAGAGAGGCAAAACTACCAATAGGACAAAGCCGCGGCAACGAATCCTGCCGGTTATCGCGCGATTACATGCAATGACCGCCTGCACAAACACGAGTAACATGACAACAACGACGACCGCCGCACGGTCGTGCGCGTAGCGTTCGACCAGGCACGAGGCGTAGCGCTGGCGCAGCCGGCGCGGAGCTCCGGCCGCAGGCCGGATAAACAAAGTGCCTTGCGGCTTCCTGTCATCATCAGAGTTGGAGATATTGGCATAGTATCTGCGAGGATTCAATAATTACTCAAGTGGATACATATCGTAAAATTATTATTGAGTGAGACGCAAGAATCCGGCTATTCATTCATTTAGAGATTTAAACAATCGTTAAGCAATGAAACAGACTCTTATATTGTTTATGTTCTGCCTTACGGCGCTTCTCTTCGGTTGTGAACCGATTGAAAACAACAATGGCGGCAAAGAAATGCCGATTCTTCCTGAGGAATCTTACGGCGTGGAGATTGGAACCTTCTATGTGGAAAACCGCAACATGACCTTACGGCTAATGGACATCACGAGTCTTTATCAAGAAGTAGGCTATATAAGATGGGCAGTCCCCGTAAATCACGTCTCCTTCCAGAATCTTCCAGAGGCATTGCGGGAAACCGTCAAGGGGCATGCACTCGGAGCCTCGACACAAGTATACCAGATGAAATGGCACGGTGAAACAGTGTATCACCTGATCTGTGGCGTTTATGATGACATCACTGGCGTCTACAAGCCTTCCGGGGAGCGAATCGTATTCTCCACCATGGGAGAATATTTCCAGTTCCTTCAGGAGGTCAGCGACGTGAAATGCCTCCTGCTCATCAGTACCGAAGTCGTGAAGAGTGCCGAAGGAGCACCAAACATCCTGGAAGGTACTTGGCAAAGTGACTGGTTGCATCTTCATCACGACATCGGCGGCGTAAACGGCAGCGGCATCGACGACCAGGTTGAACTTTATGCCGAACTGCCCTTCTCCATCTCTGAGGTAAGCCATTTCAAGCAAGACGGCACAGGATACCTGCGGACTGTCAAGACGCTCAAGAATGGCAAGGAAGAAGTCGCCTATGATCCTTTCAATTACTGGCTGACCAACTATCAGTCGGGTCCGGGCGCGTACAAAGGATATGACTATCTCTGCGTCTTCGCGGCGGGCGATACGATCGAATTTACTGCTCGTTCCTGGGACGAGTTCAACAAGGTTTTTGACCGGGCGTTCACCTTCGTGACCTATCCTTGGTACAAGCAGAAATCAGATCCTTTCTCGAGCAAAAAGGGTGACCCGAAGTACGGCATACCGGAAAAGGACAAGAAGTCTCCGATCGTGGGGCGCTGGACGGGATTCACCAAGAGTGCCGCCTCTTCTTTTGGCATCGGATCCTACACCTGGGTGTTTCGCGGCGACGGCACGGGGTATCTGCTCTCCGGCCGACGTTTCTGCTACTCATTTGCCTACACCGTGGACGGTCATAACGGCTTTGACCTTCAACTGACGCTCTACAAATACGATACGGGCTTCTATATCCAGGATGGCTTCTGGAAGGAAGGTGACATGACATACAGCTACGTACCACAACCTACTCCCAAAGGCAAGAAGATGCAGGCCAAAGTCTACGACGACGACAGCTGCCTGGAGATCCAGGGCTGGACCAGCATAGCCGCCGACTTCAGCACCACTCCCATCGTCTTCCAGCGGGTGAATAAATAGCACCAGTAACTTAAATCGGCCATTCCGGCTGCCGTTTGTTTGTTCCGCCGTCGTATCGGCAGTCCAAGCAGTAATCCGGCCACCATTCGTAGCCGAGCCAGTAACCATTGTCGTTCCAGACATCTGTGGCAGGAGATCTCCACATCTGGTAGGCTTCCAGGTATTGGTAGCCGTTGTTTAAGACAAGAGGTATCGCGTAACGTCGCTCCGGCCTTTGATAAAAACGGGCTATGCCGTCTTTCACATAGAAGGTCGCATGCGCAACACTCATCACGCTCACATAGCCCAGCACAAGTTCATACGGATCATTTACATTGGAAACGTTGCCGCGCAGTTCAGATGGCTCGGGCGAGTACAGTCCACCTACATCCTTTCCGTTGCGATCCAATTGCTCCCAGTAGCGGTAGGCTTCTTCAGTGATTCGCATCTGTGTAACCTCGGGTTGATAACAGACACTGATGCGCCAGTCGCGGTTGCCGATGGTATAGAGCTGATGGTTCACCAGCCTGTCTTCCTTCAATTTTTCGGTACTTGCCGTCATGATTTCGGGGCGGGAATCGCTCAACCAGCAGCGGTATGTACTCTCGCTATCCGGCATGGGTACGACTTCCCCATCCGGGCCTCCCGTGTAAATGTATTTGTAGTTGGCGCGAATTTCTGCATGATATTCCCAGGTTTCATCCACTTTCCAGCGGAAGTAAGAAGGAACCGGATCGGAAGAATGGGCGGAAACCAAAATGCTCAAAACTCCGAGGTCGTCGTTAATCTGAAAAGAAAGGCTGTCGATTTGGCCAGGGGGTATTGCCCGGCCCCAGGACGATGCGTAGGTTCCATTGGTATTCTCTATTACCAAGCGATAATCCAGCGAAGGATCGGCCTCCCGCATATCGAAATAACCGATAGCGCTTCCGGCCTCCTGTGACATATTTTCATAACGCTTGCCTTGGCTGTCTTCAATGTGCATTTTGCTCTGATAAAGAATCCGCATGCGTTCCTCATCCTGCGTAGCTGTAGTATCAACCAGCGACCAGGAATAACTCAGGCGGATTTTGCTTACCTCTCCTATGATGATGTCGCCATCCACGATCATGTAGCCGCCCTCGCCGTCGACCTGGGGGTTGAAGTCATAGATACACGACCCGAGTACCCCTGTCACGACAAGAATGAAGAGCAATAGATGGCTTGTTTTCATATCATCAATTAATAAATACTTCTGGGAGCAAAATCATGCGTGTTGAGCAAACCGCCATCCCTTGGTCCACGAAATGTATTATAGTATTTTGTTTCTATACGAAGTTAAAGATTAAAAGTAGAATTACCAAACCCATTTGCAATCTTATGCCAGAAAGAACACCCGAACAGCGCGAAGCTATCTCTAGAGGCGTTCGTAGAGCGCTACGTCAAAGACGTTTATCGCATCAAGATGTCGCGAGAATTTTAGGCCTTAGTCCTCAAACGGTCAGCAATGCTATCAGTCAAGGTGATTTTTCAGATGAAAAAAGCGCTACGATGGTCTGTAGCACTTAATATTCCAGTAGAAGTATTTACTATTGGTGTGGAGCCATTACCCATCAATGATTATGAACATATCATCAAGGAGATTGAGGAACTCCGGAAGGATATTAGTGATCTTC
>JAEEGK010024165.1_pt1 | contig 12621 bp, 10 predicted proteins | sample 8958771 | NCBI WGS metagenome assembly JAEEGK01 (sample SAMN16246547, study PRJNA631951) | gut metagenome | biome: gut microbiome; feature: rumen; material: SC-attached | host: Bos | place: Iran: Karaj | collected 2018-10 | reverse complement strand
AACCTCCGGGTTCAAAAAATCCTTTTTCTTCCCCCTTTTTATATTCCTTAACATCTCTGTTTACTATCTTGCCGATCAAAAGTGCACCCACTTCGATATGGATCACTTCCTTGAAATGAACTGTTGTCAGTTTGTTTATCACTCTTGAATTTTCCTTATATATTTTATAAGCAGAAGACAAGGGACTTACAGTATGAAGTTTTCCATTTATGAATTTTGACTCGGCCAGCGTTCCGTCATCTATAAAACAATACCTGTGGTAATCATCCACACACAGTCGATATACAAGGCATTTTCCTCCGGCATATTCCCCGAGATCTTTCATTCCCGGCACGATCTCCTCCATGGAATAAGATCTGCCTTTTATATCAATCCGTAATTTGTCATCTATATCATAAATAAGAAGTTTGGCATCCGCAGGAGAGATCAGTCTGTTTTCACTCTGATCAACAATCCTCGCTCCGTCTCGAAGCTTCCTGGTGAAGAAGTCATTGAAGGATGAGTATTCTCTGTCCTCAAAATCTTCCATCCGGATGTTATTTGCTTCTATAAATCCGGGGATTTTTTTTCTGCTGGCTTTACCTGAGTTTACTTTTCCGTATATACGGGATACAAAAGGAGATACGGCAATTCTCAGAAGCACCCTTCCAAAGAAATTTCCGTACAGAAATTTCAAGGCCCCCTGTCCGTATTGAACTATCTCTTCATACTCTTTTGTTTGCCTGTCGTATATCTTCATATTGTAATTATGTACATTGCGATAACAGCTAGGGCCAACACTCCGAAAAATACATAAGCAAATCCTTTAGGTTTTGCAATCTTTATCTTCAATACTTCAAGGACTGTCACAACTGCCATTGAAAGTGTATATACGATCACAAATGCATTTCCGGTGAGTATATTCACAGACAGATACATGATTGAAAATACAAGTGCCGCATATGTAATGGGAAGACCTGTGTAATATTTTACCGGTCCCTCACCGTCTGCATCGACCACGTTAAAGTAACCCAGTCTTGCTATTCCCGCAATGGCATAGAGTATGTATATGATCAGATGAACCGGTGTCACAAATCCTATTTTCAAAAAGATAGTGACTGGGAGTGCGATAAAACTGATAACATCAACAAGTGAATCCAGTTCTATTCCGAATGCTTTTTCTTCATCGCTTCTTTTAAACTTCCTGGCTACGCTTCCGTCAAACAGATCGCATATCCCGCAAAGAACAAGACAGATAAAACTATAATTAATCTTTGAACTCACAGCCAGGAACATTCCTGTTACCGCAATGCTCATTCCGATATATGTAAGGATTACCGACGGGTTCCAAATTCCAACGATTCTTTTCAAGATCATTCTCCTATCATTTAACTATCGTTACGATTCCGGTACTTCCGTCTATGGTAACGGTCTGTCCGTCTCTGATCTTTTGCATTGCATCCTTGCAGCATACGATTGCAGGGATTCCATACTCTCTCGAAACGATCGCTGCATGACAAAGTATTCCGCCATACTCGGTTACGATTCCCGACAGGATTGCAAACTTGGGAGTCCATCCTGTATCGGTAAATCTGGTGACCAGAATATCCCCCTCCTGCAATCTGTCTATCTGTGTAAAATCTTCGATCACTCTTGCTGTTGCGGTAACGCATCCGTTATTTGCACCGAGACCTTTTATTGAAGCATCTTTGATCTTTGCTTCATCTCTATGTCTGGAGAACACCGTTCCAATCTCGTTATCGCTTATATAATTTCTGTAGCAATCGTAATAATATCTGTTCTTCTCGATAATTTCCCTGAGGTCATCTCCACTGTTATTACCATCGATATAATCCCACAGATCTCCGACTTTCAAAAACCAGACATCCTCAACATCTTTCAGAACACCTTTTTGAGCAAGATGCTTAGCATACTCCATGGTATATACTCTGAGCATGTAATAGAATCTGGTGGATACGTCTCTGAACTCTTCTCTCCACCAAAGCATCTTTCTCATTCCGGATACTTTCTTCTCCACTTTCCGGAATGTACGATCTGATACCTTGCCCTTTACCTTCTCAAACACCTCAAGGTACATTCTGTGGCCCTTCTCTTTGTCTTCCAGAGGAGAATAGGAATCTTCCAGGATAACCATATCCTTCACCATCTGAATTACTGTTTCAGGTTCTTCATAATAGCAGGGATAAGTTATATCAAGTTCTTTATCGGAGTGATATCCGTACTTATCGATGATAGCTTTGATCGAAGGCATGAAATTATCTTTGGATGACAATTCCTTTGCTATAACTTGTGCGCTCTTATCTTTCCAATAAGATAAAGCTTTCTCATCTTTGCGTATCAGTCTGGTAGCATCCCACATTTCATAGAAGGGAAGCAGATGTGAGATATTATCTATATTTCCCAGAAGAGACAGATATTCGCTCTCTGTTACATACTTAAGCAGACTGTCCTTATAAAGAGACTGATGAATCGTGTTAATAAATATCTGCCAGAAATATGTGGTCTCACTTCTGAGATAAGTTTTCTTTGTTATATTATAGAAATCTTTTTCTATATTCTCGATCTTGCCGGCATCATATTTTTCTTTGTATTTATAATACTGATCCAGAAGCTCATCCTTGTATCTTTGATTATTTTCTCTTCTGCCTTTAAGGATCTTGCTCTGCTTGATCACTATTCTGATCATTCTCGATACGGAAGAAGGAGTGATCTTTGTAGTCTGTCCGTCACCTTCATAATCACCGATGATGCCGTACTCGTTATCAAATTCTCTTTCCTTATATCCGATGACTTGGCTCATGGCCTTTTTTACTGCGGACATATTCCAGTAGGGACGTCCGTAGAACATCTCGCCGAGTTTCTTGGGCAGCTCTTCATCTTTCAATATTTCCGATTTCACTATGAATGATCGAAGAGCAAATTCCCATATGTATTCATAAAGGCTCCACATATAGGGAGTGCATACGGTTGCAGATACGCCGCCATCCTTGAAATCTGCGGTAGTCCACATATCGGTTATTCCGTTATACCCGATCTTGGTAATTCTGCGTGCCTGCAGAATATAGAGTTTTTCATCGGCTATGGCAAACTCAATATCGCATGGATATCCGAAATAATGCTGAATATCAGAAAATACTCTCGCATATTTTTCAACCGTTTCTTCATTAAGAAACTTGTTATCTTTATTTCTTCTTACTTCTTTTCTGTCATACCAATCATAGAAATACTGCTCAGGTGCGGTTTTTCCGCTTACGATATTTTCACCCAAGCCTTCCGAAACTTCGATCAGCATTTCCTTATCAAAACCGTTTACGGGATCTATGGTAAAACAGATTCCGCTGAGTGAGGCATCCACCATCTCCTGAACAACTACCGACATCTTCATGGACGGAGCATCTATTCCGTTATTTGCCACATACTGAAGAAGCACCTCTCCGAACATGGATCTGTAGCATGCGATGATTTTTTCTTCAATTTCTTCCTTATTTACATTCAGAAAAGTATCGTACTGCCCGGCAAAAGAATACTCCTCCAGATCCTCCATATTTCCACTGCTTCTAACGGCATAAAGCTTATCTCCGTCAGACAGCTTTTCAATCTGTGATGAAATATCCGCAGGAATTTTTACTTTATTAAACAGTTCATTTACCGCTTCAGAGATTTCCTTAACATTACCTTTGTTTAATTTCTTAAGATGATCGCAAACAGATAAATCTATAGAGTTTGCAGCCATAACTTCATCATATACATCAGTATCAAGGATAAATCCGCCCGGAACGTTAAATCCTTCTTTTTTCATCTGAAGAAGGAATTTTCCTTTATTTCCCAGTTTTTCTTCTCTTTTTTCATCAAGTGCCAGTTTTACGATCATGTCTTTCTCCAAATTTTAAAACGGGTTTTTTCTAAGTTTACATACATACAACAACATGTTCATGATAATGTGCGTGAACGCACCAACCAGAACATAGAGAAGGTATAATCCGATTCCCAGCTCATAGAATAACCACACCACAAGAGCACATCCGAAAATCGAATCCGCCTGATCAAGGAAAATAAAAAATATTCTCCATGCTCCCGATGTGGTCTTTCCGGGTGTTATATCCAATCTTCTCTTAAGAAAGCTGTTGGGTAATTCAAAGAGTGCATATCCGAGTCCGAGGAGAAACCCCGTCATCAGATTGAAAAGAAATGTGTTCTCATGATGAACATAGAAATAATTCAGATGATCGATCCCGGTGCCATGGCAAACAGCGCCCCAGATGACAGTTGAGACCGTACCAAAGATCAGATATCCGATAAAACCTTTCCAGGTTTTGTTATCACCGAATATCCTTTTTCCGTCGCGGAAATTTTTGCCCATATCCATGGGCTTCATTGCGAACTTCATCAACCCCGTCTTGCACCAGACCATGACGAGTATTCCGGCAATGATGGCAGGAAGCAAAGTGACATACATCTTCACTATCGTATCCGCCAAAAACTTTAAACTGCTCATATTCGTTCTTCTCCGGATAAGGCTTATGTAAAAAGGCGTATGTTCCGATTAAGGAAACATACGCCTCTATTTTACCATATTTACTGTTTTTTCGCTTAAAACTTATATTGCATGAAATTACCGTTTTTCACGAAACCGAAATCTGTATACAGAAGTACCCCCATGTCCGATGCCGTTATCTGAACGCATCCGCATCCATAATTTCTTGCTTCCTCAACAACCCTGGATAAAAGCTCTTTGGCAATACCTTTTCTGCGATAACCGGGATCCGTGAACATGCTGGATAACAGACCTATTTTTCCACTGGGACAGCTGAAATATGGAGGCTTTTCCACCATGGACATCCCGCTTGTCCCCACAATTTTATCTCCGTCCATGGCAAGCCATGATACAAAGGTTCCGTCGCTCATATGTCTGTGGTAATAATCCAGAAGGTGAGGTACAAGATCGATATCTTCTGTTGCCCCTTCTTCACGAAGCTGTTTTATTCGCATACCTATAAAAACATCAAGCTTTTCTTCGGTTAATTTGCAATAACTGATTCCCATACGATCACCTCCGTGAGAATAAAATATTTTTGAATATTCTACTCTATCATTAAAGAATTATCTATAGATCATCAGTATAATCCGGAAAGCCTACTCCGAAATTCCCACCCGGAATTTCTCCCGGAGCTCCGCCGGGATTTCCTCCCGGTCCTCCGCCATGTTCATCGGAACCACCGCCTTCACCTCCGTGTTCGCCGGATGTACCTCCCATATTCATGGTTCCCATCTCTGAGAGATTGATATCGCTTGCATCTATCAGGGATGAATCATCTTCTTTCTGACCATCATCCGTGGAGGGAATGGTTCCTGCAAGCTGGCCCTTAACACTGTCGGCACGAAGATATATCACATCGTATAACATCTCAGAAGCTTTCGTATATTCTTCATAATCGTAGAATGCCGTCGGATCGGTCTCCACAAGCTCGTCTATCTGACTGCAGATCCTGTTATACACTTCATCGAATCTTCCGCCATATACGTATTCTTCTACAAGCATGTTCAGATATTCATGATACTTTTCAAGGTACTCTTCGTTTTCCAAAAGTGCATCGAAGAATTCTGTGGAGGAAAACGGAGTATCTATGGCATCATTGATAGTACTTGTCGCATCATCACCGCCGTTACCCATTCCGCCCAGACTCAGATTGTAGTCCCAGGGAATGATGTTTAACCGGCCGTCATATTCATACAGATAATAATTATGGGCCATACTTCCGGATAAAGAATCCATGTTTACGACAAAAGCATGAACTGCCATATATTTAAGGATATTGTCTATATCCAGATATTCCTCAAGATCATTTCCTTCACTTATATTCTTAAGTGCCTTTACAACTCTCTTATGATCCTTATCACCTGAATCCGTTATCGCACCATCCCAGATTGTCTGATAACTGTCAAGATCATCATCCGTATAATTAAGATTTGCTCCGCCGCCTCCGAGTGAAAAACCGTCCTTCTCCGAGGGATCAAAATCTTCCGGTCCACCTTCAAATCCCGAAGGAGGTTTCATATCTCCGAAATCAGAATTCTCCGGATCAAAGCCTTCCATGTCCGGCATACCTTCAAAATCACCGGGATTAAAATCACCGAAAGATTCTTTGGGAAATCCTCGGCCGGATTCATCACCTTCTCCGGGAGCTCCGCCCATTTCCATACTCTCCGGTTTGTACAGTTCTCCGTCCTGAGTTCCGTAATTTCTCAGCTTGAAGCTCTGCTCAACTCCTTCAAGTGCAAGATATACTCCGATGTCTTCACCGTTTACCGATACAGACGCGTAATTATAAAGCGATGCATCAGCATCCAGATACTGAAACATATCATAGACTATCGCTTCCTTCATATTGGTGGCATCCGCATAGTTATTATTCAGTATAAGCTTATCCAGTCCGAAGCAGGTTTGTGACGAATCATAATGATCGAATTCAAGTTTAAGACTGTATCTGTCCGTATCCGGGTCCGTTGCTATTGATGAAAGGCTGGTATTTCCCTTGGGACGGATACCGACGTTTTCAAAGGTCACTCCGTTGACCACTACATCACACACGTAGTATTCCTCGGATAAGGCATTCGAAAGCATCTTCTCCCATTCTTCGTCATCCATAAGTATGTCGATGCTTATGATCTCATCGGTGTTAAAGAGTTCCTCTTCATACTCCATCGAAACTCCGGCCCCACCCATTGCTTCGGTAAGTTCATCGGAATAAACCATTGCAGCAAAGCAAAACAGAACCGCTAATGCCATCAGTATTGCTATTATCTTTGTAATGTATTTATTCGCAACCATATTTAATCTCCGTCAGGACATATATTCTCCGTTAAACGCAACCAGTGTCGCACCGCCAATTCCTTTAATTTCACTTACTCTGTTTACAAAAGAAGTTTCCGAATTCTTAACTCTGATCTCAGCGGTAAGTTCTATTCCAGATGCATTTACGGTTTTAGATTTAACGATGTATTTTGCAACTGACTTGTCGATAATATTCAGAGCATTTTCTTCAGCTTTTTCATCATCGCAGTTTACGATCAGGATATAAGGAGTGTCATGGAATTTCTTATTGGCAAATACATAGAGGATAACCCCGATGATCAATGATCCGATAACAGCAAGAGGGATCATACCAGCTCCAATCACGATACCTGCGGCAAGAGACCAGAATAAGAACACAATCTCCATGGGCTCTTTGATGGCAGTTCTGAATCTCACGATGGAAAGTGCACCGACCATACCGAGGGACAGTACAACGTTTGAAGTAACAGCCATAATTACAAGTGTGGTCACAAGAGACATTCCCACAAGAGTCATTGCAAATCCTGTAGAGTACATGATTCCGCTAAATGTTTTCTTATATATAACAAAAATAAATAATCCGATAACAAGTGCAAACAAAAGTCCTACCAAAGTATCAACGGAAGAAAATTCCGTTACGCTCTCGAGAAAACTTGATTTAAAAATATCACTGAATGTCATTTTATTTTCCTCCAATGTTTTAATTACTTATCAACCGTATCTTCGGCATGCGCCGTATTTAGAAAAAGCTTCCTGCCTTATATCTTTAACCTGGATCATGTCCTGTATGATCCCCGGCAAAAAAGCATCATACTTTACTTCCATAAGCATCTCTCCGGGTGCATCCGTAGCACTTATGTCTCTCACGTCTTCCGTTAAAAACTCCTGCGAATAAAGACTTGTTCTTATCTGTGAATCAAATGTGATCCTTACATTTCCCGGAGCATATATGTATGGTTCTCTTACATATGAAACCAATACTCTCGGTTTCAGTCTTTGATACTTCATCTTCGCATACAGCTCACGGACCAGATCACTTTGATGCTCTATCATAAAGTCCGTATCTCCTGCCAAGATCTTCCTGCATTCCTCTTCCGTGATCGGAGCATCTATCTTCAGACACAGGCATCCGATTTTCATCTTTTTCTCTAATGTGATAAATGTAAGATCATCATTGTAATATCTGATACGGAATTTTTCTCTTTTAGCCACACCGGATATTTTTTCTCTCAGTGCTTTATCATCTATATTATCGAAATATATACTCCGGATTCTGTATTTTCCGTCTGCTGCCGTATTCGTATCGCTCTTCATGATGCCTCTTAGTCTTGCCCTGATGGCCAGATAATCCGAATATGATACGGAATATTTAAGTTCATGCCTGTAAGGTTTTTTCTCTTCCATCTGAGACTCCTTTCGTTTTTCGTAAGCACATCATATAATCCCAACCTGAAATGAACCTGAAATACATATAAAAAGATAATAAAAAGGCTCCTGCATTGGCAGGAGCCTTGAAAAATACTGATTATATCTTTACTTTTATGGTCATTGTTTTGCCGCTGGGACATTCGGCCCATATTTCTCCGCCGTGTGCCTCGGCTACGGCCTTGGCTATGGCCAGCCCGACCCCGTATCCCCCGGTCTGAGTACTTCTGGATGAATCCGGTCTGTAGAATCTGTCAAATAGTCTGGTTACATCGGGTATCTCTTTCAGATCGCAGGTATTAAAGACCTCCATGCGTATCTTCCCGTTCTTTCTGTATACGGAAAGTCGTATCTCTCCTTCAGGATCGGAATAACGGATGGAATTATCGAGGAGAACAGAAAGCATCTGCTGAATCGCGGTTTTCTCCCCGGTCATGGTGATATCATCCTCAATATCTATCTTAAAGTCTTTTCCCGCACCCTTTGCCTGAGTCTTATAACTTTCAGCCGACTCCCAGGCCGCACCGGTGAGTGAAAATTCTTCTTTACTAGGAAGCGGCATTTCCTCATCCATTTTGGAAAGAGTAACCAGCTCGCTTACCAGTTTCGTCAGTCTTCCGGTTTGAGTCCGTATGTTTTCCGTCCACTCGCTCTCACCGTATTCCATAGTGATTACATCCATACTTGTGGAGATGGAAGTGAGCGGCGTTTTAAGTTCATGACTTGCATCCGTGATAAATTGTTTTTGCTGTTCAATGTTTTTGGCAATGGGTCTGATGGCTCTCTTCGAAAACAGTGCCACAAGTATAAATACGATCACAAGACTTATGCCTGAAATTGCGAGGGTCATGAGAAGGAGATTTCTCATGGATCTTTGTTCCCTCACTGTATTAAGGAAAACCACGACTCCTTCGTTACATTTTCTGACGCATGCATATCGGTAATCACCCATATATCCGTGATCATCTTTTTTCTCATACACACGTCTCGCAAGATCAAGTGCATCTTCTCCGCCGACGGATGCAATATAATCGATGGAAACATAGTCCGGATTACCGTTCTCACCGAATCTAACGATGAAGAATCTTGTCATGTAATTTGATTCCAGATCCGGAAGTCCCATAAACGGAGGCATCCCGCCATCAGCTGCAGGTCCCTGTCCGGGCACATCCGACGGAGGAACATTGAAATCCGGATTTTGCATTTCCGGACGAACCGTATTTTCTTCAAAAGATAAAATAGCGGAAAGTGTCTCATCCGCATTATTTGTGACCACAAGATAATTAACGACATTTACGGAAACACCTATCAGCATGATCACGGCGGAAAAGGCAAGCATTGCAGCGACTATTACACGCTGCCTCATTTTTTTCAGCATGTTGTCACCTCCAGTGAATAGCCTGCGCCGCGGATCGTTTTGATCTCAACATCCGCATCTATGCTGCGAAGCTTCTTTCTGACATAACCGATAGTGGTCCACACCACATCAATATCGGACTCCGTATCAAGCCCCCAAACCTTTTCCATCAGATGATCGGTCGAAAAAACAAAACCGGGATGCTGTACAAACAGTTCCATAAGCTGGTATTCCTTGTTGGTAAGACTTACGGACTTTCCCCCGGCTTTCATTTCAAAACGGTTACCGTCAAGCAGCAGATTTCCGACTTCCTTAACGGTTTCCGTATAATTTTCACTTCTTCTGCCAAGAGCCTTGACTCTTGCAATAAGTTCACCGGTAGCAAAGGGCTTAGGCAGATAATCATCCGCACCTGCATCAAGTCCCGCAATTCTGTCTTCGACTTCAGCCTTCGCCGTAAGAAGCAGTACCGGAGTTTTTATGGAGCTTTTTCTCATCTTCGTCAGAACTTCAAGTCCGCTCATTCCCGGCATCATAATATCCAGAACAACCACATCATAACTTGCACCTGAGATATAATCCCAGGCATCAGTTCCGGTATGCACTATATCAACATTATATTTTGATTTCTCCAGAAGAAGCTTTAACGCCTTTGCCGTTGCCACTTCATCTTCTGCAATAAGTATTCTCATACTTTTTCCTCATAACCTGTTATATGCGGTTTCACATTTATTTTATCACAATATAAAAAGTACCGGCAGAACATACTGATATGCCTGCCGGTCAAAGGATTTATATAAAGAGAAAAAGAATAGTTATTTACTGCATCTGCGGAAAAGAGAACCGTAAGTATAAGTTATCTCTCCATTGTTATTAATGTCGTCTTCGAATACTTTTATTATCTTCTTACGATTATCATTCAGGAATTTCTGCTGGCCCGGATACCTCGCGCACATACGATCGAACAGTTCTTCAGCCTCTGTAAAATGCCATGTATTTTCAAGAGTTATGAGATCTACTTTCTTGAAATACTTCTTCAGCATTTCATCACAGGCATCCTGACCGGCCTGTTCAGTATTCACGATCTCGTCTATAAATGACGGATTTAGTCCTGCTCTTTTTAAATATTCCTTATGAAAAGAATGCCATCCGTTGACCGCTGCTGCGTTACAGGAAAATACTCCGCCTTTACTCAAAACCCTACTCGATCTTTCTACAAGAGCTTCGAAGTCCTTTATCTGATAGCTCAGATAGTGGGCTATGATAAGATCGTATCCCTTATCCTTGGAAATCTTCTTCCATGCACTCTCGCCTTCCAAGTCGTCAAATTCCAACGAGATCTCAACTCCTTTAGGAAGTTTGCCTTGATTTTCCGTCAGATATTTTTCGAAATCATCTGCCCAGCTTCCGTGAATATCATAGCCGAATATCTTAGTACCCTTCGGAATATCATCCCGGTTATTTCTCCAGAGCTTTGCATATCCGCATCCCAGATCCAGGATCTTCATATCGGGAGAAAGATTCAGAGATTTGAATATCTTTACATACCAGTCTTCTTCCTGAGAAGTATGCTTAAGTGCATCCCAATGTCTTTCATCCGCTGCCTGGTCGAGATTTATGGTTCTCACCATCTCTGCCACATCATCCCAGTCAAGATTTCCGGTATTTCTTTCGAAGGTTCTGTTTATCGCTGCGATAACTTTTTCAATGCGATACTTTTTGTCCTCCATGTTCTTAAGCTGGATTTTCAGAGCCTCTTCTACATTCGAAGCTTCTCCCTGAATGAGATTGTCCCTGATCTCTTCAAGTGAAAAACCTATCTGCTTAAGTGCGACGATCTTTTCAAGAACCTGAAGTGCCGCCGTGTCATACAGACGATAATTTCCTTCGGAATAATCCGATGGTTTGAGAAGGCCCTTCTCATCGTACAGACGAACTGCCTTCTGAGATACGCCTGCTTTTTTTGCAATTTCCCCTGATGTCATTTTGTCGTTCATATGGGAACCTCCTTTCTTATAATATCACCTTAGAGGGTTCCCTTGGGGAAGAGTCAACAACAATTTTATATTTAATATCCGAGTACTTCCGATGCCTCTTTCATCAGCTCTATGATGGGCAGATGCTGGGGACAAACTCGCTCGCACTGACCGCAGCCTACGCAGTCTGATGCTTTACCTGATCTCTTCGTTAATCCGGAATAGAAATTCTTGCTTCTCCAGTCATCGGGATAACGGCGAAGTGTATTGATGGTTCTGAACACGTCCGGAATACTTATCTTCATGGGACATCCGTCACAGCAATACTTGCAGGCCGTACATCCGATCTGAGGGATACGCAGTATCTCGTCAGTGACCTTATTTACGATTTGGAATTCTTCATCGGATAAGGGTTCAAAATTCCTGAAGGTTCCGATGTTATCATTCATCTGCTCCTCATTGGACATTCCGGAAAGAATTGTCATCACTCCCGGAAGTGATCCCACAAAACGAATAGCCCAGGATGCAATGGATTTATCCGGCCTCTTCTGTTTAAAAATCTCTTCGATCTCGGGAGCAAACCCTGCAAGCGCTCCTCCGCGAACGGGTTCCATTACTATAATGGGAATATTTCTCTCATGAAGGATATCATACAGTTCCTGTGATCTTACTACAGGATTGGTTCTGTCCAGATAGTTGAGCTGGATCTGAACAAATTCAACCTCGGGATGCTTATCCAGAATTTCCGTAAGAAGCTCGGGACTTCCGTGGAAAGAAAAACCGAAATGCCTTATTTTTCCTTCGGCCTTCTTTTTTATTCCCCATTCGAAACAATCATACTTTACATATACGTCGTAATTGTTTCCTTCCTCGATGGAATGCAGAAGGTAGAAATCAAAATAATCAACGCCCAGTCTATCCTGCTGCTCTTTGAATATTCTCTCGATATCCTCTTCTTTTTTGATTTCCCAGGCAGGAAGCTTTGTAGCCACCATAAAATCTTCTCTGGGATAACGCTTTACCAGAGCTTC
>JAEEGK010024160.1_pt1 | contig 12622 bp, 12 predicted proteins | sample 8958771 | NCBI WGS metagenome assembly JAEEGK01 (sample SAMN16246547, study PRJNA631951) | gut metagenome | biome: gut microbiome; feature: rumen; material: SC-attached | host: Bos | place: Iran: Karaj | collected 2018-10 | reverse complement strand
TAATCAAGTCTTGTGTATATTTTGACGGCAGGATGTGATTTATCTGGTTCATATGATTGTTCTCTTATCCACCTGCAATTCAGACAATCGCAATCCGGAGATTTGTCTGATGAACAATTCAAAAGTCTTGCAATCTCAAGTGCAAGTGCACACTGTAAATTGATATCAGGTCCCCAAAATAACAAACAATGACTAATATTTTTGGAAGTATCTAAAATTCCTTTTTTAAAATATTCCAAAAGTTTCGGACATTTTTCAAGAGAGTCTTTATCGTAATATGGCATACTCAACCTCTCTTTCCGGCTCCATTGCTGATTGTCCTATTTTAATTTTGTATTCCGCATCTGTTAAATTTTTCTTTAATCTGACAAGATTTTTTAGAGGAACATTTTTCAATTTCTTAAGCTCTAATTTTACTCTGTACGGATGCATATTTATCATTCTTGCAATTTCATCTGATGAATATTTGCTGCCATATGCCTTTATTTGAATACTGTTTCTCAACATAGTCTGAAGTGATGCAAGAATCTCCAGCGGATGTTTTTTAACAAGAATTTTTTGGTATTCTTCAAGAGCTTTTTGGGTATCACCGACAATCAAAGCATTTGTAAAACTGAACAAATCTTCCCCCGTTGTGCAAATTTCCTTCACCATATCCTTTGTTACGGGTTTATCTCCGGCATACACCTTTAACTTTTCCAATTCGGAATCTAGAGTTCTCAAATTTATTCCAACCTGAAGTAAAATTTCCGAAGCAACTTCATTCGATAATTTTAAATCTTTTGTACCTGCTTGTTTTTTTATCCAGGTTTCATATTCTTCTGTTTTATATGACGGAAGCTGTAAAAATTCTTTTGAATTATATTTTGATAACAGCTTAAATATTTTTCTGCGCTTATCAATTTTCTTTTTCTTTTGATCATCAGGTGAAACATATGCGATAAAAATCACATCAAGATTTTCATTACAATCCTCCAGGGCTTGTGACAATTCCGCTAACTGTTTATCGTCAAATCCGGATTCTTCTGATTTTTTACCGCAGAGATAATTAACGCAATCAATTACAATAAGCATCTTTCCGAACATCATCGGCTGAGATTTCAATATCGCAATCAAATCAGGAAACTTCGGATTCTTATACGTTTTATAGCTCATCTCAATAAAATTCTTATCAAGTTTGTCCCTGAATCCTTTTACTTCCTGTGAAATATTAAATTCTTCATCCCCATAGAAAAAATAAATCATGCCTGTATTCTAGCGCAAACAAACTTATCTTACCACACATTTTTTAGAAGTTGCAAATATATTATTTAGGCAACGGAAAAGTTTTCGCCAAATCGTATTCTTTTTCGGATATTCAACAGGCGGGAAATACATCAATACATTGTCAAAATCCATATGTGTTGCCTTTTTCCCTCTTTTTATGAATTTATCCATTTTTTTATCCAGCTTTTTATCTCCCGTATTCATTCCGTATTTTCGGTAGAAAAGATGCGGAACTTTTTCTGGAGAATAACATCCGCTTGCCACAAGATGAATTCCGACACAATGCTCCGTCTTACTCAAAGCTCTTGCATAATCTAACAAAGCCGTTCCCGCACCTTTTTGATTGCTTGTTGCATATAATTCTCCAATTTGCATTGACCTGACAACATTGTCTCCTTTTATAATAATACTTGGACGGCATAACATAATTCCGCAACTCTTATTTGTTTCTGTAGAATATGCGGTAAAAGCTCTGTAATTGTATATGTCGTCATCATAAGGGACTTCCGAAACAACAAATTTTTTGGAATTGTCATTTTTCGGCTTTGGCGGAATATATGGTAATTGTGGGTTTATGCTATCTATCATTTAATTTTCTATAAAAACCATAAAAAAATAATTTGTCAGCATTGTTAAAAAATAATAATATTAAATACTATTATTTATTTTGTAATATAATTTAGGAAGTAGAAGTATAAACAGTTAGGGATAAAACATTGAAAAAGAAATATCATTTTATTGCAATAGGCGGAGTCGGAATGAGCGGATTGGCAAAATATCTGCTCCAAAACGGTTATGAAGTTTCCGGTTCTGATATAAATGACAGCAAATATGTAAAAAGCGTTCGAGACCTTGGTGCAAAGGTTTATATCGGACACAACGAAGATAACCTGCCGGATGACTGCATTGTTGTTGCAAGTACGGCAATAAGAGAATTTAATCCGGAAATCCAAAAAGCAAAAAGATTAGGACTTCCGATTTGGCACCGTTCGGATTTGCTCGCAGAAATTTCAAGAAACGAAAAATACTTTATGGGATTTTCCGGAACACACGGAAAAACAACTACCTCAGGACTTTGTTCTTATGTGTTGGAAAAAGCCGGACTGAAGCCATCTTATGTTGTGGGCGGAATTATCCCCGATATTCACACTAATGCAAATTGTTCGCACGAAAAATATTTTATCGCTGAGCTTGATGAAAGCGACGGAACAATTGTTAAGTATTCACCGAATTTGGTCGTTGTAAATAACCTAGAGCCCGACCATCTTGATTTTTACAAAAACGGTCTGGAGTCCATACTGGAAACCTTTGAGACCTTTATTTCAAATATGAGAGAAAACGGTGTAATTCTTGCAAATATGGATAACGAAGGTGTTAAACGACTCGTTAAATATTTTTCGGTACACGAACTTGCACATAACGCAAAATTTATGACCTATTCTATCGGCGGAAACACCGATTATTGTGCTAAAAATATTGTATATGGCGAAGACTACACAACCTTTGATATCTTCTATGAAGGCGAATTTCAGACTAATCTTAAAATTTGGCTCAAGGGTGTTCACAATGTTTATAACTCACTTGCTGTCTGGGCAAGTTTACATACAGCCGGCGTTGAAATGAATTTGGTTAATCCGCATTTTGCAACCTTTGTCGGTATGGGCAGAAGATTTGAAAAAGTTGGTGAATTTAACGGGATAGAAATCTATGACGATTATGCTCACCACCCGACGGAAATCAAAGCGACTCTTTCCTGTTCAAAATCCTTCAGGGGTAAATGTATTAAAGCTGTGTTCCAACCCCACAGGTATTCACGCTTGCAAAATCTCTGGAACGAGTTTATGGAGGCATTTGACGGAATTGATGAACTGATTGTGACAGATGTTTATGCAGCTTCGGAAGACGAAATTGTCGGAGTAAATTCAAAAGCATTTGTGGATGAATTTAATGAAAAATCAGATATTCCCTGCCGTCATATTCCGGGAAGTATGGAAGATGTTGCAAAAACTATCTTCCCTGAGCTAAAACAAAACGACATCATTATTGGCCTGGGTGCAGGTACAATTACAAACCTTGGCAAAGAATTGATAAAATTAAACGACAGAGTGAGTGTTTAATTTGGTGCAATAAATTGCAAACTACAAACTATGCTACAACCTGTAAATTCTTACCGGCTTCTTTACCATATTGTGCAACCAGTTCTTCTTCTGTCAAAATTTTTACAACGGGTTTTGCTCCGTATACCGAAGGTCGGCTTGTTATTTTATAAGTACCGTCTCTTAAGACCTGCACTTTTGTTGTACTGCCACTCATTTGACCGTGCAGATTTAAATCTTCACCTTTGCTTGTAATAACAACATTGTGTTCTCCTGCCGGAACTACCCGCGGTTTACCGCCAAAACTAACATTCTGTACACCGTTCATCATAAACACACCTTTCAAAAAACTACACTTTGTATTTAGTATAAAACAATTGATTCTTATTTTTTGCTATAAGCTACTAAATTTTTAACATTTTGTAGTAAAAAACAATTCTTTTGGTGCAATAAATTGCACCGCGAATATTACTGTAATATAATACTGTTACAATGAGTGAGTATTTGGAAAAAGATTTTGATATAAAAAACCTTACAACCTTCAAAATCGGCGGAAAAATAAGAGAAGTATTTTTTCCGCAAAACTTTGATGAATTTTGTGAGATTCTTCGCTGCGCTCAGAATGACATAATGGGGTTTGGGAATCTTTCAAACACCCTCGTATCATCTGACGGTTATGACGGAGCAATTATACTCACAACAAAAATGGATAACATAGAAATTGACGGTACACACATTATTGCAGATGCGGGGGTTAAAGGTCCAAAACTTGCCCAAACAGTTGCAGAAGCCGGCTTATCCGGTCTGGAATTTATGATAGGTTTTCCGGGATCTGTCGGCGGCGAAGTTTACATGAACGCTTCTGCCAATTCTCAGGCAATAAGTGATACTTTGGTTTGTGCAACCTGCTATTCAAAAGAAAAGGGTATTGTAAAATTAAACAAAAAGGAACTTGATTTTGACTATCGATCTTCTCGTTGTCAAAAAGAAGATTTGATTGTTTTGCAGGCGGAATTTGAACTTACACACAGACAAAAAGCAGAGATCCAAAAACAGATGGAGGAAAACCTTGCTTTTCGAAAATCACATCAGCCATCACTTGCCCTGCCAAATTGCGGAAGTGTTTTTAAAAATCCGCAAGGTGACAGTGCCGGCAGACTCTTAGACAGCGTAGGCGCAAAACAAATGACAGCAGGCGGAGCAAGAGTTTGGGAGAATCACGCAAACTTTATAGTTAACACCGGAAGTGCCACCTCAAAAGATGTATTAAGTTTGATGTATAAAATGTACTTAGCTGTAAAAAAAGAGTATAATATAGAATTAGAACCGGAAATAAGATTTTTGGGCGGGGAAAACGAAGAGGAAAACAAATTATGTCAGATATTATATCAAAAGATGCCAAAATAGCAGTATTATGCGGCGGTTTATCATCCGAAGCTGAAGTTTCAAGACGATCAGGCAAGGGCTGCTATGATGCACTTCAAAGACTTGGTTACAAAAATTCAGAACTTGTCGAAGTTGACAGAAACATTGGAGTAACGTTAAAAGAAGGTAAGTTTGATTATGCCTACAATGCTTTGCACGGCAAATACGGAGAAGATGGCTGTATTCAAGGACTTCTGGAAATCCTGAAAATCCCGTACACCGGCTGCGGTGTAATGTCATCTGCAATTTGTATGAACAAAGAATATACAAAAAAAGTTCTTTCCACCTGCAAAGATATCCCGTTGGCAAAATCCGTTTTTGTCCGCAAGGGCGAAGATGTTATGGAAATGACAAAAGATTTGAAGTTCCCTGTTATCACAAAACCCGTTTCCGAAGGTTCAAGTTTTGGGATGACAAAGGTTAACACCAGGGATGAACTTGAAAAAGCGTATGCCGATGCTGTTAAATATAACGACGACGTTTTGATTGAGGAATATATTGACGGCGTATTTGTAACCGTGGGTGTTCTTGAGCGTGACGGCAAAAATTTTGCAACAGAAATTCTTGAAATCAGGCCGAAAAACGAATGGTACGATTTTGAAGCAAAATATACACCCGGAATGTCTGATTTTATCCTTCCGGCAAATCTGAGCAAAGAATTAACCGAAAAAACAAAGAAGGTTGCGGTTAAGTCGCACGAATTAACGGGCTGCCGTGGTGTTTCAAGAGTTGATTTTATGATTTCAAATGACGGTATACCATACGTAATTGAAATCAACACCTCTCCCGGAATGACCGTAACCAGCGATCTTCCTGCACAGTCAAAAGTTATGGGAATCAGCTACGATGATTTGGTACAAATAATTTTAAACGGAGCAGGACTAAATAAATAATGACAGAATCCGATTACAACAGCGTAAATAATCGTCAGGAAGACGAATACAAAATGGTAAAACATTCGGTTCGCCACAAGCAAAAGGAAAGAGTTATCCGTAAAAAACGAAAAAAAGTAAACCGCTTAAGAGCCGTCAGTCGTCTTGCTGTTTTTCTTGTTGTAATTTATTCAATATACAAATTTTTCACTCTGACCGGCTGGTATCTACCTCAAGATACCTTTAAAAATCCATCCTCTGACAGAATCCAGATAGTCAATAACAAAATTGTTCCGACTTACATATTAAATCAGTCAATGAAGGATGTTAAGGTTTCACAGTTCCCGATATTTATGATGAGAACAAAAGCGGTGAAAAGAGCTCTTTACGGCTTGCCCACCACAAAAAAAGTATATGTAAGACGGTACGGATTTCCTGCAAGATTGCAAATCATAATAAAAGAAAGAATACCTGTTGCAATAATCAAAACAAGTCTTACGGCAAAGCCGTCTGCCTTTTTTACCTCCGACAATGTCTTGATTTCAAACAAAAAATATATGAATCTTGACGATTATTCATCCGTTCTCAATATTATAACCACACCGCAAAGCTTGAAAAAAGAAATTAATGCTGCAAAAATTCACGAGATAGAAGAGATAGTAAAATATGTTGAAACATACTCCGGCGAAAAGGTTGAATACATTGATATGCGCATACCAAACGATGTTTACGTAAAAATCAAAACAACAAGCATTCGTCTGGGTGTCCTTGCCAGGACACTAGAAGAACGGATAAACAGAACTTACACAATCCTTCCTCAGATTTCTAATGTCAATTCAGAAATTAAGTATATTGACTTAAGTTGGGATAAGGTAAATTATCTGAAATTGAAAAAAAATTAATTATGAGTTTTATACAGAAATACAACGACATAAAGTTATTGGCACAAGACGAACTCTCAAAAATTGAGAGCTTAATGACTGACAAAATTGATGTGAGAGAACCGCTTAACAAGATGCTGATAAAATTTTTGACAGGACCTTCCAAAAGGGTTCGACCGCTGTTGGCAATTCTTCTTTCAAAAGCGTATGGTGAAAATCTGTCTGAAAAACAATTTGAGTTTCTTTCGGTCGTTGAACTTATACATAACGCCTCTCTGATTCATGACGATATAATTGATGAATGCGGCACAAGACGCGGAAACAAAACCATAGGTGCAGAATTTAATAACAAACTTGCAGTAATATCCGGTGATTATATCCTCGCCGTTGCGATGGAAAAACTCACACTTATCGGAAACACTGACCTGACAAGAAAAGTTACCCAAACAGTTAAACAGATGTGTACCGGCGAAATTAACCAAGACTTTGACAGATTTAAGATCGGAACAATAGAAAATTATATTGAAAAAACGAGAAACAAAACCGCTTACCTTTTTGAAACAGCACTTGCCGGAACCATGATGCTGAGTGAAAAAAAATATAATCTTGGCAAAATGAGTGAGCTTGGCTTAAATATCGGAATCGCTTTTCAAATTCGGGACGATTTAATGAACATTCTGTCCACCGAAAAAGATAAACCTTCAAAAAATGATTTAGAAGAAGGCATCTATAATGCTCCGGTTATTCTTGGAGATGAAAAAGACAACTACAAAACAGGTATTGAAAAAACAAAGATTTTGGTAAATAATTATACAAGCAACGCAGCCGTTATAATCAGAAATTTACCTGAAAACAAGTATTCCGCGGCAATGTTAAAATTTTTGGAGCTTTTAGAAAATGTTTGATAAATTTAAAGACGCTATAAAAGAAAAAAAAGAAGCCCTTTGGGAAAATTTCAAATCAAAATTACCCGAAAAAACACGCGCTTCGCTGGAAGAATTTGAAATAAAATACAAGGAATACAAGGAAAGCTCCCTTTGTGAAATCATTGAAACCATTGTTTTTGTTCTTGTTATGGTGATTATAATAAGATTTTTCATTGGTGAAATCCGCTGGATTCCGTCAGGTTCAATGAAACCCACACTAATTGAAGGCGACAGGATTGTTGTTGAAAGGTATTCAAGATTTTTTACTGGCCCTGACAGAGGCGATATAATGGTATTTTACCCGCCGGCAACAAAACTTTCAAGAAAACCGTGGCCTTTATTTTCAAGATTGACGGGAATTTTCTGCAAAGATGTTGCTTATATTAAGCGTGTAATCGGACTTCCGGGAGATAAAATTGAAATTGTACCGGAAGCAGACGGTTCAGCATACGTTTGGATTAACGACAAAAAGTACGAAGAAGATTATATCAAAAGCGTTGACGAATACCCTGCCTGCCCGGATAAAGGTGCAGATATCTTTGTTTTGGCAAACGAACAGGTAATGAAATGCGGACCTTTCAATCTTGGTAAGGATGATTACTTCATGATGGGCGATAATCGCGGCAGTTCATTCGACAGCAGATACTGGGGTGTATTAAAGCGTGACAGATTTGTCGGCCGTGCCGTTGCTGTTTTTTGGCCCTTGAACAGAATTAAAGTTTTGCATAAATTGAAATAGATATAAAAAAAGAGGCGATGGCCTCTTTTTTTATGCTTCATATCGCTTAAACGATTTTTCAACTGTTTTGGTTATAAGTTGTTTTGTCGTATCGTATTCCGTTGACAGTGAAGATATTTCTGTATCAAGATTTTTCATCTTCATATCAATTTTATCTTCTTTATATTCAATACTTGCTTTTTCTCTGTTGTATTTAGCTTGAGCTCTTGCTACAGCTTCATAATCAGTAACTTACAGGATTGTTCTGTCTGTAGCGTAGTTACCCTGATAATAGAAACAGTCACCACTCACTGATGATATGAATGCCATACCGTTTTTGAGAAGTTCCTGCATATATTCTTTATCATCAACATTATCGTTTTCAACCCAGCCGTTCATACAAATTCTGTTGAATAATGTGTCATAGAAGTTTGCATACAATTTGCTGTCACCATCTTCTATTTCAGCATCTTGGGCAATTGTAAACATAACATCTTTATCTTTAAGTCCGTTATACAAGTTTACTGACGGATCCGCTTTTGCACCAAATTGCCAGTTGTAATCAGAATCTTCTATGCCCTGCATATACTGAACAAATGATGTCAAAAATGCCTGTGCAATATTATTCAAACTGATAGAGACCTGCGACATATCGTTGCTATCTTTTGTCCACCAACTGTTATTCTTGTCATGTGTATATGTAAAACCAAGGTAGTCTGAAGCTTTTTTTGCTGAATCGGTTTTTATTTCATCAGTCTTATCAAATTTACTCGTTGTATCAGTCAAAGTACCTAACTTTAACATTATTCTACCGGCTTCAGTTACATCTTTGTCAATATTTATACCAAAGGTATCTAAAACATTATACCATCCACCGCCTTCATCTTGCATTCTAAAGTGTTTAAATCTCGGGTCTCCATCTTCACCAATGTATTCATAACCTTCATTACCCGGAGAGAAATATTCTTCGATTTCACCGTTTGGATGTATCAAATCGTATACACAGTTGTATGCGTAATCTAACGCTATCTGGTTTGCTTCAACTCCGCCCAGGATTGATTCAAACTGCTCCATCATCCAATCCAGGAAACCACCATTTTGAACCAGTTCTTCCTGCATAGCTCTGGTATCACATATCGGTAATTGGTCACCGCCTCTTGATAAAGCAGTTATAATATAGTTTTGATTATTACCTAATAATTCATTCAAAGATACCGATTTGCCTTTTGCACATTCGTTGTAGTTACCTTCAGAATCAACAAATCCCATGTGCTTAGATCCCAATGTTGGCTCTAAACCTGATATTTTATAATTACCGTCAGCAAATTCCAAACCGTATGCGCCGGTACCTGTTGTCGTATTTTGAATTAACTCAAGCAATTCATTATAGGAAATATCTTTTGTCGGTATTGTTGCAGAAATAGTATTACCAAGACCAAGACCATTGTTATAAGGAACTCTCTTAATAGCATCTGCTTTATTTTGAGTAATTATACCCTCTGCCAATAAAGCATCTACAAACGCATCTCTGACATCAATAGACGGCAACCCAAGCAATCCTTCGGCAGGAATGCCTGCAGCTCGTGCTGCTGCCGCGTATTTAGCGTTCAAAATAACTCTGTTTGTCGGATCTGTAACCAATTTCGGTACATAATCATTATAAATTGACGGTTCCATAAACAATCCGTAAGTTAAATCCAGTTGTTTATCCCCTGAACCGTAGTAATCGTAAACAAGTTTTGTCTGATTAAGCGCATTTTGATACTCCGTAGACACGCGTTCCATGTCGCGGGAAAGGGCAAGTTTTTGGTGTGAAAGAGCCATTGACTCAAATTCACAGTCAGCTTTTCTTGCCGTTATTGTTAATAATCTGGCTTGTGATGCTGCTAAACCCATTGTTTTCCTTTCATCGTTGCGCTTTTCGTAACTTAGTTGATTTCATGTAGTATTACGGCATTTTGAGCATGAAACTTTAAGAAAATGACATGTTTTTGTTACATAAGTTTACAATTTCCAAAACTGTATATTTAAGCTAAAATTAAAATATAAATTATATAGGAGAAAGAGTTAATGGCAAAAAGAATAGGAATAGACGTCGGCGGAACAAATGTTAAAATCGCCCTGGTTGATGAAAACGGCAAAATTATTTATTCAAACAGCGTTCCGACATACGCAAATATGGGTTATGAATACACTGTAAACAACATCAAACAGTCAATCCGTGACCTTATGAAAGAAACAAATACCACTGAAAAAGATATTCAGGGTATCGGTTTTGATTTTCCGGGTCAGGTTGATTATAAAACCGGCGTCGTTAAGCTGGCACCGAACATTCCGGGCTGGGTGAATGTTCCTATTGCACAAATGATAGAAGATGAATTTCATATCCCGACACGTATTGATAATGACGTAAGATGCGCAGCTTTGGGCGAATTAAAATTCGGTGCCGGAAGAGGATGTGAAAATTTTGTCTGCATAACTGTCGGAACAGGTATCGGTTCAGGACTTGTAATAAATGGTCAGGTTGTTCGCGGAGCTGCTAATGCTGCAGGCGAAATCGGACACATAAAACTCCAGATGAAAGGCGGGCCGCTATGCGGCTGTGGAGATATGGGATGTCTTGAGGCCTTTGCTTCAGGACCTTCAATTGTTGCTATGGCCGTTGAATATCTTAAAGGCGGAAAATCTGCAAAATTCAGAGAGCTCGCAGGCGACGGTGAGATTACACCATATATCGTTGCAAAAGCTGCCGAGGCAGGTGATCCTGTCGCAAAAAGAATTTTTGAAGTTATCGGCGAATATATCGGAATGGGCCTGGTAAGCGTTATTAATCTGCTTAACCCTGAAAAAATTATCATAGGCGGCGGAGTTGCTGAAAGCGGCGATTTGCTTTTAGAACCCATAAGAAGAACTGTTCAGGCGCGCGCAATGGTTGTTCAAAGAGAATCTGTTGAAATAGTCCCGGCACAACTTGGCAACAGCGCAGGTGTAATCGGCGCAAGTATGCTCGTTGAGGGCTAGGAATCAAAAAATTATTTCTTCTAAATTTTCTTCAAGCAAAGTTTTTTGAAATTCCTCACATTCAAGACTTAGTTCGCAGATTTGAGCGAATTTTGGGTTGTCTGTAATTTTTGAGATATCCTCAATCCCGAGAAATTCAATTATGTAAAAAGCGCTGTTTTTTTCGCTTATTTTTATAAAGCCCAACTCCTCAAACAAATCCATAAGCATCAATACAACCTTGGAGGATTTACCTAAAGCACTTGCACAACGTACAATTTCAACTTTTCCGCCGTTGTTATGTGATGCATATTTCAACATGCCTGTAAACATCTTCAAAATCTCTGTTTCATCAAGACATTTCGGCTCGTATTTCATAAAATGCAAGATTTTTGGCTGTGCTTTTTCAAGTATTTTATCAAGCGTTTCCCTGTCTGCCGGATAGTCAAAAAACATCACCGCATCACACTTTGGAACATCCTGTCTTGTAAAAGCATTTTCATACAAATTTGAATACGGCTTTATAAAATCAATGACGGATTTGCTCTCCGCAAAAACTTTTATAATCTGTTTTGAAGTTTTCAGATAATCATTAACAAGGTTTATAATATCCGTTTTATACCTGTGGTCATAGATTACATATTTTGATTTTTTAGCCGAATCTTCAACCAAGGCATCAGAATGCACATCATCTATAATCAGCTGAACCGTTACATTTCCGTTATATTCATTAATTTGCGGATGAAAAGCAATATCCAGAGAATCACCTTTGTTTAAGGTTGCATCTGCCCTTTTCCACCAAATTGCAGTAACTTCAGTAGCATCGTTATTAATAAGCGACATTTTCAGGTGTGAATTGTCATTTCCCATTGTTGTCCGGCTTTCCACCTTCAAATCTTTCATTGCAAAAATTGGGCTTGGGTTTGAAGCACCAAACGGCTCCATTTGAGAAATTTCTTTTACAAAATCAATTGTTACATCCTTCGGCTCTACAAGCAAATCAATGTTTATAAACGGCTTCAATTCTTTGCCGGCAACGTATTCTTTAATGGTTTCATTAAGTGATTTTTTCACGATTTCAAAGGGAGTTTTGCTGCCTGTAAAAGTCAGGCCCGCAGCCATTTTATGCCCGCCAAAACCGTCAAATAACTCTGCGTTGGCTGGCAAAACATCATATAAAGGCACACCCTCTATGCTTCTTGCAGAGCACCTGAATTGGTCTTTTTCCCTGTTATATGACATTAAAAATACGGGTTTATAGTATTTTTCAACAAGTTTTGACGCTACTATCCCAATAATTCCGATATGCCAATCCTCTTTGTATAAAATAATTGCAGGGCTTTTGCGATCCTCTTTTTTCACCATCTCATCGGCCTGTTCAAAAATCTCGCTGCAAAGCTCCTGACGTGCCTTATTATCACCATTTAGACTGTTAACA
>JAEEGK010024157.1_pt1 | contig 12622 bp, 15 predicted proteins | sample 8958771 | NCBI WGS metagenome assembly JAEEGK01 (sample SAMN16246547, study PRJNA631951) | gut metagenome | biome: gut microbiome; feature: rumen; material: SC-attached | host: Bos | place: Iran: Karaj | collected 2018-10 | reverse complement strand
AGGCCGGTGCTATCCGTCACGGTATTGCACGTGCCCTTTGCAAGGCAGACATTGAGAATCGCCCTGCACTCAAGAAGGCAGGCTTCCTCACCAGAGATGCCCGCATGAAGGAAAGAAAGAAGTACGGCTTGAAGGCCGCGCGCAGAGCACCTCAGTTCTCGAAGCGTTAATCAGACCCAACAAGAGTCGAAAAACCCCGGAAATACGCCATTTCCGGGGTCTTTTCATGCCCGTGAATCTTTGATGGCTTTTGATGGCGAATCATGGATTTTATCGGGAATTTCGTAGTTAATACTGAGACAATAGTTAATGAATGAGACAAAAAAATGAAAATGAGCGAGAGCAAGAAGTGTCCTTGTGCTCATTTCTGGCTCCGATCCTGTCTCCTCAAATAATTGTCTCAAGCCACTAAAATGACCCCATATTACGGAAAAGGAACGTTTGACGGATTCTGACGGAATCCGACATTTCTGATCCGGTTTTATCCGTGTGTATGACGCTCAGCAGAAAGTTCTTCCTGCCGGGCGTCTTTGTCTTCCCAGAAGAAAAGCCTCCATACATAGCCCGGTTGCTGTACGAAACGGTAACCGGGCTTTTTTCATTTCTGCAGACTCTGCAGAACCATCATGAAAAAGGAGGATTATTCGATGGAAAAAGAAACAATCGTAATTGACGGCGTGCGTTACTACGCTGACCGTCCAAAAAGCTGCAGAGGCTGTTTCTTCTGGAAGAACCGAAAAGCAGGGTGTTCTCTCAAAAAGGAGAACTGCTACTACCTGGCCGAGTCTCCGAAAAAGAAATCGCCCTGTGACGGCTGCTGCTACGGCCCCTGCGTCAGCTTCTGCATGAAGAAATGCATGAACGAAGTCTTTAATACGAAGATGGAGGTACCGGTCAATGCGTGAGAATGGAGGATTGAACTTCTACAGAAACCTCATGAAGCACGAGGTGACAGTGGACCGGAACAAGACGGCTCCCAGGTGTAGGAACTGCTGCTATTTCCATCCGGACTTCAAGTACCGCAGATGCCTGTTTGCCACATGTCCTTATGGGAAGACCGATAATGAGGTGTTTCGACAGAAGCCACTTCCGAAGGACAAGTTTTCAGGTCGGGAGGTGGTGATATGAGTGCATGGCTATGAGTTTTTCCATGGTGGTGCCGGGAAGCATTTCAACTTCTTTCAGCTTCCTGAGGATCTTGTGTTCAATGATTGCTTTAAGGAGCTGTCAACCGATGCGAAGGTTCTCTATTGCATCATGCTGAAACGGGTCGGGCTTTCCTATAAGCATGGATGGATGGACAGTGCAGGCCGAACCTATATCATTTATACGCTTGAAGAAGCCATGCGGGTTTTTCGCTGCGCGAACCAGAAAGCCACCAAACTGTTCAATGAGCTGGAAGCCGTCGGCCTGATTGAAAAAATCAGGCAGGGGCAAGGAAAGCCGGATCTGGTCTATGTAAAAGACTTTGCTACGCCTGTGGATTCTGTGGATAACTCATTCCAGACTCATGAAGAATCACAGGTCAAGATTCATGAAAATCATGATTCTGGAGTCATGAAAAGCAGGATTCAAGATTCATGGAATTCAGGAGCAAGTAATAGAAATAATAGTTTAATCAGATATAGCGAAAGAGATCCTATCCTATCCGGATCGGATGGGATGGATCAGCACAGGCTCTATGAAGACTATTTCAGAGATGCCCTGGAAATGGACATTCTCTATCTGGACTATCCTCATGACAGAGAAACACTGGATGGCATATTGGACCTTCTGGTTGAAACTTGCTGTCTGAAACGGAAAGAAGTTAGGGTGGCTGGCGATGACAAGCCGGTGGAAGTCGTAAAGAGCCGACTGATGAAGCTGAATTCCATGCATATCCAGTATGTCATGTCTTGCCTGAAGGAGAATGTGTCTGACGTGCATAACATCAAGCAATATCTTCTGGCAGCGCTGTACAATGCACCGGTCACAATCGATCCGTACTTTACGGCAAAAGTGAATCACGACATGTATGGAATATGAAGGAGGTGAAACCCATTGGATAAAGAAAAACAAACAGACCGGGTCCAGAAGATCCCGATTACAGAGCTGATTCCCTTCAAGGACCATCCCTTCAAGGTGGTTGAGGATGAATCCATGCTCAGGACCACAGAAAGCATTTCGATGTTCGGGGTTCTGACGCCTCTGATCGCACGGCCTGCCGAAGACGGCAGATTTGAGATCATCTCCGGCCATCGGAGAGCTCATGCTGCTGCGGCTGTCGGCCTGACGGAGGTGCCGGTCATTGTCCGGGATATGGATGATGACGTGGCCAAGATCCTTGTTGTAGACAGTAACCTGCAAAGGGAAAACATCCTTCCCTCAGAGCGTGCGTTTGCCTATAAGATGAAGGCGGATGCCATGAAGCATCAAGGAGCGCGAACAGATTTAACTTCGCGCCAAGTTGGCACGAAGTTAAGGACAGATGAACAGATTGCAGAAGGTGTGAGTGATAGTGCGAGAAACATCCAACGCTTTATCCGTCTCACTAACCTGATCCCGGAGCTCCTGGATATGCTTGATCACAAAAAAATATCCTTTAATCCGGCGGTGGAGCTTTCCTACCTGAGACCGGAGGAACAGCAAAATCTGATCGAAGCCATGGATTTCACACAGGCGGCTCCCTCCCTCTCTCAGGCGATGCGTCTCAAAAAACTCAGCCAGGAAGGCGCATGCAAACTGGAAGATATGTGTGAGATCCTCGGTGAAGTCAAAAAAGGCGATTTGGAACGGGTCGCTTTCAAGAGCGAACAGCTCCGTAAGTACTTCCCTAAGTCCTACACGCCCAGACAGATGAGCGATGTGATCCTGAAGCTTTTGGACCAGTGGCAGAAGAAACGTCAGCGGGACAAGGCACGATGACAATTGAATATGTACCCCCAAGGCAGCGTCTTTGATGAGAATCAGAGGCGCTTTTTCTTTATCAAAAAACAAAAAAGGAGAAACGAACAAATGATGAACGAAGATTCCAAGAAAAGACTGAAGGCTATGGCGGAGGCCGTTGCAAAGCTTATGAAGGAGCAGGACGAGCAGAAAGACCGGAAGGCAGCCGAGGCTGAGGACGATGATCGTGTTCTGGCGGCAGATTTAATGATGGAGGCATCTGACCTTCTCGAGGAAGCTGCCAATCTGGTTTACCAGGCGACAGCTCTTCTGAATGGTGAGGACATTGAAGCCGAATGCTGCTTCCCGTGCTGCGTTGTGGAGGTGTTCTGCGATGATGAACTTTGATAAATTTCTGGAAGCCACCAGAACCCGTGTCCAAGAGGAACTTCCCGATACGGCGGTTAAGATCCAGCAGGTCAACAAGCTGCAGGGTGAATCCTATGTCGGGATCTCCGTACAGCCGGAAGGCGCAGCTGCCGCCGCCACTTTCAATATCGGCCCAGCCTTTGAGTGCTACCAGGCGGATCCGTCTCAGGAGAGCGCCATCCTCGAAAAGGTCGCTGCTGATGCGAAGCAGGTATCTGCCGCCATTCCCGTCTTTGAGGTCAACAACATCACGGATTATGAAAGTGCGAAGAGCCATCTCGTGATGCAAGTCGTTCCGGTGGAGCCCAACAAGGAGATGCTGGAGAACATCCCTCATAAGACGGTTGAAGACATCGCAGTCGTATACCGTGTGGAGCTTCCTCATCCTGAAGACAGCTCCGCAACGACCCTGGTAACGAACCAGCTGCTGGATCAGTACGGCGTCACTCCCGATCAGCTCCATGCAGATGCGGTTGCTGCTCAGTTGGCCAATCATCCTCCGGTCCTTAAAAACATGTCTGAGATGATGGCTGAGATGTCCGGAGGTATGTTCGATATGCCGGAATCGCCCATGTGGGTAGCGACGGTCGAAGGCGGCATGAACGGCGCTTCCGTAACCCAGCTTCCTGATTTCCTCCAGCAGGCTGCGGACAGGCTTGGCGGTGACTTCTTCGTCCTGCCTTCCTCCGTCCATGAGGTGCTCTTCATCCGTGATGACGGATCCTTTGAGAGAGACCAGCTGGAAAGCATGGTCCGGGGTGTGAACGCCACTGAGGTCAGCGAAGCGGATTTCCTCTCGGACAGTGTTTATCACTATGACAGTGATGACCGAATCTTTGAGAAGGCCGTTACCTTTGAGAGCCGTGTGGCGGAATCCCCCGAACTTTACGGCGCTGAACCCGCGAAGGACACCATGACAGTGCTTCTGGTAGAACCCAACCAGCATCCCCGTCCTGTTGAGATCGGGACCGGCCTGGAAGATCTTCAGAATGCTGTCGGCGGCTATATCGAGGTGGTCTATCCGTTTGATGAGCCCGTGGGACTGGTCATGAATGAAGAAGGCAAGCTCGATGGACTTCCCCTGAACAGGGCTCTCCGGGATGATAACGGCGAGATCTACGACGTGGTAGCCGGTTCTTTCCTGGTGGTTGGTCTTACGGATGAGGACTTTGGTTCTCTTTCACCGGATCAGATGAAGGCCTTTGAGGAGAAGTTCCACTCTCCTGAGGTATTTGTCCGGATGGGCCGTGGAATTATGGCTGTCCCCCTTCCGGATGAAAAGGTCGAGAAGCCGGAAAAGAAGGTTGATGCTCCTGAACTGAAGCCGCACAAGAAAGTGAAGGAGGAAGCCCTGTGATGAGATGGATCATCCCGATGCTGTGCTTCTTCGGAGGGGCCATGTTCGGCATGCTGACCATGGCCCTGATGGTGGCAAGCAGCCGGGAAGAAAGAAAAGAGGAGGTGATGACGGATGCAGGAGGAAGTCGAAAGCAGGACAGTGAATCTGGCGATCAGCACATCGAAGCTGAGCGCACGTACCATTGTCTCAGCAGTCAAGGCCTACCTGAATCACAGGAAGAATGTGAAGGTAAAGAAGGAGCATGAAGCAGAGATTCCCTCACATGGCAAACAGACAGTCAAAGAACTGATCGGCCAGGGTCAGGGAGTCACCAATATCGATATCGCCAAAACAGATCTCCGTGGATTTGAAAAGGTGGCCAGGAAGTACGGCATCGACTATGCGATCCGTAAGGATTCCTCTGTGGATCCGCCTCACTATCTGGTCTTCTTCAAGGCAAAGGATGCGGATGCAATGACTGCAGCCTTCAATGAGTATTCCCAGAGAGTCCTGAGGAAAGAGGAACGTCCGAGTGTCCTTGAACAGCTCCGTAAGATCAAGGCAGCTATCCTGGCGATTCCCGGAAAGGTCATCAACCGGGAGAAAAAGAGGGAGCTTGACCGATGAATACGAAGAAGCTGAAAAAGATCATCATCAAAGCTCTGCCTTATGCCCTTGTAGGCCTCGTCTGTACCAATCTGGGCGAGGCCTGGCGGCTGGCTGAAGGTGCTGATGCCAGCAAGAAGCTGCTGTCGTTCTTCAGCACTCTGGGAGTTGCATTCGGAAATCCTCTACCGAGTTTCCATCCGGCAGATCTTCTGGTCGGTGCCATCTGCGGTGGCGCTCTGTATCTTGCGGTTTATATCCGCCACAAAAACGCCAAACACTTCAAACACAATCAGGAATACGGTTCCGCCCGATGGGGTACTCATGCGGATATTGAGCCATTCATGGATCCCAAGTTTGAGAACAACGTGATCCTGACAGCGACGGAACGTCTGACCATGAGCAACCGCCCCAAGAATCCGGCTACAGCAAGAAACAAGAATGTCCTGATCGTCGGTGGATCCGGTTCCGGTAAGACCCGATTCTGGCTGAAACCGAACCTTCTCCAGATGCACAGTTCCTATGTGGTGACTGATCCGAAAGGAAGCATCCTCGTGGAATGCGGTTATGCGCTTCAGACCATTGGAAAGTATGAGGTGAAGGTCTTCAACACCATCAACTTCAGCAAAAGCATGCACTATAACCCCTTCGCCTATATCCACAGTGAGAAGGATATCCTGAAGCTGGTCACAACCCTGATCGCCAACACCAAAGGCGACGGCAAGTCCGGGGATGAGTTCTGGACCAAGGCGGAAACCCTGCTGTACTGCGCGCTGATCGGATATATCCATTACGAAGCGCCGGTTGAGGAGCAGAACTTCGCCACGCTGATCGAATTCATCAACGCCATGGAGGTCCGGGAGGACGATGAAGAGTTTCAGAACCCAGTGGATATCATGTTCGAAAACCTGGAAAAACGGAATCCCAAACACTTCGCAGTCAGGCAGTACAAGAAATATAAGCTGGCTGCTGGTAAGACCGCTAAGTCGATTCTCATTTCTTGCGGTGCGAGGCTTGCTGTGTTCGATATTCAGGAGCTCCGAGAAATCACGGCCTACGATGAGCTGGAACTGGATACCATCGGGGACCGGAAAACAGCACTGTTCCTGATCATGTCTGATACGGATGCCACTTTCAACTTCCTGATCTCCATGATCTACACCCAACTCTTCAACCTGCTGTGTGAGAAGGCGGATGATGTGTACGGCGGCAGACTCCCGGTCCACGTCCGGTGCCTGATCGATGAGGCAGCGAATATCGGCCAGATCCCCAACCTGGAAAAGCTGGTGGCAACCATTCGAAGCCGGGAGATCTCCGCCTGCCTGGTGCTGCAGGCCAGATCTCAGCTGAAGGCGATCTACAAGGACAATGCCGATACCATCATCGGCAACATGGATTCCCAGGTTTTCCTCGGTGGGTCTGAGCCTACCACGCTAAAGGAGCTGGCGGAGGCTCTCGGTAAGGAAACCATTGATACCTTCAATACTTCTGACACCCGGGGTAACAGTCCAAGTTATGGGACCAACTACCAGAAGCTCGGAAAAGAACTGATGAGCCGGGACGAGCTGGCTGTCATGAATGGCAGCAAGTGCGTCCTGCAGCTCAGGGGCGTCAGACCGTTCCTATCGGACAAGTACGATATCACCCAACACCCGAACTACAAGTACACGTCCGATTATGACAAGAAATACACCTTTGACATCGAGAAATATCTGAACCGGCGCATGAAGCTGAAGGCTGAGGACGAATACGATGTCATAGAGGCCTGAAGGCAGCCTCCGGGCTGCCGTACATAGCGGTTCGGATATTACTCCTAAACCGCTTGTTGTCTGACTGATGGATCAAGCACCCACTGTCTGTAGAGGCGAAGTGACGAGGGGCGCGCTCGTGAACCGGAAGCATCAGACAAAACCTATTCCACCCCTTATGGGGAACTATTTAAGGAGGCCTGTATGGCATTTTTTAACAGTGCAGTCGGTGTACTGCAGACTCTCGTCATCGCGCTCGGAGCCGGTCTCGGCATCTGGGGTGCGATCAATCTGCTGGAGGGTTACGGCAACGATAACCCCGGCGCGAAGTCCCAGGGCATGAAGCAGCTGATGGCTGGCGGCGGTGTCGCGCTCATCGGCATCACCCTGGTGCCTCTTCTTTCCGGTCTGTTCGGCTGATCAAGCCGGAAAGGGATGCGGGATCCGTCCCGCATCTTACATAGTCGGTGACATCCTTGAGCTATAGGGAGAATCGACTACAATGGAACTGTAGATAGGAGGACTCTGCGATGTTTCTGATAAAAATGATTGGGAAAATACTTCTGCTGCCGGTGGTACTGCTTCTCGCTATCCTCCGGCTGCTGGTTAAGATAGGGATGGAGGTTTCGTCCTTTATCCTCGGCGCTCTGATGCTGATTGTATTCGGCTGCATCATCTTTACCATCATGAAGCATACCTGGAATTCCATGGCGATCCTGATTGTGATGGAGGTTTTTCTGGTCCTGATTACTGCTGGAACCGGGGTGATTGAAGGAGTGCTGGAAATGGCAAGCGACAGCTTGGGCGGTTTCATGAGGTCATGAGCCGCCTTCTTTTTTGGGAATTGTCACACATAATTCGAAATCCTGTGATATACTATGCGCGTGTCGGGAGTCGAAGGCCTCGACAACTCAGAGTTTGTGGAGGTGCGATGCTATGCTAGCGGATATAAAATGGGTTTTCTTTGACCTCGGTTCAACTCTGATAGACGAGACGAAGGCTGACTCTCGTCGAATCAAGGAAATGGTTTCAGGTACTGACATCACAGAGGAAGCCTATCGTGAAAAACGTTTTGAAATGATTAGAAAAGGGCTAAACGGTGATTTGTCAACAATAGATTACTTTGGCCTTACAAAAACGCCATGGCACAGTGAAGATGAAGTACCGTATCCAGATGTCGTTTCGACTTTAACAGAATTGAAGCAACGAGGATACAAACTCGGTGTGATTGCCAATCAGAACTATGGCACAGAGGATCGCCTGAGTAATTGGAATCTGCGTCAATTCTTTGATGTTGTTGCTGCGTCTGCAGAGCTCAGTGTGGCAAAACCTGATCCGACTATTTTTGTATGGGCTTTGAATCAAGCGGATTGCCGTACGCAAAACGCTGTCATGGTCGGCGATCGTATGGATAACGACATGGCACCCGCAAATCACCTTGGAATCCATACTGTTCGTCTGCTACGTGGACTTGGTGCATACCACAAACCTCAATCGGCGGACGAGAAGCCTGAATATACAATATCATCGCTTGCGGAACTGCTTGATCTGCTTGAATGATTTAAACAACAAATCGGAATCAGGACAAGGTATTCTCATCTGGAGGGCGATAGTGTGAATGATTATAATGATGCTTTTTGGAAAGCGTTGGATGAACTGGTAAGTAAATCGGAAATCGTGATCGACAGGCCAAAAGGATCTGCACATCCGAGATTTCCAGATTTTATCTATAAGGTTGATTATGGATACTTGAAGAATACCGCTTCAATGGACGGCGCAGGAATTGACATATGGGTTGGAAGCGGTGATAAGAAGATTGATGCCATCATGTGTATTGTTGATTTGATGAAGAGGGATTCTGAAATCAAAATACTGATAGGTTGTACAGAAGAAGAAAAGCTTGAAATTTATAAAACGCATAATGAAACGGAGTATATGAAAGGCATTTTGATACGTCGGTAAACTCACATTTGTCGGAATCTTCAAATTGAATACTGACCATTACATAGCCGGAGGCTGACTCGCGAATCAGTCCCCGGCTTTTTTCATGCCCTTTTCCTGCGGCACAGGTGCACATGCGCTGCGGGAGGAGGGCTTTTTTCGTCTCTATCAACCCTATCACCCGCGTAATGCGGAACCCAAAAGGAGGAAAAAGTCTATGGCATTTTTCAACAGTGCAGTCGGCGTACTGCAGACGCTCGTCATCGCTCTCGGTGCCGGTCTCGGTATCTGGGGCGCTATCAACCTGCTCGAAGGCTACGGCAACGATAACCCCGGTGCCAAGTCCCAGGGCATGAAGCAGCTGATGGCTGGCGGCGGTGTCGCTCTGATCGGCGTCGTACTGGTGCCTCTGCTTTCCGGTCTCTTCGGTTAACCGGTAAAGGAGGTGCCAGCCCTTGGGAGCGCTATTAGAGCAGATCACTGAATGGCTCAAGGGCATGCTGGTAGACGGCATCATGAACAATCTGTCAGGTATGTTTGATGCCGTGAACCGTCAGGTGGCGGATGTCGCCTCACAGGTCGGGAGCACCCCGGCGAGTTTTTCGCCGGGGGTTTTCGCCCTGGTGCGGAATATCTCCGAATCTGTCATCATTCCCATCGCAGGCATGTTCCTCACGTTCATCGCCTGCTATGAGCTGATTCAGCTGATCATCGAACACAACAACCTGGCAAACTTTGAAACCTGGATCTTCTTCAAATGGATCTTCAAGACCTTCGTGGCGGTCATGCTGATCACCAATACCTTCAACATTGTCATGGCGGTCTTCGATGTGGCCCAGTACGTGGTCAATTCCAGCGCAGGCCTGATCTCGGGATCCACAGCGGTCGATGCGGCAACGCTTGAGACCATACGGGAAAGCCTGGAGGCGATGGAACTGGGAGAACTATTGGGGCTGTTCCTGCAGTCCTTTATCGTCCAGATCTGTTCCACGATCCTGTCCGTTGCGATCTTCGTGATCGTCTATGGCCGTATGATGGAGATCTACCTTATGACGAGCCTGGCACCGATCCCGTTCTCCACCTTCGGAAACCGGGAGCAGAGCCATATCGGCCAGAACTATTTAAGGGCCCTGATGGCCCTTGGCTTCCAGGGATTCCTGATCATGATCTGTATCGCCATCTATGCGGTGCTGGTCCAGACGGTCGCGTTTACGGATGACATCATCGGAAGCATCTGGGGCGTCATGGGATACACGGTCCTGCTGTGCTTCTCGCTCTTCAAGACCGGAAGCCTGGCGAAATCCGTTATGAGTGCCCATTAAAGAAGGAGGTCCAAAATGGCAGCATATATCCCCGTCCCGAGGGATCTTACTCGGGTCAAAACAAAAGTATTTTTAAACCTCACAAAGAGGCAGCTCATTTGCTTTGGACTGGCGGCACTCATCGGTGTGCCGTCATTCTTTTTGATCAAGAGCGTTGGCTCAACAAGCCTCGCCGCTATGAGCATGATCATCATCATGATCCCCATGTTCCTCCTGGCAATGTATGAGCGTGACGGGCAGCCTCTGGAGGTCATCGCAAAGCACTTTATTCAATCAAAATTCATCCGGCCAAAGGTCCGGCCCTATCAGACAGACAACTACTACGACATCCTGAAGAGGGCTGCACAGGCGGAAAAGGAGGTAGACAGAATTGTTTCAGCTGTTCAAAGGAAAAAGAAATGAGAAACGGTCACTGAAGCTTCCCCCGGGGCTCTCCAAAAAGGATCAGCGCCGGGTACAGGAAGTCATTGACCGTGCAAAGAAAAACGACGGGATCCCCAGGACCGCCCAGCAGTCGATTCCCTTTGACCGGATGTTTCCTGACGGCATCTGCCGCATCGGCAGCTTTTACACCAAGACCATCCAGTTCCAGGATATCAACTACCAGCTGGCCCAGCAGGAAGATAAAACCGCCATCTTCGAGGAATGGTGCGGCTTTTTGAACTTCTTCGACAGCTCCATTCATTTCGAGCTCAGCTTCATGAACATGACGACTGACGCGGAGAGCTTCGAGGCCGGGATCCGGATCCCTTACCGGAAAGATGATTTCAACAGCGTCCGTGACGAGTATTCGGAGATGCTGAAGAACCAGCTGGCCCAGGGCAACAACGGTCTCACCAAGACCAAGTTCCTGACATTCGGGATCGAGGCGGATTCCATGAAGCAGGCCAAGCCCAGGCTGGAGCACGTCCAGAACGATCTGCTGAACAACTTCAAGCAGCTGGGCGTCCGGGCGGAGGTCCTGAACGGCTATCAGCGCCTTAAGCTCATGCACGACATGTTCCACATGGGAGATCCGGAGGACAAGTTCCGCTTTGACTGGAAGTGGCTCGTAGAGTCCGGCCTTTCCGTAAAGGACTTCATCGCTCCCACGGCCTTTGCCTTCCCCGGCAGCCGTACCTTCCAGATGGGAAGCATCTTCGGCGCGATGAGCTATCTGCAGATCACGGCGTCGGACCTTTCGGACCAGCTCCTGAAGGATTTCCTGGACATGGATTCCTCGCAGATCATCACGATGCACATCCAATCTGTGGACCAGACGGAAGCGATCAAAACCATCAAGCATACGATCACGGAGCTTGACCGGTCGAAGATCGAGGAGCAGAAAAAGGCGGTCCGTTCCGGCTACGACATGGACATCATCCCTTCGGATCTGGCCACCTACGGCAAGGACGCTAAATCGCTCCTGAAGGAGCTGCAGAGCCAGAACGAGCGCATGTTCATGCTGACGATGCTGATCATGAATACCGGCAGGACCCAGCAGGAACTGGACACCAACGTGTTCCAAGCATCCAGTATCGCCCAGAAACACAACTGCAACCTGAGAAGGCTGGACTTCCAGCAGGAAAACGCTCTCATGAGCTGCCTGCCGCTGGCCAGCTGCCTCATCGATATCCGCCGTGCGCTGACCACCAGTTCCACGGCGATTTTTGTTCCCTTTACCACCCAGGAGCTGTTCCAGGCCGGGAAAGAATCCCTTTACTATGGGCTGAACGCTCTTTCCAACAACCTGATCATGGTGGACCGGAAGGCCCTGAAGAACCCGAACGGCCTGATTCTCGGTACTCCCGGTTCCGGTAAATCCTTCAGCGCCAAGCGTGAGATCGCCAACGCCTTCCTGGTAACTGATGACGATGTGATCATCTGTGACCCGGAAGCCGAGTACACGGCACTGGTGCAGCGCTTCAACGGCCAGGTCATTCATATCAGTCCGGCCAGCACCCAGTACGTCAACCCGATGGACATCAACCTGAACTACTCCGAGGAAGATAACCCTATCGCGCTGAAGTCAGACTTCATCCTGTCTCTCTGCGAACTGGTTGTCGGCGGTAAGGAGGGCCTGCAGCCCATCGAAAAGACGGTCATTGACCGCTGTGTCCATCAGATCTACCAGAAGTACTTCGAGAATCCTATCCCGGAGAACATGCCGCTTCTGGAGGATCTGTATAACGCTCTTCTGAAACAGGAAGAAAAGGAAGCCCATCATGTGGCGACGGCGCTTGAGATCTACGTCAAAGGGTCGCTCAACCTTTTCAACCACAGGACCAACGTGGACATCAATAACCGCCTGGTCTGCTACGACATCAAGGAGCTCGGCAAGCAGCTGAAGAAACTGGGCATGCTGATCGTCCAGGATCAGGTGTGGGGCCGTG
>JAEEGK010024156.1_pt1 | contig 12623 bp, 11 predicted proteins | sample 8958771 | NCBI WGS metagenome assembly JAEEGK01 (sample SAMN16246547, study PRJNA631951) | gut metagenome | biome: gut microbiome; feature: rumen; material: SC-attached | host: Bos | place: Iran: Karaj | collected 2018-10 | reverse complement strand
CCATGGAAGAAAAATAAGGACACAAGAAAATTTGAAATGCCTGAAGGCCTGTCAAAAAGCGAGCAGGCCGAGGCTCGCGAAATAATAAAAAATGCTCAGAAGGATGATGGCACTCCAAGGACAGCACAGCAGACACTTCCTTTTGACAGAATGTTCCCTGACGGTATATGCAGGGTAGGGATGGATTATTATACAAAGACAATCCAGTTCCAGGATATAAACTATCAGCTTGCACAGCAGGAGGATAAGACAGAGATCTTCGAGGAGTGGTGTTCAATCCTGAATTTCTTCGACAGTTCTGTGCATTTCCAGCTTTCATTCATGAACTTTGCAACGGAGGTAGGGGATTTTGAGAAAAAGATAGCGATACCTCATCAGGGAGATCACTTCAATGATGTGAGGGATGAGTATTCCGGAATACTCCTAAGGAATATGCAGGCTGGAAATAATGGCCTTACAAAGGTTAAGTACATTACATTTGGAATTCATGCGGATTCTATGAAGTCAGCCAAGCCAAGGCTCATCCATATCGAGATGGATATCCTCAACAATTTCAAGAGACTCGGGGTCATAGCAGAGACTCTTAATGGAGAGCAGAGGCTTGCGCTCATGCATAAGCAGCTTCATATGGGAGATAATGCAAAGTTCCATTTCGACTGGAAATATCTTGTTAAGTCAGGGCTTTCAGTAAAGGACTTTATTGCTCCCAGCTCCTTTGAATTCCCTAATGGCAGATACTTTAAGATGGGAGATACGTGGTGTGCCATGAGCTTTTTATCAATCGACGCATCAGATGTCAGCGACAGGATGCTGGCAGATTTCCTTGGTATGGAATCAAGCCAGATTGTCACAATGCATCTTCATTCTGTTGATCAGAACGAGGCCATAAAGACAGTAAAGCATACCATTACCGAGCTGGACAGAAGTAAGATTGAGGAGCAGAAAAAGGCTGTAAGAGCCGGGTATGACATGGAGATTATTCCCTCAGACCTTGCTACTTACGGAAAAGACGCTAAGGCGCTGCTTAAGGAATTGCAGTCCCAGAACGAGAGAATGTTCCTTCTGACATTCCTTATCATGAATACCGGAAGGACAAAGGAAGAACTGGATAATAACATTTTCCAGGCATCATCCATAGCCCAGAAGCATTCTTGCAATCTGGTTCGCCTTGATTTCCAGCAGGAGCAGGGGCTTGTGGGCACCCTTCCGCTTGCATATAACGAGGTTGATATCCAGCGAGGCATGACAACAAGCAGCACTGCGATCTTCGTGCCATTTACGACTCAGGAATTGTTTCAGGATCACAGGGGAGCACTTTACTATGGCCTTAATGCTCTTTCTAACAACCTTATCATGGTTGACCGAAAGAAGCTTAAGAACCCTAACGGTCTAATCCTTGGTACTCCCGGTGCTGGAAAGTCTTTTGCTGCAAAGAGGGAGATTGTAAATTCCTTCCTTGTAACGGATGACGATATCATTATCTCGGATCCTGAACAGGAGTACAAAGCACTTGTGGACTACCTCGGAGGTCAGGTCATAAAGATAGCCCCGACGTCTACACAGTACGTAAATCCCATGGATATCAACATGAATTATTCAGATGATGATAACCCGGTCATGCTGAAGGTTGATTTTATCCTTTCGCTCATGGAGCTTATCATGGGTTCAAGGGATGGTCTGCAGCCTACAGAAAGAACAGTCATCGACAGATGCACAAGGGCGGTCTACAGGAAATATCTCGAAAATCCTGTGCCGGAGAACATTCCGATATTGGAAGACCTTTACAATGAGCTTTTAAAACAGGATGAGCCTGAAGCCAAGTATGTTGCAACTGCTCTTGAAATCTATGTAAGTGGTTCGCTTAGCGTGTTCAACCACAGAACAAACGTAGACATCAATAGCAGACTCGTTTGCTACGACATCAAGGATCTTGGTAAGCAGCTTAAGAAGATAGGTATGCTTATCATCCAGGACCAGGTATGGGGCAGGGTTTCTGCCAACAGAGAAATGGGAAGATCCACAAGGTACATCATGGATGAGATGCACTTGTTATTACGTGAGGAACAGACTGCAGCCTATACTGTAGAAATCTGGAAGAGATTCCGTAAGTGGGGCGGCATCCCGACTGGCGTTACGCAGAACGTCAAAGACTTCCTTGCAAGTGCTGAAGTTTCCAACATTTTTGAGAACTCAGACTTTATAATCATGCTTAATCAGGCTATTGGCGACAGGCAGCTTCTTGCCAAGCAGCTCAACATAAGTCCACACCAGCTATCGTATGTAACGCATTCGGGAGAAGGTGAAGGACTTATTTTTTATGGAAATGTCATTCTGCCATTTATAGACAGGTTCCCTAAGGACACCAAGATCTATAAGGCGATTTCCACCAAGTTCTCAGAATCTTCTGAGGATAAAGCTGCTTAAACAGACAGGAGATGAGTTATGGAAGAAGGATTATACACAAGGAATCCTCCGGGTGAGGAGGATTCTGCATCTCCGGAGGATAAAGCTCCGAGAGTGCATGGAAACAAATTAAAGAATAAGGATTCTGCCAGAAGATATTACGAACAGAAGCTCCGTACCGGTAAAGCTGATAACAGCATGACACCTGAGGAGAAACAGCACAGGGACAAGATAAAGAAGCAGACACAGAAGAAGGCTGCAGAGGTCGAAAAGACAAGGAAAGCAGAGGAAGCAAAGAAGAAGGACCGAAATGTGAGTAAAAGTTCGGGAAATCTTTCGGATGCAGCATCGAAAACCGCAGCTGGAGTCGGAGTCATGTCAGATGTTGTGAACTCTACGGATGATGGCAAAGGAGAGAGTGCTGTTGCCGAGGAAGTTTTTGATATTGGCGGATATGTTGCCAGCGGTGCAGTCAGTCACGTTACTTCGAAGGTAAAAAGCGGTAAGTACAGCAAGAAAGTACATGGGAAAAGAGAGCTTTCTGGCGGAAGTACAGATGCCGGAAAGGAAAGAGCCAGAAAAGAACTTCAGAGGAAAATGATACAGAAGCAGGCCAAGGCTGCAGAAGGCGGTGCCAAGTTTGGTGAAAAGGTAGGAGAAAAAACCAGGGATGTAGTAAGTGCAATCGGTGAGTGGATGAAGAACTTTGCCGAAGAGCATCCCGTGATCAGCATAATCGTGGTTCTGATACTTCTTGTAGTACTTGTGTGCGCTGGATTTCTTAATTCCTGTGCAGCAATCGGATCCGGAGTAGGCGATGTGACCATAGTAACCTCTTATACTGCAAAGGACGAGGATATCCTTGCGGTAGAAGATGATTACAAGGAACTGGAAGCAGGGCTTCAGGACGAGATAGATGAGATTGATACGGATGGATATGACGAAGTTAATTACTATCTTGATGAAGTAGGGCACAATCCATATCAGCTTGCAGCGATACTTACTGTGATTTTTGAGGCTTATACAAGGGATGAGGTCCAGGCTAAACTACAGGAAATCTTTGAACTACAGTATGAAATCACTACGGAAGAAGTTGTTGAGACCAGGGAAAGAGAGGTTGAAGACGTAAGGTGGGTTGAGGATGATTCCTACGAAGATGGCGGCTATTGGGAAGAGTATACCTATACCGAAGAATATGAGTACTACATCCTGAATGTCTATCTTGTAAATCACACCCTTGATGAAGTGGTTGAAGAGCTTGGCTTCACTGATGATGAGATGGCACGTTACGAAGTGCTGCTTGAAACCTATGGTAACAAGAAGTATCTCTTTGGCGAGGAAGATTATTACAACATCCCAGATGATCATCCAGGAGACAGAGACGACTATCATGTGCCGGGGGAATACCTTACAGATGAGCAGTTTGCAAGGATGCTCCATGAAGCTGAGAGCCATCTTGGAACACCTTATGTCTGGGGCGGTTACAGTCCTTCGGGATTTGACTGCTCAGGATTTGTGAGCTGGGTAATAAATCACTGCGGTAACGGATGGAACTTTGGAAGACTTACTGCAAACGGACTCAGGGCAAGAACAGACTATGTTCCAACTTCAGAAGCAAAGCCAGGTGATCTTATCTTTTTCCAGGGCACATATGATACAGCCGGGGCCAGTCATGTCGGAATATATGTCGGCAACGGAATGATGATCCATGCAGGTAATCCTGTGAAATACTCATCGATCAACACGCCATACTGGCAGAGCCATTTCCTTGAATTTGGCAGGATTGGCGGTTAAGGGAGGACAGATATGTTTGAGAAACTGAATAAACTAAGAACTGAGCATGAAAAGGCCAAGGCAAGGTTAGAAGAAGCCAAGGCAAAGTATGAGGAAGCAGAAGAAAAGCTAAATGCAGAGCTGGCTACAAGCATACTTGATGTGGTTGCACGAAAAGACTTCACACCGGAACAGCTTGCAGAGCACCTTGGCGTAGCTGATAAGGAAAAGACTGCTTCATCCAAGAGTAAGAAAAAAGAAGCAAAGCCAACGAAGGATGAAGATGCCGAGCCACTGCCTTTTACAGATGATACAGATGCTCGTGATACTGAAAATGATGGAATTATGGAGGATATCTTAAATGAAAGCTTTTAAGTTAATAACTGCCAAGGCAAAGGTACTTGGCTGCTCAGTGGCTCTCATGGGGTCACTTTTTTGTTTTACACCAGTAACAGCGTTTGCAGGCGGACCGGACTGCATATGTGAAACAAAGTGTACAGAAGACCATATCAATCCGGACTGTCCTATTTGTAAGGAGGATTACCGCAACTGTGAGGGTAAGGATCCTGAGATTGAAGAGAAGTGGGGTCCTCTCACTCCTGATGGAAACATGGAACTTGTTGATGATTACGGAAGTCTTGAAGCCGGTGGTAAGCAGTTCATTACTGTCATGACCAAGAACGGCAACTACTTCTACATCATTATTGACCGTGATGATGATGGCAATGAGAAGGTGCATTTCCTCAACATGGTTGATGAGTCAGATCTCTTATCTCTGATGGATGATGATCAGGTTAGTGAATATATCAAAGTTACAGGAATAGGTAAGGAAGAGGAAAAAGAGCCTGAGGTTGTAAAGCCAGAGCCACAACCTGAACCGGAGCCTGAACCCGAACCAGTGGAAGAAAAGCCTGAGAAAGAGCCTGTGAATGTGACAGGAATCATGGCAATCATTCTTATTATTGCACTTGGCGGTGTAGGCGGATTCATGTATTACACATCAACAAAGAATTCAAAGAAGAAGTCCAGCGGTGAGGATCCTGATCAGGACTATGAAGACGAGGACTATCTTAAGAGCATGAGTTCAGATGATGACGATGATGAGATCCAGCTTGATAACGAGCAGACTGATGAGTCTTCAGGTGACGGAGGTGATGAGTGATGGCAAGAAAGTCAAGATATGTTGCATATGCAAAGAAAGCAAAAAGTAGCGTGAAAGGGGTAAAGAAGCAGGAGCCGGTAAAGGCTCCTGTTGGCGATAAGGGCGAAAGAAAGTAAGAGGACAAGCTTATGGATGAAAAAAGTGCAAAAAACGGCAGTGAATACCAGCGCCCATCCAATGAAGAAAAGCTGAAAGAGCTGACAGACAAGCTGCAGGATGGCGTAAAGGCAGTCCGTGACAGTGCAGAATACAAAAAGCTGCTTGCAACAATGGCAAAGTTTCCGCATTATTCCCTGAACAACTGCATGCTCATAGCGATGCAGAAGCCCGATGCAACTCTATGTCAGGGCTACAATGCCTGGAAAAAGATGGGGCGCTATGTAAGAAAAGGCGAGAAGGGCATAAAGGTCATAGCACCAAGTCCTTATACAATCCAAAAGGAAGTGGATGTGCTGGATTCAAAAGGTCGCCCTGTTCTTGATCAGGACGGGGAGCCTGTGAAGCAGACAAAGGAACTCAATCTCATGGGATTCAAGGCAGAGACAACCTTTGATATTTCACAGACGGAAGGAAAAGAGCTTCCGAGAGTCGGAGTTGATGAGCTTAAGGGCAGCATTGATAAGTATGAGGTCCTTATGGGAGTTCTTAAGGATATAAGTCCTGTTCCGATAGGCTTTGAGGACATCAAGAGTGGTGCTAAGGGATATTACCACACAGAAGATAAGAGGATTGCAGTTCAGCAGGGTATGAGTGAGTTGCAGACTCTTAAGACCTGTATTCATGAGATTACTCATGCAATGCTTCACGGAGATACAACTGAGAATATCAGCAAGAACCGCAAGGAACTTGAAGCTGAAGGTACAGCAAGTATTGTGTTATCTTTCATGGGCTATAACACAGATGATTACAGTTATCCGTATCTTTGTGGATATACATCCGATGCGGATATGAAAGAGCTCAAGGCTTCGCTTGGAACAATCAGACAGACTTCATCCAGGATCATCAAGAAGATTGAGGATAAGCTGGGAGAGATCTACAAGGAGAGAAATCCTGAGATTGTGCCGGATAACGAGCCGGAGAAAGATTCTTCCGGGAAGATGAGGGAGGTTGATGAAAAAGAAATCAGCACCAGCAATAAAAGTCCTATATCAAATGTTGCAACACTACCGAAAGAAAAGGAGATTGCAGAAAGAGCAGCCATACTTGTTACGGAACTAATGAAAGAACCGGGCGTGGATATAAAGCCCATTGAAGAAGTTACGAAATGTTATGGTATTGCTCAGACTAATGCCTGGTATGGTGGCCCTAAAGAGTTCCATTTTCTGTCTGAAAAGGGACAGATTGATTTCATTGGACACACCTATGAATGTGGATATGAAGATTTCAGTGCCACGACAACGATAATGGAAAATGGCAAAGTACTGTTTGACCTTGATGGCGTATGCACAGGAGCATATAAGATCAGCGTTAGGAATGAAGGAAGCTTTAAAAGTGGAAGTGAGTGCATAAAGTATCTTGAGGAAAAATATAAGAATGAAAGCTTTATTGCGGTGGATAGAGATGGACAAATAATCCCAAAGAAAAAGACCATTGGAACAGTACGTATACTGCCCGATGGTGCCGGAGGAAAGAAACAGTCTCTTTTGGACTCGCTGAAAGTTGAAAAGGAAAAAATCAAAAATAGAATAACCGGAAATACCGGTAAGGATGAAAAGGGGGTGGCAATCTGATGGGAACAGTAGATGAAGGCTGGAAGGATGCGTCCGATTTTGCAGATGAGCTTCCTTTCGGAAATTTTGAAGATGGCAGTGGTACAACACAGGCTTATGAAGCGGATGATATTGTCGGTAACTGTCCTGTGTGTGGCACTCACGTTGTAGAACGTGAAAAGGGATTCTTCTGTAACAACATGGACTGCAACTTTGCACTCTGGAAGAATAACAGATTTTTCCAGGCTATAGGCAAGGAGATGACCAGAGAAGTTGCGGATGACCTTGTGAACGGTGGAACAGTCAAGCTCATTGACTGTAAGTCACAGAGAACAGGAAACACATTCAGCTGCTACGTTGACCTTACAACTGACGAGGAGGGAAAAGCTCATTTCGAGATCCGATTTCCCAAAGGCGGGCGCAGAAGGGAGTGATATTGTTATGGAAAGAAGAACAGGAACACCCATTGAAAAGTGGGATGATGTTAATGGTAAGACTACAGATGCAACGGCTGTTTCTGTAAATGATCTGTCACAGGGCGAGAGGTTTATCCAGCTCCGTGAGAGTACAGGAATGAACAGAACAGAGTTTGCAGATTATCTCGGTATTCCTTACAGAACAATGCAGGACTGGGAACGTGATGCACGTACCATGCCAAATTATGTTTTCGCTCTTATCGAGTATAAGGTTACTGCCGAGTTTGGTTTAAGGGTTCCGCAGGAACTTGATCCTAACACAATCGGTAATGTCAGAAGAGGTCTTGAGGACCAGCTTGAGCAGAACGATAACATGATCGGTGATGGCGTAATCAATAATGTTGCTCCTCAGAATCCTGTAGAGAACATGAAGGATGACAACGCCAACGGCATACCTGATGAACAGGAAGAACTTGGTACGGTGGCATCACATGAAAAGAGCAAACCATTTCATGTAAGCGTGGCTGAAAAGGAAGAGAAGACATCTCTTCTGAAGGAACTGCGCGATTGCATCCCGGAACCTTCAGAACGTCCTCACAGATCATTACATCCCGAACTGGTACTGTGATATGGCAGTAAGTTATGGGGAGAGCATCCTTATCAAAATGACTCCAGAGGATATCAAGGCGATAAAAGCCAAGATGGAACAGGCTGGAGTCAAAAACCGGAGTGCTTATATCAGAAAGATGGCAAGGGATGGATATATCATCATGCTTGATCTGTCTGACTTAAAAGAGGTGCTTCGTCTGCTCCGTATCAACAGTAACAACCTAAATCAATATGCTAAGAAAGCAAACGAGTGTGGTGAAGTATATCGTGAGGACATGAAGGTGCTACAGTCGCAGCTTGATGAGATATGGGAAGCAGTAAGAGAAATACTTGAGAGATTGGGAAATATAAGTTGATTTTTGCGGCCATGGGAATATTAAAGATTTATTAAAGGTTCCCATGGCCGCTTTTTTGATTCTACATAGATGTTATAATGACCATATCTGAAAGTTGTAACATTAACTGCTTACGCAGGAGGTACTGCTGATGATCTCACTTCAGGAGCGAGCTGCATTTGAGCGCATCATAATTCCGCTGGCATTCTGCGAATACCAGAATGGAACACTGCATACTGTGCTTGTAACAGATGGCATGTGTAAGGTTGTTAATTCTAAGCGGGAGCCACTTATTGATGATTTCAATAACAGACTGTATGATGCAGTTCATAAGGATGATGTACAGTGGCTCAAGGATGCCGTTATTTCTTTTGCAGAAAAGAATAGTGAATATCTTGATGTGGTATGCAGAAATAAACGTCGGGGCAAGGATGAGTTTATGCTCCTTCATGTTGTGGGAAGATGGCAGAGGTTGGAAGACGGCTCAGAGGTAATAGTTCTTGGCTTCAACGATATGAAGAGAACACAGAACGCATTTGGCGATTTTTACAATTCGGTTGACCAAAATCAGAGCAATCTGCTTCTGGTCGATACAGTTACGAAGCTCCCAAGTTTTCATTACATGAGGCAGTTTGCGCAGGACAGGATACAGAACATAAGGCTTCTTGAACAGAAACCTGTGCTTGTTTTCTTCGATGTGAAGTCCATGCATTCTTATAATCAGAGTTATGGCTATGAGAAGGGCGATGACCTTATCCGTCTTATAGGAAGTAAGATAGCAGATGCGTTTCCGGATGCACTGTTCGGACGTGGGGTGGATGATCATTTCATCCTGATAGACTCATTTCATGGACAAAATGATCTTACCGATAAGATTACTGAAATCAACAGGGCAGTTCGTGATGAAGCATATGGCAGTGCTGATGGGATCAGCGCAGGTATATATGTTGTGGAGCCAGATGTAAGTGCTGTTCAGGCGCTTGATTTTGCAAGACAGGCAATAAAAGAAATTGGTAGCGACTTAAATTCTTCCTACAGCTTTTTTACCAGAGAAAAAAGCGACCGGTTCTGGAAAGAAAGATACATTATAGAGAATTTTGAAAGCGCTATAGAGAATGGGTGGATAAGAGTATTCTACCAGGCAATAGTGGATTCCAAGACAAGAGAAGTTGCTTCGCTGGAAGCGCTGGCCAGATGGATCGATCCTGACCTTGGGATGATATCACCGGGAGACTTCATTTCAGTGCTTTCACATTACAGGCAGCTTCACAGGCTGGATCTTTACATGGCAGAACAGGTATGCAAGGAGTTTGAACTTCGAAAGGAAGCCGGGCTGGCTCCTATTCCTGTATCAGTTAATTTCTCTGCCAGGGATTTTGACTGCACTGATGTTGCTCAGCAGCTTAAGAATATTACAGAGAAATTTGGTATTGCTCCGGAAAAGCTTGTGGTCGAGATTACAGAACAGGATATTGCCCTTGGAGAAGCTCATTTCAGGGAACAGCTTGAGCAGATAAGGGCTAATGGTCATCCGTTGTGGGTTGATGATTTTGGAAGCGGTTATTCATCACTAAACGTTCTCGGTCGTTATAATGCCGACAGGATCAAGTTTGACTTGGAACTCCTCAAGCATCTTGATGAAAACAATGGTGCCAACAGAAGAATGATGAAGGCAGTTGTAAATGTCTGCAAGGAGCTGGGAATTCATACATTGGCAGAGGGGGTTGAAACAGAAGAACAGCTTTTATTCCTTCAAGAGATTGATTGCGAAATGGCACAGGGCTTTTATCTGTATAAACCGGAGTCTTTAACGGAGATAAAATTCAAGATTCAGCAACAGGGATATAAGGGCTGATATTAAGAAAATAGGATTATGATAAGTGCAACTCTTCGGAGCTGCGCTTATTTTTTATGGAGAAAAATATGGCAGCAACAAGACTTATAGCATTACATATGAACAAAGGAAGGACACTGGCAAAGTGTCTGAAAGATAGAACGGATTATGAAATGAATCCTGATAAGACAGAACAAGGGAAATACATTTCATCATATGCCTGTGATCCGAAGACTGTTGTAGAAGAATTTATTTTATCCAAAAGAGAATATGAGCAGAAGACGGGTAAACATCCGAAGGGAGATGTAATTGCATATCAGATAAGGCAGTCCTTCAAGCCTGGAGAGATCACACCTGAGGAAGCAAACAGAATCGGATATGAGACAGCCATGAGATTTACGAAAGGCAATCATGCCTTTGTTGTATCGACGCATACTGACAAGGCCCACGTTCACAATCATGTGATCTTTAACTCTACAGCCCTTAGCGGCGACAGGAAGTTTAAGGATTTTCTTTTGTCGGGCATGGCGCTGGGAAGACTTTCCAATCTTATCTGCATGGAGAATGGATTATCTGTAATTGCTCCGCAGCCTTACCACAGTAAAACAACTTATATTCATGAAGAGCGAGGTCCTACTTTCAGGGACAAGCTCAGGGAGTCAATCGATGTTGCTCTTTCCAAAAAGCCAGGCTCTTTTGAAGATCTTTTGTCCGAACTTTCCAGGCAGGGCTATGAAATAAAACGAGGCAAGCATACTTCTGTCAGAGGAAATGGTCAGCAGAGATTTATCCGTTTCCGTTCCCTGGGAGATGGTTACACGGAAAAAGACCTGATGAAAAAGCTGGAAGGAGTCGAGAAGGGAACAGCTCCTAAGGAAGAGACTATAAAGGAAGAACAGAAACCATTTTACAGGGATGATAAGTTTGACCTTCTGATAAACATCCAGGACATCATCGCCCAGGGAAAAGGTCCTGGCTATGAGATGTGGGCGAAGAAGTTCAATGTGAAAAATGTCATGAAGGCGATTCTCTTTTTCCAGGAGAAGGGACTCAGGACTTATGCAGAGCTGGAAAAAATGGCAGGAGATACTTCTGACAGATTCTCCCAGCTCTCCGATGACATCAAAGGGTATGAGAGCAAGCTGAAGAAAATCTCAGAACAAAAGAAAGTCATAAAAGATTATTCCAGTACAAAAGAAATATATCAGCAGTACAGGCAGTCAGGCTACAGCAGAAAATATTTTGAAGAGCATAAAGAAGAGATCATGATTCATAAAGCAGCGAAAGATGCTTTTGACAAACACAAAGGTAAGTTTCCATCTTATCAGGAACTCAGTGCTGAGTATGACAAAGTGCTTTCAAAAAAGAGAGCTGCCTATGCCGAGTACAAGGAAGTCAGAAAAGATATGCAGACATATCAGACTGCAAAATATGACATCGACCAGATACTTGGTATTGGAAAAGAACAGCAGCAGAATAAAAATCGTGAACGCTCACGATAATCTTTTGGGGCAGTCCATCGTGGCTGCCTCTTTCTATTAACAATCAACAGTGCGTCTTTGCCATCTTCTTGGCGGAATTTCTTTTAGCTCCGAAAGGAGCGTAGTCGGATTTTTATCCGAGGCGAGGGGATTGGGGATGTGCCCCAACAAGTGAGTTTCGGGAAGGTATATACCGAAACCCCACTTGCCACTTTACTCTACCCCTTTGGGGATGGGGATGACGCGCGGGACTTTTGCGGGAGGAACAAATAAAAATGATCAGGGAATTTGTAAAGGGTAACAACAAAACGGATGACGGGGCAAAAGAAAAGACTCCGGCACTGAAGAAAAAATATGAAGTCATCTATGCGGATCCACCTTGGCGGTTCCGAGTCAGAACAGAAAAAGGGAAAGGCAGGAGCGCAGAGAATCATTATCCGACAATGAAGCTGGAGGACATCTGCAAGCTTCCGGTAAAAGAAATTGCTGCAGACGATTCGATTCTTTTCATGTGGGCAACGTTTCCGAATCTGAAAGAGGCGTTTGATGTGATCGATGCCTGGGGATTCGATTACAAGACCGTGGCCTTCGTCTGGGTGAAACAAAATAAAAAATCGGATTCACTTTTCTGGGGCATGGGTTATTGGACAAGATCCAACGCTGAGGTGTGCCTGCTTGCAACCAGAGGTCGTCCGAAGCGAGTCGACTCTGCAGTCCATCAGGTTATCATCAGTCACATCGAGGAACATAGTAAGAAGCCTGCAGAGACTCGTGACCGGATCGTTCAGCTCACGGGTGATGTTTCAAGAGTGGAACTGTTTGCCCGTCAGAAGACTCCTGGGTGGGATACCTGGGGGAATGAAGTGGAGAATGATCTGGAGCTGGCGGCATGATCGGTGTA
>JAEEGK010024155.1_pt1 | contig 12623 bp, 8 predicted proteins | sample 8958771 | NCBI WGS metagenome assembly JAEEGK01 (sample SAMN16246547, study PRJNA631951) | gut metagenome | biome: gut microbiome; feature: rumen; material: SC-attached | host: Bos | place: Iran: Karaj | collected 2018-10 | reverse complement strand
TTTTTATTTAAATATTACCCACTTTTTTTATTTTAAATATTTACAAACTTTTTTTATTATTTATATTACTTGCTTATTCATTATTTTATTTTATACATACTATTTTTTAAATTTATTATTACTTGCTTATTTATTATTTAAATATCTTACACACTTATATTATTATTATTATTATACTCCCTATTATTATTATTAAATATTCTTACATTCTAATTCATTTTTAATTTTATACACACTCAAATTATTTATTAAATACTCAAAACATTGATTTTTAATATTACCTTAATTCCCATTTATCAATAGGATTATTTATATTTCTTATTTTTAATTCTACTTTTATTTTGTTTTATATATATTTTAGTTTAAAAAATTTAAATAATATATAATTGCAACCCACATTCATCAAACCATTTGAATAAAAAAACAAATATTTTGTGTGTGATGAATTAATATTGTAAATTATCTGAAAAAATAATATCATTAGATTAATGATTAATGATGATTTTTCTTCTAATGCTTCAATTGAAACTATGTCAGAGAATTATGTAATGTGTGCATAATTATATATATTTGAGAGGCTTAATTATTTTTTAATAGAATAAATATTATTTCAAAAATTTATTTATCATTTTTAAATGAATAAAAAAATCCGAAAAAAAAAAATGTTTTTTATTAAATAATATATTATCTAATTAAAAATATAACTTTTTTTTAAAATTGTTCAATTTCTTCTTCTTCATCATCAGAATCAATTTGTTTTATATCTTCATTTAAATTATGATTTTGATTATTATTTATTTTATTATCATAATATCTTTTTTCTATTTCTTCAGGCCATAAATCTATTTGAATTTCATCATCTTCATTATTATTGTTCTTTAAATATTTATCACAATTATTATTAATATTTCCCATAGAAGAACATTTATTTATTTTATTTTTTGTATTTAATCTACTTTTATCACTCATTTTAGTTAATAAATTTTTTGAATGATTATTAATATGTGAAACATTAAAATATTTTTCAATTTCTTCTTTTTCTTTTTCTTCTTTTTCTTTAATTTTATTTTCTAATTTTAAATCTTTTTGTATTTTCCATTTATATAAATCATTAATATCTCTTTTCATATTTTTAGACATTTTAGATACTTTTGGTTGAAAAGTTAAATCATCTTTATCAGGATCAATTATAGTAGTTTTAATTTGTTCAATTTTTTCTTCTTTTAACTTTTCATATTGTTCAACTCTCTTAAGAAAATCATTTGAATAATTTGTTTTTAATAATGTATTATTATTTTTATTTACTTTTGGTTTAAAAGAATATTGCATTTCTTCATTTTTTAGTTTATTTATTTTTTCTTGTGCTTTTTTTTGTTTTATTATTTCACCATATTCAATTAAAGTATCTTCTATTCTTTTATTTGAATTTTTTTTTCTTCTTTGATTAGGAGTTATTTGTAATAATTCATATTTTATGTTTTTATTTACTCCTTTTTCATTTGCGAGTAATCTATTTATTTTTTCATTTTCCTTCATTAAATTTTTATCTAATAATATTGCAGAAATAATATTTGATTTCTTTTTTTCTTTTGTTAAATCAAATTTTATATTCTTTTTTTGTTTTGGAAGTGATTTTTGCTTTATTGGTTTAGTATAATCTTTAACTGAACTTTTTCTTTTTTTTATTCTTTCTTCTTCTATTTTTTTTTTTATTTCTTTTTCTAATATGTTTTGTCTTTTGTTTTCTAAAATTTTCATTCTTTCTTCATCAGATGAATCATAATAATCTTCTCCTGTTTTATAATAATTTTGTAATCTATTCAATTTTCTCTCAACTCTTTTTTTACCTTTAATTTTTCTATATATACTTTGAATTCTTGTTATATTTTTAATTACTTTATTATATCTTTTTCTAAAAATTTTTTGAATGAAAATAACTTTTTTCAAACATTCTTTTAATTTATTAAATTTTGATCTTGTAGTCATTCCTCTTTTAAAACTTTGAATTTTTGTAATTTGAGAAATAACATATTTTAACAAAAACAATTTTTGTTTAGATTTAAAAGCTCTCCAAGCAGATTGTATTATTATTATTTCAGGTTGTACGTTTGAATAATCAAAAATATTAAAATTAGTTTTATTATTGAAATTAAATAAACCACTCACTAAATCAAAATTTTGTTTATTCGGTATTATAATATTATTTTTCTTTCTATAATTTTCTATTTCTGCATCATCAATTTGATTTATCATATTTAAATTTGAATTTTCTGTTTTTGTTTCAATTGATTCTAAATATTCATTATTATTTCTGTCTATAATTTTATATAAATTATATTTAGATAATAAATTATTTGCATCATCTCCAATATTTATAATTTTTACTGTATTTGTAGTACTATCATTCATATTATTTATTTGTTTTTCTAAATTATTTTCATTATTTTGAATAAATTGTAAATGACATTGGGTTTTTAAAGATAATTTTCTCTGAATTTTATGATCTAAATTCATTGGATTTAAATTTGAATTACTTTGTTCTTTATTTGTTTTATTACTTTTACTATTAGATCTAATATTTTGTTTTGACATTTTTATATTTTGATTACTTGAGTTTCTAACCAATTTTTCTTCTTTTTTTTCTTCATTTAATTTATTAATTTTATCTTTTATTTTATTAAAAGTTCCTAATTTTAACATAATATAATTTTTTCCAATAAGTGCTTCTCTTGTCATAAATAATCCATTTAATATATAATTTGTCTTTTCAAAATTATTCATTTTTTTCCAATTTTCTTCATCTTCAATTATATTATTATTTCCATTTAAAGAACTTGTTGAAATTTTATTCTTTGATAAATTTCCATGACTAGAAATATTAGTACTAAAATATTTATTATTAATTGAAGAATAATTATTATTACTTGCTAATTCTCTTTTTTTTAATCTTAATTGTACTTTCATTTCTATTTTTCTATAATTTTCTCCAAATTCTTTAACGAAAGTATCCATATCTATCCATTCATGATAACCATACCATTCCCAATATAATACTGGAATACAAAGTGATTTTTCTAACAAATTTTTAGTCAAATTTTTAGGAATCACCCAATTAATTTCATCTGGAATATTATTGTTAATTTTCTTTTTATCATTTCCAAAAAATATTTTATATGATTTATTTGAATGAAGACAATAAACTACAAATGGAGAAAGATTTTCTATTGGAGAAAATAAAGATAAAATATGCTTTTGAACAAATTGGAAAAAATCAATTTTTGTTTGAATTACTTTTTGATAAGTTGATTTAATAATATTATTCTGAGATATTGAAAAAACTTTATATGCTTTATGACAATGAATTAAACTTTTAGTTTCAAGATATAAAGATTCATAATTATAATTAACTGAAATCTGACTGAAAGTAACATTAAATTTAAAATTATTATTATTTTCTTTACTTTCTAAAAATTTAATACATTTTTGATAAAATTTTTCATCATCAACATCTTTTCTTAAATTATAATAATTATCTTGAGTAAAAGGATTTGAAAGATAATTAAATAAACCATTATTTCCCATTAAAGCACGAACAACTTGATATGAATGTAAAGGTTTAAATAATTTTAAAAATATTTTTTCTTCAATTAATTTTTCCACTACTGAAGAATATGAATTTCCAGCATATAAATTAATACATTCATTTGCTAAATTTGTTATTATTCCTCCTAAAGTTTGATCTTCAACTTCACCTGGAAAATCTAAGAAATTAATATATTTAATTTCACTTTTATCAATTAATAATTTTATACCTGAATTTTTATTTGAATTATTATTTCTTGAACTTCTATTTGTTTTAATAGTATTTTCATTTTGAGTAATATTAAATTTGGAAGAATAGATTTGATTGAAAAAAATTTTTAATTTATTTTTTATTTTTTGTATAATATATTCAAAACAAATATAATAGGAATATTTCATAAGAGAAATTAAAGTATTTTTAATATCACTAACTTCTTTAAAAACTCCCATTGTTTTGATAAATTCATCTTCATCCATATTTAAAATTTTAGCTAATTTTTTAGAACATCTTCCTTTTGAAATAATGTAACCATTTATATTATTAATTTTCCCTTTGGTCATTCCAATATCATTTAAAGTAATCATAAAAGATAATATTTGTAAAATTTCCACAACTTCATCTTTATTAAAATCAAAGAACTTTAAAAGTAAATGAAATCTATTCCAAATTTCAAAATCATTTAATTTAAATCTTTCTTTAGTTTTCTTAGAAAAATTATTAGAAAATTTTCTAAAGAAATTTAAATGAATTTCTTTTTCAGGAATACTTAAATTTTTTTTTAAATCAGAAGAAGCAGCTGCAACTAAAGAATGTAACACAGAAAAAGATCTTCCATTTTCAGAAAAAGGCAAAGTAAAATCTAATATTTTACTTTCAAAATCAAAATAACAAATTTTATTATCATTTCCAAAACCTAATCTTAATAATAAACCACAAGAAGTACTTTCTAAATTATTTTGCCTAAAAATACTTCCCATAATATGAATTAATTGAATGCTTTTATGAATAATATCAAAAGTATCAATTTGATAATTTTCAGGTCCAACCATGCAACAATAATATTCAATTATATGAATAATATTAAATGTTTTTCCACTTCCAATTTGTCCTAACATATTTATTATTTGATCTTTCTTTTCATTTATCATTGTTTGATATACATAATACATAAAAGAATATAAATGAGGTTTCCATTCGTTTTCTTCTTTTGATTCTGTTTCTTTTACCCAACTTTGTAAATTTAAATAATTTTTTACTAAATTTGGACCTGGATTTATATTTATTAATAATGGACCACAATACATAAAAAATTGATTGTTTTTTACCATTGTGTTTAATATTTCATATACTTCTTTTGAATTTTTTGATTTTATGTCTCGAAGATCTGTTAATGATTTTACTGAATGCTTTTTTTCTTCTTCTTTAAATTTTTTTAAATTTAATTTTGAAATAATATCTGATAAAAGATTGTTTTTTATATTTTTGTCTGTATTTGATATTAAAATTGAACATAAACTCTGACGTTGCATATTTTTTTTTTAATTTTGAAAAATTAAATTTTTATTTTTTTTTCAGTTTTTGTTTCTTTTTTTTAGTCAAGCGATTTTTTTAAATTAAATTTGGTATTTTTATATAAAATAAATTTAAATATATTAGTTATTTATTATTTTATTCTTTTTATTTTTATTCTTGTTTTGATTTATCTTCTTTTGATTTATATTCTTTTTCTTTATTTTTTTCTTTTTCTTTTAATTCATCTTCTTTTTTTTTTTCCATTTCAATTTTTTGTTCTTCACTTAAATTATCATAATTTTCTTTTTCTTCTTCAATATTATCATCTATTTTTTCCAATTCTTTTTCTTTTTGTTTTAATAATTCACTAATTTCTTTATCAATATTATCATTATCACAACATTTAGAAAGTAATAAAAATTCTAAATAACAAAGAAGAATAATAATAATAAATCCAAAAAACATAATATGCCATCCTTTAATATTAACTTCTTTTCCAGTATTTTTTTCAATTAATTGAGATATATAATTCCCAAGTTCTTGCATTTGTTGTTTAAACATAGTCCAAACAACATATGCAAAAGTAATTTTTTTAGGAAAATCAACAATTTCATCTTTTACATCATTAAAAGAAGTATTTAAAAATTCTATTAAATTTTTTTCATTTGGATATTTTTCTAAAGTTAACATTTTATTATTTTCAACTAATATTATATGAGGAACTCCTGATATATTAAATCTAACATTTGACATTACATTATCATCAATTTCTAATTCTGCGAATCTTGTTTTTGTATTTGTGTAATTTTTAAATATTTTTTCAATTTCTTTTTTTGCTTTTCTACAATAACCACATGTTCTTAAATAGAATAATATAAACCAACGATATTTTTCTCCTTTTTCTATATATAAATCAAATATCATATCATTTAATTCATATATTTCATCATTTGGAATAAATGAAAAATTTGATTTTGTTTGTTGATTATTTATTAATAAGGGAAGGATTAATAAAATATAAAATGTTCTCATTATAATTATTTTTTTGATAAAAAATATTTAATGTATAATTTTAAAAATTAAATATTATAATTATTTTTATTTTAAAAAATAATTAAATCAAAATGAATTCAAAAAAATTTTCAAGTGTATTTTTATTAAAATAATATTTTAGATATTCAATGGATCTTTTTTTACTTTAAAAAACAAAAAAACTGATTATGAAATGGATGAAATAATGAAAGATTTTTCAAATGAAAAAAGAACTCTTTTCTCAAAATTAAGAGAAAAAAATATAAAAAAACTGATTTCTGGAAATAATGGATTTACAAATTTAAATATGAAAAGTAGTCTTTCTGCAAGAATAAACTTATCTGAAGATTGTAAAAATTTTGGAAATTCATTTTTAAGACCTGATTATTTTGTAGAAAAAAATAATTATGAATGTTGTGAAATGATAAATAAAGACGTTAAAAGTATATTAAGTGGTTCTCTTGAAAATGTTAAAAATAAAATAATAACAAGAAATAGGAAATTAAATTATTCCAATTTTGTAACAAATTTAAAAAATAATTTTGATTCTTATTATTCTAATAAATCTCAAGATAATAATATAAAAAATCAAAATTATAATTTTTCAGTTTATAATAAATCACTTATTCAATTAGAGTCAATGAAAGAAAATGTTTCTAGAGAAAATTCAAAAGATATTATTTCTAGAAATAATAATCAAATGTTATTAAAAAAAATACGTAATCATTCTTGCATTTTTAATTCAAAAGATATAAATCTTTATTCTAACAATAATATTAATATAATTTTAAAAAATAAAAATAAAAAAAATAATAATAATTTATTTAAAGGAAATACAAAAAAAAAGAATAATGTTTTAAGAAATAAATTTAATTTTAATAGTAATTATTTAAATGTTTTTCAAAAAAATAATGAGAAAAAGTTTTCAAAAAAGGAAATGAAAAAATTTACTAATGGACTTCTTATTTCTTCGTGCATATAAATTTATTTTTTAGTTTTTTAAACTAATATAAAGTAAAATTAATTAAATTCAAACTAATTATTTCAATAATTTCATTAGATTATATTTTGAAATTAATTACCCACACATAAATTAATTAGAATATAGATTTAATAATAAATTAATGTTGAAAAATTTTATGAAAAATTTATTTATTTAATAAAAATTCAAAACATAAATAAAAAGATAAATGTTTCTACTCTATTTAAAAAATATTTTAATTTCGGTGAATATAAATATTTTCATTTAAAAAAGTATTAAAATTGTTCATTTTTATCTAATTATATTATATTTAAATAACTTTCCTTTTTACTATCCAAAGGATAATCATTACATTTATTTAAATAAATTGTTTAAAATTAAATAAAAATATAAAATATTCATTCTTTGAGTATAATGAGAATAAAATAAAAATTTATATCAAAATTTTGATTTCAAGTAATTTAATTTATATTATTTTAAATGATTAAAACAAATATTTTATGAATTAATTAAACTAATTCAATTATTAAGTTTTCTTCTTTGATATCATCTAAAAAATTATTTAATAATTTTGGATTTATTCTTTTAATAACTGATAATTTAATCTCAGATTCAAATTCAATTTTTTTTTCTTTATCATAGCAAACAACAGAAACTGAAAAATCTTTATATTTGATTCTTTTTATTCCATTAATTTCTCTAAATTCAACTTTATTATAATATTTTTTTAATTTTTTTTCCTTAGTTTTCTTCCCTAAAAATCCTTTACTATCATGTAAATTAATAACTTCATTATTGTTATTACTCATATGTTTTTTCATTAATGAATTTTTTCTTTTGATTTCAGAATATGAATTATCATCAGAAATATTAATTTCTTTTTCTTCAGGAAAATCTCTATCATATTTTTCAACTTCCCAATAGATATTTTCTAAATTCTTTACTGGCTCCCAAGTTGCTTGTTCTTCAGGAAAATCTTTCCATTTAATTAAATATTGCTTTTTACCAAATTTTATTCTTCTTCCTATTATTGCTTCAACTTTATAAAATCCTTTAGGCAAATTTTGATAAAAATCAATTAACCCTTTTTCGACATTATTAATCATAATTTTTAAAAATAATACACTAATTATTTAAATTTATGATTTTTTTTTTAAATGGTTTTTAATGCATGAAAAAAATAGGTACATATAGTTTTGTATATATTAATTTATATATATTTGGATTTTTATATATTAAAAATCACTTTATATATTCATTTATTTTTTTATATTTAGAAAAAAAAATTAATAATAATAAAATTATAAATTTTAAACAATTAATTTTTTAACTTTTAAATCAAATTTATTGCTTTAATATTACATATAAAATTTATTTTTTAATTGAATAAATTATTTTTATTTTTTATAAATTTTTATTAAATTTCATTCATTTTTATCTTATTTACTTAATATTATTTTTTAAAAGATATTTAAATCAATTATTAGAATTAATGAATTAAAAGATAGAATTGACAGAATCTTCTCTATTTCTTTTCCTTAGAAATAATTCTTCAATATTCTCACTTTCATTTATTGAATTATTATTTGATTCTCCATCATAAGGAGAATAAAAAATATCTTCCTCATTATTTTTATTTAGATTTTCATTTATATTATCTAAAAGATTTAAATTAATTCCAGAAAATTCAAGAAGATTTTCTGCAGTTTTTTTATATTTATTTTTATAAACTTCTTTTTTTTTTAAATTCAGTATAATTTCATTTAGCAATAAAGCATTTTTATCCTGAGGAAGATTATATTCTTTTTCTAATAAATCTCTATTTCCATTAACAAAAAATCTCAAATAAAATTTATATAATGGCATCTGAAATAAAAATAAATAAAAATTATAATTTTGATTAATATCATTTAAAATATCGGTTAATAATGTTTTGTTAAAATCTTTTGGGTATTTAGAAAAATTTTCTTGAATATCTAACTTAAGTATTTCTTCCATAGTCATATTAAATTGCTCATTCAAAGAATTTTTTGTTATTTTATTTTTATTACTATAATTAATCCAAATAAATGGTGGGTATTTATTATTAAATAACATCGTGACGAAACCATTAAAAAAAGAAATAATAAAATTAAAAAATTTATTTTTTATACTACTTCTAATATTATCTAAACGTGAATCATTATGTTTCCTTATTCTTTTTCTTTTAATTTTTCTATTTACAAAATTTTGATTTTTTGTGGAATCATTTATTTCATTTGAAGTATCATCATTAAAAATTATATCACCATTTGCATTTCTTTCTTCTATTAATCCATTTGTTGAATAATAGGTTTGGGATGATGATGGAAAGTTATATTTTTGTTCTTTAACCATTCCATCATAAATTATGTTTGTATTTGAATTTTCTTTTGAAAATTCATTCTTTTTTTTTAAATTTTTATAGTTAGTTGAATCTTTTAAAAAATCCTCATTTTCATTTTTATGATTTGACATTTATTTATAATAATTATAGGATATTATTTTCATAATTATTTATTTAAATTTGTTTTAAAATGAAATTAAGGATGTTCAATATATATTTTAATAATTTATACTCATATTTTTTAGGGTATGCAAATAAATAATTAAATTTAAAAATAATAAATTTAAATAAATAAATAATTATTTATTTTTCAATAATATTTAATTAAATAATTATTTTATAATTAAATTAACTTTAAATAATGGAAATGTAGGTTTTTTAAGTAATATATCAGATAAAAAATGTCATATTTTTTAATATATGTCTCAAGGTATAAAAAAAAAATATTTGTGATTTTTCTCTTTTTAAAGTATCAAAAAAAAAGTAAATTAAATCAAATCATAACATCATTTAATAATTAGAGTTGAAAAATCTTCAAAAAATAAAGATTTAATTGACTATGATTGTTTTTTTCTTTATGTAACTATGAATAAAAAAGTTTTTAGAAAATTCATTAAGTAAACATAAAGAAATGGTTATTGATATTTTTATTTTTAAAATGTAAGAATGATAATAAAAAAAGCTTATTATCAAAAATGTAAAATTAATTTTAAATATTTTTATAGATTAATTTAATGAATTGCTTACTTTAAAAATAAAATCAAAATCTCTTTTTTTTTCCAATTATTTTATATTTTTATCTCAAAATATTAATTACCTTAATGAAATTTTATATATATTATTAAATGAAATGAAAGATGTTAAAAAATATAAAAAAAATAAAAAACATGTTAAAAAATAGAATTTATTCAATTAAGTGAAAACACTCCAGCAGAATTTGTTTTAATTCACATTCCAGATAAAGATGTATTTATTTCAAACTGGCATCCTTCATCAGCATTATATGAAGATGTGACAGAAATAAAATCAATTAAATATTGTATGAAACAATTAACAGCAATATTAAATAAACATAATGTTAATGTTTTCACAGTTAGAGATTGTTTAAAATTAAACAATGAAAAATTAAAAGAATTAGCTTTAAAAAATTTAACATATATTAACACCGAAAAAGAAGATAATAATTATGACAAAGAAAAATATAAGAAATACTTATATTATTGTAGTGATGAATATAAAAAATCAATAATAGAGAAATTACTTCCTGATCAATTAGTAGATATAATAATAACAAAACCAACATATCATTTAAAATATGTAGATCACAATACATTTATAGAAGCATCTCAAATAAATTTTAATCCAGTTGGAGGATTAGTTTTTTGTAGAGATCAACAAATAACAACTCAAAAAGGAGTGATAATAGGAAGAGCACATTCAAATCAAAGAGAAGTTGAAAATGAGATAATGGAAATTGTATTTAAAAACTTAGGAGCTAAAATTATTGGAAAAATACCAGAAGGAACTTTTTTAGAAGGAGGAGATTTTTTCGTTGCTAAAGATGATTTATGTATGTTAGGTATTGGATTAAGAACTAAAATCGAAGCTGCTTATTATTTAATGAATAATAATTTACTTGGAAGTAGAAGATTTGCTTTAGTTATTGATGAATTTGATTTAGATCAAAAAAGAATGCATTTAGATACTTATTTTAACATTTTAAATAATGAACATTTTCTTGTTCTTGATTTTGATGATTGTTCTAAAATCTGTGGAAAAATTATTAAGAGGAAAGTTTATTTATATGATAGGAAAAATGATGAAGAAGGAATCAAAAGCGACAATAACAACACCAAAAGCGAACGCGGATTTCATAAATTAAATTAAATATTTGAGAATTTTTATGATTATTTAAAATATGAAGGTTATAAAATGATTAAAGTCACTCATAAAGAACAAGAAGAATATATGATTAATTTCTTAAATATAGGAAATAATACTGTTTTGAGTGTTAATCCTTTTTTAAAAGAATTAGTTAAAGATACTGGAGTTACTGTTGAATATATTGAATTTAAAGCTATAATGAATATGTATGGAGCAATGCATTGTGCTACTCAAGTTGGAAGAAGTAATTCTGATTAAAAATTTAAAGGGACATTATTTTATTTAGTTTTATTTTATTATCTTTTAAATATTATTATGTTTTTATTAAGGAGTTAAGGTATTTTTACAAATAAGATTAAAATATTATATATTATATATTATTTGTGTGTTTTATAGAAATTTATTTATTAAAATCAAAAATACATTTATTTGTTTTTTAAAATTTAAGGGGTTAAATTTTATATATTATCTTTTTTTGGAAAAATAAGTAAAATTTAAAGAAAGTTTAGATAATTTATTTCCTAAATCTTACTTTATTATAAACGATATAATAATTTATTTTTATTGAGAATTAATTTCACATTCAAAAATTTACTTTAATTTTTTTTTCGTTATTTTTGTATAAATTATTGAATTTAATATAGAATATTTTTGAAATAACTTTATTAAATGAAGATCACAATAATTTCTTTAATTTTAATCATAAAGTGTATTTTTCATAGTTCTTTAAAAAAATATTTATTAATTCAATTAATATAAAAAAATGATGAATTATAAAAATAATTGAGAGTTCATTTTATTTTTTTGATTTATATTTTATATTATTTCTAAGTAATGCAACTGATTTGGAAATACAGTTCAAATTGGAAATAAAATTAAATATCTTGATCTCCAAACACAATTATTAATTAATTCAAGTGGTATTGTTTCTTTTAATTCATCAATAGTATATTTGACAAAAAATAACAGTGATGATAAAATAAAAGAAATAAATCAAATAAAATTACTAGATAAACAAGTGAAATAATCTGGAATACTAAAAGGATAAATTTGTGGTTCTATTTTTATTAATTAAAAAACAAATAAACAAATGAAAAAATTAAAAAGTACAATTAAGAACTCAATAAGTAAAATACTTTAAAAACCCAAAAAAAATATAATAAAAAATATGAAAAAACAAAATAATAATTAAATTAATAACTTCTAATAAAAATGAGTGAAGAAAAATCAATGACAATATATATATTAGGAAGATATGACTGTCC
>JAEEGK010024153.1_pt1 | contig 12624 bp, 12 predicted proteins | sample 8958771 | NCBI WGS metagenome assembly JAEEGK01 (sample SAMN16246547, study PRJNA631951) | gut metagenome | biome: gut microbiome; feature: rumen; material: SC-attached | host: Bos | place: Iran: Karaj | collected 2018-10 | reverse complement strand
GGCTTGGTTGGGGCCTGTGCGGGCCGGACCCGGGGGCAGAGCAGGCCGTTTTGCACACGGGAGGCTGCAACAAGACGGCCCCGGGGGCAGAGAGGCCCGTTTTGCACACGAGAGGCTGCAACAAGCCGGCCCCGGGGGCAGAGAGGCCCGTTTTGCACACGAGAGGCCGCAGCTGGCAGGCCCCGGGGGCAGGGAGGGCTGATTTGCACACGGGAGGCCGCAGCTGGTAGGCCACGGGGGCAGAGAGGCCCGTTTTGCACACGGGATGAGAGCCAAAGATTATCGGGCCGAGGGGAACATGGCGTTGACCGTATCGATATCAATCTTAAGAATACGGCGAATCTGATTGTTACCCGCCCGATAATCGAAATGAAGTTTCCTCGCCATCTCCAACTTCGCCTCAGATGGGAGCAACGATGGAACGGAGATATTATACTTCTGCTTAGCCACAACACACGCCGCCGAATACATCTCAGCATCTGTCATGAACGTCTTATCCTTTAATAGCGACGCGAACTCAGCATATGCCTCAAAGTTTCTTCCGAGTAAATTGAAATACTGATGAGCGTCCCGAAAAAAGCTCCGCCCCGTGCGCCAGTCGCATATGCTTTCCGGAGCGATACATGAATTCCTGACCAAAAAAGTGTCCGGAAGATCTTTCACCCGCCCGTTGAGAATCATGCGCTTCTCCCTGTATGGCAAATCGTTGAACTTACGCGAGGCAAATTCGTTAATATCGCTTCCGAAATACAATGGGCCACTCCCCCACGGGCAAGAAAAAGGAGTCTGTGAGGCATCTATTACATAAGCGTTCCGGTGAGTATAAACGATATTATTGCGCAACGACTGCAGCGAGTCTATTTCTATTGGCGATGCAACAAAAGTCGACAAGTCAAGTTCACAGCCTTTTTTTGAGGCATATCTCATCAGACGATGCGAATATGATTCCAAGAAATCGTAACAGCATTGCTCCTCACTTGCTCCGGCAATATTATGAAGATGATTGCTCATTATCTGGAAGGCATAAACCTTAAGGTTGCACTCCCACGCGCAGACAGCAAGAAGGGACATTCCAAAACGGTAATCGTCCGGATTAGTAAACAAAATGGATGTGGAATCACCTGGTGTGGCTATGTGCCAGAAAGGGCCTTTCCGGTCAAACAAGTTTTGACAATACGCCTCTTGGTCGTAAAAAGATAAGTTTTTCATAATTCATTTCTTTAGTTGAAGCAAATATGGCGATTATTCCCCAGAGTTGCAAGAATCCCCGGGGGCATGGAAGGCCGTTTTGCACACGGCAGGCCGTGACGGGCCGGTCCCGTGGGCAGAGAGGCCTGTTTTGCGCACGAGAGGTCGCAGCAATCAGGTCCCGGGGGCAGAAAGGGGCTTTTTGCACACGGGAGACCGCAACTGGCTAGCCCCGGGGCAGAGAGGGCGGTTTTGCACACGGGATGGGCGGGAGCCGGCGGGATGCGGCGGCGGGCGGGCGTGTCCACCCCCGGACACGGGCAGGGGGAGGGGCCCGACGGATACAAGTCCCCGCGCAGCGCGGACGCAGTAGACGTTGGGAGGGGCCGGAGTGAGCGCAGCGAACGGAGTCCCGCCCGCTGCTGGCAGTCTGCCGGCAAAGCGCCCGTGAACCGCTCCCGGGGGCAGAGAGGGCCGTTTTGCACACGGGAAGCAACATCGGGCCGGTCCCGGGGGCAGGAAGGGCTGATTTGCACACGGGGAGCCGCAGCGGGCCGATCCCGGGGGTAGGAAGGGCCGTTTTGCACACGAGACTTCGGAAAAAACATTATCTTTGCAAGGTGGATAACAAGACCTTCAACAAGTATTTCTCCGTTTTCATCATGGTGGGTATGACCGTGGTGACAATCCTGGCCACGGCGCTTAAGTTCGTTCCCGCCGATACAGAGGCAAGATGGCTGCTGATATTTGCCGCCTTCGGTTCGTTGATGGGAGTAGCCGCCACGGTGGCATCGGCCAGCGGAAAGATAATCACATTCCTCTTCGGACTAATAGACGTGAGTATCTACGGGGCCATGTGCCTGATTAACTGGAAGAACGGAAGCTCCGGCCTGGGCAATGCCGTACTGCATTTCTTATACTTCGTACCTATGCAGTTCGTAGGATTCTTCCAATGGCGCCACCGAGGCAACACCGCCGAGGGGAGCGTAAAGGCCCGAAGGCTTAACGGCAAGCAGCGATGGCTCGCCGCCCTGCTGTTCCTCGCCGGATCGGTAGTGGCCTACTTCATTATCGCCCGTTTCGACAAATCGGCCGCTGACACATTCATCAAGACCGCCGTGGTGCTGGACGTACTGCCGCTGATATGCAACATCATCGGGCAGCTGCTCATGAGCACCGCCTATATGGAGCAATGGATATTCTGGATAGGAGTGAACGTTTTTTCGATAACCATGTGGACCGTAACGCTCAAGGGCGACCCCGGCTCATCCTACGCCCTCATCTACATCATCAAGTACTCCTTCTACCTGCTCAATTCGCTCAACGGACTGCGCAACTGGCTGCGGCTCAGCCGCCCGGCTGCCTGCTGATCACAGAGGCAACAGAATCTTGCATGGGGAAGACATCTTTATAGACTATGGATTTTGAATATATGGCCTGTAGTCGCATTTGAGATTCGCAATGAAATAGTTCTGAGGAGGATATGTCTTTTTGTAATCAGTAATGTTCTCATACACTATCAACTTACCATTCTTGATGTATAATGTGTCGTAAATATTATTTGGAGATGCCATACACTCAAAAGAGAAAGAATACGACTTGTTTCCCTCCTCAATTATATCGAACCAATAGGTGATATCAAATGCATTCAGACCTTTAGTTTCAAACGAAACATTACCAGCGGGATAAGGATTTTGCATTCTAAAATCACGAAAATTAACATGATACTTAACTCCTGCTTTATATGACGATATAGAATCCTTACGTATGAATAAATGAAGATCAGAAGAACTTAATTTGAAGCAAACATAAGAAGAGGAGTCAGTGACATAACGGTTAAATTCCGGAGGCTCATATCGATATTTTGGCCCATAAATAATGCTATTTCTCTCCCCTGTATCAAAATGCCTTTTCTCTTCATAAAAAAAACTCGGAGCCATCTAATTCGTAATACAACGTATAAAAGGGCTCTCCATTAGCCCGAGGACCCTCTTTTGTACAAGATGGCACAAATAGAGGCAATAACAATAAGGCTATAAACAATATTTTTCTTACATTCATTTCATGTACATGTTTGTTTCATCCATCTATCTAAACCCTGTAGGCCGCAGAATCTAGCAGGAAAAAACAATTATATCAGAACGACCAGCCGATTTGCAGGCCCAATTCATAGTAATGCTTTGTTCCAGATACCTGAATTGAGCTCCACAAAGATTGTGGGGAATTATTTGAAAGGCGGATACGTGCGCCAACCGATGCGCCACCGTATAACGAATGGTCTAAAAAATCATAACCAGGTGAAAGATCCAGATAGGGAGATACAACCTTCTTTCCGAAAGACACCCTGAAATCGCCATACACGGGAAGAAAAGTATTTTTATACTCATTAATGCCATTGTAATAAACATTCCGACGACCATATCCGGGCGCTATTCCTCCTCCAACAAAGAAATTCTGATTAATGTGATATCCGGCAGTCATACGGGCTTTAACCATAGAACCCAGGAGAGCCCCGGAAAGTTCAAAAACCAACGCAAAACGCTGCTGACAGGCGCCGTCGTAGTTCACATCCCGCCAATTTACCGGACACGCCACAAGTGAGTTTCCCAATAAAAGAAAAGGAAGCCCGATAACCGTAAATCCAAGCCCCAATCCTATTCCTATAGTTGCAGGAAGAGCAGCAAAAAAGCCCAGTAAACCCATGATGAGGCCTACATTCTCACCACCCTTACTAAAAAACATAGGAACAACCCATAAGCTCCCACAGGCAATGCCCAATAATCCACCACCCACTAATGCCATCCCAATATTCCGAAAGGCTTCTCCCTGATGCTCGCCTCTGGGATGCATACCCATAGGTACCACTGCCGTCTCTACCGGCAACTCAAAAGATGTGGAATCAGCTACTTGCCCCCTGGCTTCATGGGTGGAGAAAAAAAGGACAGGCAGAATGACTGCAGCTATTATTATGAGTTTTTTATAAGTCATGTATGAGTTTGTTTAAATCCATAAATTTAACCCAGAAAGCAACAGAATCTTGCATGAAAAAAGACAATGATACAGGTTATTTCTAACGCTTGGCAAGTTCATTAAGCCGAACAACGGATTATCAATAAAGCAACTTTGTACAGCTCTCCGGACCTTCGTTAAACAAAAGATCCATTACCGAGAGGCCGTCGGTAAAGCCATAGCGGTCACGGAAGACCTGCCAGTAAGGGCGCACCGTCAGAGGTGATGGGCGTTTGGGGCTGAGGGCCTCACGCCAGTCGTCGGGGAGGCAAGGGACAAAATCGGCGGTGGGAATCAGCTGCGGGGCAATACCTATCTTGCGGCAGAAAAAGTCGATAATGTCGAGGTTCATGTCCCACAGGAACTCGCGTCTGCGCTCCAGAATGCCCCAAAGCTCATCCCGGTAATACTCAAAGAAAGGCGAATTGTAGTAGGCGCTGTCGATGGCATAGCAGTTCTGCCGCAGCCAGGGGGTGCTCCAGTCGATGCGGACGCGCGTAATGAGGCGCTCGCCGTCGTGCAACACGGGCACGCGCAGATCCATAGGTCCGCTCTCGGTGAGAATGCGACAGCGGTTGCGCCAGGTCTGCTTGCGATAGCTCTCGCAGGCCTCTATATACACCTTCGGGTTCCCCGCCAGCAAAGCGAAGAACCCGACAGGAGGAAACCAGGCAGTGGAGACTACCACTACTCTATTCCGCCCTTTTCGTGAGCGTCACCGGCGCGCACGATACCCCTCTTGGAACGCTCGACAAAATTAAGGATGGTGTCGCGCTCTACGCTCTCCGGGAAACCCTCACGCACACGGGCGATAGCGTCGGTGAAGTTATATCCCTGATAGTAAAGCACGTCGTAGATATCTTTGATGGTGCGGATGGCATCGGAGTCAAAGCCCCTGCGCCTCAGGCCCACCAGATTCACGCCGGCGTAGCAGATGGGCACGCGGCCGCAGATGGAATACGGCGGGATATCTTTGTTGACAGCAGTGCCGCCGCCCACCATGGCATGTGTGCCGATCTTTGTAAACTGATGCACCTTGGTGCCGCCGCCGATGATGGCCCAGTCGTCAACATCGGTCTCGCCGGCAATGCCCACGTAGCTCACAAGTATACAGTGGTTACCCACGCAGCAATCGTGCGCCACGTGCACGTAAGACATTATAAGAGTGTCGCTTCCGATGCGGGTAACCCCCTTGCCGCTGGCCTTGGTGCCACGGTTGATGGTGGCGCACTCGCGTATGTTCACCCTGTCTCCTATCTCCACCCAGGTCACCTCGCCGTCGAACTTGAGGTCCTGAGGGATGGCACCCACCACGGCTCCGGGGAACACATTGCAGTCACGTCCCATTTTGACATAAGAGAAGATGGTGGCGTGAGGAAGTATCTTGCAGCCGGGACCGATCTCTACATTGTCGTCGATGAATGCGTAAGGACCTACCTCAACGTCGTCCGCAAGGCGGGCGCCGGGATGTACTGTTGCTAAAGGATGTATTATTGCCATATTAGATTAGAATTTACTGAATAGTTCTTTGGCCGCCCTGGTGTTGAGGGCGTGACCGGGTTTGTAGGCCTCCACCCGCGCCTTAAGGAAGCCCCCGCAAAGGCGGAGGTCACCCAGCAGGTCGAGGAGTTTGTGACGGGCACACTCGTCGGGGAAACGCAGCTGAGGATCGCAAAGAAAGCCCTCGGAGAGCTTCCCGGGGAGTGATTTGCCTATGGCCTTCGACATCAGGCGCGCCTGCCAGCGCTTCATGGGCTTCTCTACTATCACTATTGCGTTCCCTATGTCACCACCCTTTGCAAGCCCGAGACAGAGCAGGGGCAGCACCTCGTGAAGGAAGCAGAAAGTACGGCACGGGGCTATCTGGGATGCATAATCGGTAGATGCGTCGCAGCGCACCGTCTGCTTAGCCAGCACCTTGGAAGGAAAATCGATGGTAAGTTCCACCGAAGGATCATCGCTCGGGGTTATCTTGATCCAGGCGCCGCTCTTCTCGCGGCGCACCAGTATCTCGCCCGGCACTTCTACCCACACACGCGGAGCATCCTGCTCGGTAAGTCCATCGGGAGCTATCGCTGCTACATAAGGGGCTGCGCTCCCGTCCAGGATGGGCATCTCGGAGCTGTCGATATCGATGTAGGCGTTATCGACACCAAGGCCTGTAAGGGCCGAAAGCACGTGCTCCACGGTTCCCACTTTGGCGCGGCCGGAGCCCAGCATGGTGCTGCGGCGGGTAGAAACAACATTGGCAGCCACCGCACTCACTTGCGCACCTCCCAGGTCGGTGCGGACGAATACTATGCCCGTACCGGCGGGGGCAGGACGCAAAAGCACACGGGAGTGCTTACCCGTGTGCAATCCTTTGCCCTCGAATGAATACTCTTTACTTAGTGTGCGCTGATTCATATTATTCCTCGCCCTCTTTCTTGAATTTGGCGTATGCACGCAAATATGTTTGGTTCGGAATAGCGGGATTGCCGTAAAGCGTCTGCCCGCTCTTGCGTATATTGCCTATAATGGCGCTCTTGGCGCACACAGTGGTTCCGTCGGCAATGTTTATGTGACCTACGACTCCCACCTGTCCGCCCATTATCACGCCCTCCCCTATCTTGGTTGAGCCTGCTACGCCGCACTGGGCGGCCATAGCTGTGTTCTTGCCCACCACCACGTTGTGGGCTATCTGGCAGAGGTTGTCGATACGCACCCCGTCGGCGATTATGGTCGATTCCATGGGGGCCTTGTCGATGGTGGTGTTGGAGCCTATCTCCACATCGTTGCCGATTATCACGTTGCCCAGGTGCTCTATCTTCTGCCAGCTACCGTCACTCTGGCGGGAATTGCCGAATCCGTCGTCTCCGATTATGCAGCCGGCGTGGAGGATAACCCTGTCTCCTATGACCATGCCGGGGAAAATGTGCACTCCCGGGTAGATCAGGCAATCTTTGCCTATCACGGTCCCCTCGCCAATGGTTACATTGTCGCAGATGTGTGTGCGGTCGCCTATACGGCATTTCTTGCCTATGGTCACAAAGTCCCCCACCCACACCTGCTTGCCGAGCTTTGCGCTGCAGGCGATGCGGCTGCGCAGCGAACGGCGGGCGCGGTACTTACGTTTGCGTTCCGCCATCACCTTGAGCAGCTGCGCCACGGCGCTGTATGCATCGGGCACTCTCACGAGCGTAGGAGTCACTTTCTCCTTTGGCTCAAAATCGCAATTAACCAGCAAGACCGAAGCCTTGCTGGTATAAACATACTTTTCGTATTTAGGATTTGCAAAGAAACAGAGCTGGCCGGGCCGGCCGTGTTCTATCTTTGCGAATGAGCTCACTTTGGCCTCGGGATCCCCTTCGACGGTTCCGCCCAAGGCGGCCGCGAGCTCTTTAGCTGTCATTTCCATATCAGAATCTCCAACCCAGAGTCATCATCACATCATATACGCTACGCTCGAGCTTCTCCAGAGGGGCTCCCACGTTTATAGACCTTCCGGCGCTGTCCATGGCATCGTATGCACCATAGTAATAAGGCGAATAGTATGCTGTGGGATAGCTGGTCAGGCGGACGGCCAGGTCGGCGTAGAAGGAGCCGGGCGAGGAATAACCTGCACCGAGCGATACTGCGTGAGTTATACTGTCAAAGTGATGGCTCTTGACGAGGTTCTGCCTGATTGCTGAAGAATTGCCTATGAACTGAACGGTCTCGGCGGTTACGCGGTTGCCCTTCTCGTCGTCCCAGTACTTCTCGGGATCGGTGAGGATGGAGTAACCGGCGCGGATGGCCAGCACGGGCAGGGGCTTGACCTCGATACCGGTACGCACAGCGTGCGAAGAACCGCAGAAAGTACGGTTGATAAGGTTGGTACGGTCCCAAGAGGTCGATTCAGAATAGAACTGGTCGACATCTTTGTACTTCATGACGCTGTAGTCGGTGAGCTCGTAGTCGAGGCTGAACAGGCCCACTCCGGGAAGAGTATAGGCGATACCGGCATTGAACACGTAAGGAGAACGCAGGTTGTAGTTGTACTCCCCGAGAGTAGACATGGCCTCACCGTCGTAGGTAGGATTCTCGTAGCAGGCGGAGGCGAAGTAGCGCCACGACTCCGATACCTGATAAAGAGTAGGAGTCTGGATGGCGGCACCTATCCTCAGGTGCTCGGTGGGCAGGGCGATGAAGCCGACCTTGGCATAAACGCCCGTGGCCTTGGTGTTAAGCTTGTAAGTATTGTCGGAAGACAGATAATTGGTCATATCCTTGCCTCCGGGGACTTCGAAGATGGTAGGGAATGCGCCAGGGTTCTGTGCCGCCTCGGCAAAAACCTCTTCACGCTGGTAAGTGAGGAAAGGAATGCCCAGGTTGAAGCCTAAATAGAAAGAGTTCTGGATGCTGAATCCCATATTGAACGCCAGGTCCGTCTTGGAACCGTAGGTATTGTACATGGCCGTCTGGTCAAGCGTTCCGGGCACGTAGGCGTAAGTCTCGCCGGAGTTCAGCCTCTGGTTGGCGCCCACGTAGCGGTTGGAGCCCACCGGGCCGAATTCGCCGATCTGATTGGCCGCATATGCGGAATACAGGTCCCTGGGGAGGTTGGAATAATCCGTTCCGCGGGCGCCTGCCGCCAGGCTGCCAAGGAAAGATGTAGCGGAATTCTCACCGTGGGCGGTGGTGTAATTCAAGAAGGTGTTGGACGTATTGGCCACCACACCCATGGTTACATAGTCCACGGCGCTGCGCGAATCGCTGTACATCACCATGGTCAGGCCAAGGTTGGGCAGATTGAACTTGGGGTGAGAAGTCCTGAAGGCCTTGCCGAAAACCTCAGAGCCATCGGGCGAATAAGAAGCACCGCTGGACGAGATGAGCACGCCGGGAGTGATGGTCAGCTGCCCGTAAGGGGCCACGGCCGAGCCTGCCGGGTTGATGCCAATGGAACCAAGATCACCGCCAAGGGCAGTCATTGCGTTGCCCAGGGCCACAGAGCGTGCCGTGCCGTAGTAGTTGTTGCGGCTCAGCATCTCTGCATAATACATATCCTGTGCGCCGGCGGCAAAAGAAATTGCCGCAAAAGCGATTATAGTTACTAAGATACGTTTCATACTGCAATAGTGTTAATGGTTGACAAACTACCTGCGGCCACCGCCACCGCCGCCGCTGCCGCCGGAATGGCTGCTGCCACCGCCGCCACCGGAATAACCGCCGCCACCGCCGGAATAGCTGCTGCCGCCGGAATAGCTGCTGCCGCTGGAGTAACTGCTGCCCGATGAGCTGCTGCGTGAATACGACGATCCGCCGCTATAGGAGCCGCCGCTGCGGGTGTAGGATGAGCCGCTGCCCGAGGCGCTGACCCCTGACCTCCTGCTGCCCGATGAGCTGCGCGACACCGAAGATGAAGACGAACTGCCCGACCTGTGGTAGGACGAAGACGCGGAACGTACGCCGTACGATGAAGAAGTGGCCATGGTGCCCGACCTGCGGTAGTTGTTGCCACCGGTCAGGTAGTTGCCGGGATTGGCGTAGCCGCTCCTGTTGACAGGCGTAGAGTAGTAGTAATGAGGATAATAGGGCGCATAGCTATAGTAGCCGTAGTACCCGTAATAGGGATAGCCGTAGGAGTAATAGCTGTACGGAGAATAAAAACCGTAGTAGCCATAGCGGCCGATTCCCCAGTATGGATCCCAGTAAGGGTCCCAGAAAGGATCCCAGTAACGGCTCCAGGCATAGCCTCTGTAACCCCAATAAGGGCTGTAGTAGTAATAGGGACTGTAATAGCTGTACCCGTAGTCATCGTAGTTCTTTTCCTTCAGCTTGAGGCTGTCGGAAGCGATGTTACGGGCTGCCATATCACGGAAATCTTCCTCGCTGTAGAGCTCCACCGGAGGCTGGGGCCTATAATAGATCCCGTCCGGGAAACGCTGGTCCGAGGCATATTGAGCGGCAGTCCCGCAAGATGCGAGCGCAAGCAGCGCAGGCAATAAAATAATCAGGCTCCGTTTCATTATGTTACCTCCTTTGATAAAAGTTTGTATCTTTGTATCGCAACATTCGTGCCGCGTATGCGCCCGATGCTGCAGTCAGCCGGTCTGCGTCCCGCCCAAGGTGCATCAAACCTGGGCGAAAGGGCCTCAGGCAAGACACAGGCAGGCTGACAGACTCAATTAACGATACAAATTTGGCAAAAAAAACTTAATATGGCAAAAGAGGTAACAAAACGAGAAGAAAATTATTCCCAGTGGTACAACGACCTTGCTCTCAAGGCCGACCTGGCAGAGCAGTCCGCGGTGCGCGGATGTATGGTCATAAAGCCTTATGGCTATGCCATTTGGGAGAAGATGCAGTCAATCTTGGACGGAATGTTCAAGAAAACCGGAGTCCAGAACGCCTATTTCCCCCTGTTCATACCCAAATCGTTCTTCAGCCGCGAGGCGGAACACGTGGCCGGCTTCGCCAAGGAGTGCGCCGTGGTGACGCATCACCGCCTCATGAACGCTCCCGACGGCAGCGGCGTAGTGGTCGATCCTTCGGCCAAGCTCGAGGAAGAGCTGATAGTCCGTCCTACATCTGAAACCATCATCTGGAATACATACAAGAACTGGATCACCTCCTGGAGGGACCTTCCCCTGCTGTGCAACCAGTGGTGCAACGTAGTCCGCTGGGAGATGCGTACAAGGCTGTTCCTTCGTACCGCCGAGTTCCTCTGGCAAGAGGGTCACACCGCCCACGCCACCGCCGACGAGGCTCAGGCCAAGGCAGAGGAGATGGTGCATGTGTACGCCGACTTTGCCCGTAACGTCATGGCGCTGCCGGTGATTGTGGGCCACAAGAGCCCCAACGAGCGTTTTGCCGGCGCCATCGACACCCTTACCATCGAGGCTATGATGCAGGACGGAAAGGCCCTGCAGGCAGGTACGTCGCATTTCCTGGGCCAGAATTTCGCCAAGAGCTTCGACGTGCAGTTTACCAACAAAGAGGGCAAGATGGACTATGTGTGGGCTACTTCGTGGGGCGTGAGCACCCGTCTGATGGGAGCGCTCATCATGGCTCACGGCGACGACAACGGTCTCGTCCTGCCTCCCGCCCTGGCGCCTATCCAGGTGGTAATGGTGCCTATCTACCGCACCGAAGAAGAGATGAACGCGGTACTCACCGAATTCGACAAGATAAAGGCAGGCCTGGAGGCTCTTGGCGTGAGCGTCAAGATCGACAGCCGCGACACGCTGCGCCCCGGCTTCAAATTTGCTGAATGGGAGCTCAAGGGCGTGCCCGTGCGTCTTGCAATGGGTGCTCGCGACCTTGCCGCCGGCACCGTGGAGGTTGCCCGCAGAGACACGCTCACCAAAGAAACCATGCAGCTCGAGGGCATCGAAGCACATATCAAGGGCCTGCTGGACGACATCCAGCAGAACATCTACAACAAGGCGCTCGCTTTCCGCGAGAGCAATGTAGAGAAATGCGACGACTGGGAGGAGTTCAAGGTCAAGATCCAGCAGGGCAAGTTCCTGCTCTGCCACTGGGACGGGACCACCGAGACCGAACAGGCCATCAAGGACGCCACCAAGGCCACCATCCGCTGCATCCCCGTGGACAGCTATGTGTGCAAGGAGGAGGGCAAGGATATCTTCTCCGGCAAGCCTTCGGAGCAAAGAGTAGTATTTGCAATTTCTTATTGATATGAAGAAGCTTACATTTTTGGCAGGACTGCTTGTCCTGAGCGTTTGGGCGTATGCGCAGGACGACGCCCAGCAGGCCGCGGCCGAAGCGGCGGCAGAGCTTGTAGGAGCCCCCAAGGAAGAGGCCCCGGTGGCAAAACCCAAATACTGGAAGTCTTCTTCGGTATTTGACCTCGGACTCAACCAGACTTCGCTCACCAACTGGGCGGCCGGCGGTTTCAACAACGTGACGCTCAGCGCCGGAGTTGACGCCAAGGCCGACTACGCCAAGGAGCTCCTAAGCTGGAACAACCGCCTGCAGCTCCAGTACGGCTTTATCTGGTCGCAAGACAAGAAGAACGTGCTCCAGAAGAGCAACGACCGCATCTACCTCGAGAGCAAACTGGCCTACAAGACCGGTAAGGACAGCAAGTGGAACTACACCGCAAGCTACGACTTCCGTTCCCAGTTTACCGACACTTGGGGCAAGTATGTCGAGAAAGAGAGCGAGCCCGGCATCTGGGAGGCCATCAACCTCAAATCGGGCTTTATCGCTCCGGCGTACAACAACATCGCGCTCGGTATGGAATGGAAGCCCAACGAGTGGTTCGACGTGAATATCTCCCCTCTTACCGGAAGTCTTACCATCTGTACCATTCCGGAGCTTCGCAAGGGCTACGGTATGCCTCTCGGCTGCGCTGAGGACGATGCCGCCTATGTGACCGCTCTCGACACCAAAGACCCCGCCCAGTTCGGAAAGTTCTACAGGAATATGCTCTTCCAGCTC
>JAEEGK010024146.1_pt1 | contig 12625 bp, 10 predicted proteins | sample 8958771 | NCBI WGS metagenome assembly JAEEGK01 (sample SAMN16246547, study PRJNA631951) | gut metagenome | biome: gut microbiome; feature: rumen; material: SC-attached | host: Bos | place: Iran: Karaj | collected 2018-10 | reverse complement strand
AGTTTTCTTTCTTCGTCTCCTCGTCAGCATCCTGATAGACGTCATAGTCGTGGTTTCCTAAGATGGTATAGACCCCGTCAGGTGCATGCAGCTGACTGAGCATCTTGTTGTAAGGCAGAATCTCCGTTGGCCATACATTCTGTATGTCGCCCGTAAAAACAATCATGTCAGCCTTCTGTGCCATGATGCTGTCCACCATCCGCTGAACCACCCATTTCCTTCGCTCTCCGTAACTGCCCAGATGCAGGTCCGAGAAGTGTACGATACGGTAGCCGTCGAAGGCTTCAGGCAGGTCGGCAGACTCATAGACGACCTGACGTACCCGGAAATCCTCAAATCCAAACGTCAGTCCATAGCTGAAGAGTGCTATCGCCACACAGGCACCAGCCGCTCCCACCTTTCTTCCCCATCGCTTGGGCAACAGCCATCGACAGAGGAAGAATACCAGTAATGGTATGATGACAAACCCCATGAGGAGCGTGAATGGTATGGAGAATTTTGCTATAAACATGTTGCTGTTGTTTTTCTGCTGTTGAAATACTATAAATATCTACAGGTTTCTTTGCAGGAATTTCCGCATCTCCTCCACGGGAAGCCCTCTTCTTCGGGCATAGTCCTGCAGTTGTGCCTCGTCAATGCGTCCCACGTCGAAGTAGTGTGCATGCGGGTGAGCAATCATCAGTCCGCTCACACTGGCATGAGGCCTCATGGCTCCACTCTCCGTCAGTTCAATACCTATCTGTTTCATGTCCAGTATCTCGTCAATCAGGAAGTTGATGCTCGCATCAGGCAGTGAGGGATAGCCCACGGCAGGCCGGATACCCTTGAACTGTTCCGTGTGTAGTTCCTCCATGGGCAGGTGCTCGTCCTTGGCATATCCCCAGTAGGTCTGGCGCACCTCCTTGTGCAGCCGTTCGGCAGTAGCCTCTGCCAACCGGTCAGCCATCAGCTGCATCATCATCTTCTCGTACGGGTCGTTGTCGAAGTCATGCTCCATCCCTTCATCCACCGAGGTGGCAAAGAGTCCTATCTGGTGCGTGGCGGCAGGTAGTCCGTTCATGGTACATGGCGCTATGAAGTCCGCCAGACACATGCAGGGGTTCCCCTGTTGCTGGCGCAGGAAGGGCAGCCGGTACTCCTTCACTTCCCTTTTCTTCCTTCCCGACTTCAGCTCCCTGTAGTTTATTTTCCATACAAGGATGTCATCCCCGTCGCTGTTAGCCTCCAACAGTTCGAAGATGGCGTGTGTGTTGTAGTGCCATCCATATTTCTGCAACAGCAGTTCTGCCTCGTGGCGCAGCGCCATTTTCTCCTCCTCTGACTTGTTGTGAATACCCCAGGCGAAGTAGAAGTAGTCCCAGTTGATGTAGGGTATGACGGCAGCGAGACGATAGTTGATAGTCATGCGTGGTGGAATTTTATTTCTTCTCCAATATAGTCGGTGTCAACCTTCTTGTCCTGATAGACGGCATGTCCGTTACACAGTGTCTGTTCCACGCGCCATTGGTACTCATGACCTTCCATCGGACTCCATCCGCACTTGCTGCGTATGCAGTCCTTCGTCACCGTCCATGGGCTTTGCGGACGTACCATGACCAAGTCCGCCTGATAGCCCTTGCGTATGAATCCACGGTTCTGTACCCCAAACAGTCTGGCAGGGTTGTGGCACATCAGTTCCACCAGCCGTTCCATGGTCAGCACCCCTTCGTCCACCAGTTCCAGCATGGTCACCAGCGAGAACTGTATCATCGGCATGCCCGATGCAGCCTTGGCACAGCCCCCCTCTTTCTGCGACAGCAGGTGTGGGGCATGGTCGGTACCGATGGTAGTCACCCTTCCGTCCGTCAGTCCCTCACGCAGAGCCTGACGGTCACGCAGGTTCTTGATGGCGGGGTTCACCTTGATTTTCGCGCCCAAGCGTTCATAGTCCTCCTGTGAGAAGTAGAGGTGTCCCACCGTTGCTTCGGCAGTGATGCGGGGTAATGGTAAACGGTTAGCGGTTAGCGGTAAGCGGTTAAACAACCCCAGCTCCTCCTCCGTTGTCACATGGGCTATGTGCAGTCGGGCGTCATGCCTGACAGCCAGTTCTATCGCTTTCGTGGTCGATGCCATACAAGCCTCCTTGGAACGAATCAGCGGATGCATCCTCACGTCAGGGTCCTCGCCCATCTGCTCTTGGCAGGCAGCCATGTTCCGGTTGATGATGTCCGTGTCCTCACAGTGTGCCATCAGTGGCAACTGTGCCGAGGCAAAAATCCTGTCGAGGGCTTCCTCCCTGTCCACCAGCATGTTACCCGTCGAAGACCCCATGAAGAGTTTGATGCCCGGTATGCGGTCTGCAGGCAATTGGTCAAACAGCGTATAGTTGTCGTTGGTAGCTCCGAAGAAGAAGGCATAGTTCACGTGGCTCTTCTTCCGGGCAGTAAGGTATTTCTCTTCCAGTGCCTCCAGTGTAGTAGTTTGGGGCACGGTATTCGGCATGTCAAAGTAACTGGTGATGCCACCGGCGGCAGCAGCCTGACTTTCCGTGTCCATGTCGGCCTTTGCTGTCAGTCCCGGTTCACGGAAGTGCACATGACTGTCAATCACGCCCGGCAGCACGTAGCATCCTTCGGCATTGACAATCTCTTGAGTTGATGGCTGTAATCCGTCATCCGTAATCCGTAAGCTGTCATCATTCACGATGTCAACAATGACACCTCCCTCAATGACGATGTCACCACGAAACACACGTCCTTCATTGACAATCGTTCCTCCTTTGATAATCATGTTGTGGCTTTATTCTTGAGGTACGCGTAGTATCGGAGCACTGGCTGTCGTGTCGTTATGTACCGTGGTGTCGTTGGGTTGTGGCGCCGTGGCGGTGTCTGTTCCGTCCACGTCAAACCCCTGCATGCGTTTTTCGTTTTCCTGTGCCGTGGTATAGTAGTCGTTCACGTACGGGTCGTTCTTGAATTTCTTGGAAGCCTTCGACATGATGTATTCTATCTGGGGCGTCAGGATAGGGTAGCGATATACGCTGGTCAGCATCTCAAACAGGTACGGTCCCAGTGGGTTGTCGAAGTTCTCTATGATGGAGTTCGTCATCAGCTGCTCCCGTTCCTGTGCTATCTCTTCGGCTTCTGCCTGCACCTCCTGCAGGATTTGTGTCTCGTCAATCCCCTCCAGAATCATCTGGTTCTGCTTGTGTCCCAGTTCATTCATGCGGTTGTCCAGCTGGTTGTGCTTGTCAATGAATCGGTATAGGCTGTCGTTGAGCACCGTTCCGCTGACGGTCTGTTTGGCTCGGTCTATCTGGATGTTGATCTCACCCTCCTCCAGTACGATGGGCATGAGGCTCTCATCGTCCATAAACAGACTGGCAACGCGTACGGTGTCCAGCACTCCTGAGAAGCGGAACTTACCATGTACCACGTCGCAGGAGTCAAGATTTCTCAGTTCCTGGTTCTGTATGGTCTTCAGGTAGAGTTTACTTCCATCCAGTGATGAAATGGAAGATGACCCCTCTACATGATAGGACGTAGAGCAGGAAGTCAGCGCTGCCACGGCAGCCACGAGAAATAGAATTTTATTCATTGATATACTATTGTACTTCATTCTTTTCAGCAAAAGTAGTACGTTCTATTGGAATAGAAAAAAAAATTTGCGCAATTTAAAACATTTGCGCAAACTTTTAGCGTTTTTTTGCCATCATCGTTCTTTTTCCAGTTCTTTCCCTAAGCGGTAGGAGGTGAATAACTGCAGCAGAGCCCCGATGAGCAGTGCCACCACCCAGTTGTTTCCGATGTACTGCACATAGGTTATCTGGTCCAGTTTAAACGGGTTTCCGTTTCCGGCATACATCAGCAGTGCGCTCAGTAGGAGCAGCACGTCACTCATCAGCATGATCCGCCTCAGTCGTTTGATGTTGATGTCATCCCCCTCGTAGCGTTGCAGCATCTGCATGGAGACGAACATCACCACACCGGGAATGAACACCAGTGGTGCCACGCTCATCCGCAGGATGGCCAGCAAGGCCCCTGCCACCATCAGCAGTCCGCCAATGGCGTAGATCACGGTTTGTGTCTTACTCAGTTGCTTCATGCTGTGTAGTGGTGTTATGGTTCTCTTCTTTTTCGTCGTCTTCTTTCTCCAGGTCGTCACTCAGAATGAAGATGTCCTCATCGTCAGCCTTCATGAAGTACCGTTCCCGAGCTATCTTCTCAATGGCCTTCGGGTCCTTGTCCAGTTCTCTGATGCGTTGCTGGTTCTGTTTATGCTCCGCCTCGTATTTCTCTATCTCCTCCTCCAGGTCACTGATGGTCTGCTCGTTCCGGAAATGGCTCCATACGCTATTCTCGTCCACGAATCCGATGAATACCACGGCAAAGACGGCCACGACAGTATATTTCAACCATGTCGAAACCTTGATAAACAGCCATATTTTCTTAAACAACTCTTTCATTCGTACCTCCTTTTTATTTCACACAGAATTTTTTTTAATCTCACACAGAAATCACAGAAATCACAGAAATTTTTTTATTTCACACAGATCTTTATGATCTCACAGAAATATTTCAGCATGGCTGAAATTAAAACTTATTAGCCGCTTATATGATATTCCTTCCAGTATGAACTTCAAATTATCTCTTAGAGATAATATTTCTGTGTTTTCTGTGATTTCTGTGTGACATTATCAATCCGTGGAATCCGTGTTCCGTTTTCGTTTTCGTTTTCGTTTTCGTAGCTTCGCTAACCTCTAACCGCTCAACTCTAACCTCTCAACTCTAAACTCTAAAGCACATGCATTGTCCCCAGCAGGTACAGCAGTCCGTAGCCCGTGACCATGGACAAGATACCCAGGATCAGTCCAATGCGCACCATGTCCTTCTGCTGCACCAGGTTCGTGGCGTAAGCCAAGGCGTTCGGCGGTGTTGAGATAGGCAGCACCATGGCACTCGAGGCTGCTATAGCCACACCAATCAGCACGGTAGGCGTACCCCCGATAGGAGCCAGCGTGTCACCCATGGCCGCACAGACGAACGACAGGATAGGCATCAGCAGGGCAGCAGTGGCCGAGTTGGAGATGAAGTTCGACAGCAAGTAGCAGATCAGTCCCGAAATCAGCAGGATGGCAATGGGCGAGAACGTTCCGAAGGGTATGCTCTCCACGGCATTCTCTGCCAGTCCCGACTTGTTCAGGCCATAGCCCAGGGCAAAGCCACCGGCAACCATCCAGATGACCGACCAGTTGATTTGTTCCAGGTCACGCTTGGTGATAACCCCCGTCAGTGCAAACACCACAAACGGTATCATGGCCACCGTATAGCTGTTGATGCCCGTCACACTGTCCAGCAGCCACAGGGCCACCGTCAGGAAGAACGTCACAATGACAATATACGAGTGGGCATTTTTCTTCATCTCACCCTCTATCTCCAGTTGTATGGTCTTCTGACTGAAGGGGAAGAGCGTCTTCAGCAGCCACCAGCCAATCAGCAGGAGCACAATCACCAGTGGCAGCATGAACATCATCCATTCACCGAATCCCAGGTTCATGTTCAGCCCTTCAGGGTCGTTCAGGTATTTCATGGCGATGGTGTTCGGCGGCGTACCGATAGGCGTTCCCATACCGCCAAGGTTGGCAGCCACAGGAATCGACAGTGCCAGTGCCACACGTCCCTTTCCCTCGGGAGGCAACTGCCTGAACACCGGTGTCAGGAATGTCAGCATCATAGCAGCCGTGGCAGTATTCGACACGAACATCGAGAACAGTCCCGTAATCAGCAGGAATCCTAACAGCACCATGTTGCTCTTCGTGCCAAAAGGCTTCAGCAGCACCTTCGCCAGTTGCACGTCCAGTCCAGTCTTCGTGGCAGCAATAGCCAGGATGAAACCACCGATGAACAGCATGATGACGGGGTCGGCAAATGTTGCCATGACACCCTTGTACGATAACAGCTCACCCACCTGTTCGGGGTTACACATCCATTTGATGCCCGAGTCGCTCGTGAAGAGCAGCATCATGCCAATGACAGCCACCGACGTAGCCCACGACGATACAATCTCCATAATCCACATCAGCGTGGCAAAGGCAAAGATGGCAATGATGCGCTGTTGCACCACCGTCAGGTTCTGTATGCCGTACCAGTCGGCAGGCATGTTCCACAGTGTCAGCGTTACTGCCAACACAATTAATAGTTTGATAAAACGGCTGAACAGCTTGTCAGGGCTGTATTTACGTGCATGACGGAACTGTCGTCCACTCTCGATGATGTCTGCTCCTGTCCGGACAATTCTCGAGCTTCCAGGGAAATGAAACATGATATTTATTTACGATTTACTGATTTTCTATTGACCTATTTTCATTTTGGCTGCAAAGGTAGTGCAAACCGAGCGAAATGCAAAATAAATTACGATTTATTTTCATTTCCGAGGTGCAGCCTACCTTCGACCTTTAGGGAGTTAAGGGGAGTTAAAGGGAGTTATCGGCCTTCGGCCTGGGGAGTTAAGGGACATTTGTGGGATAAACATTTGTCTCCTAACTCCCCCTAACTCCTTTAACTCCTTTAACTCCCCTTCAAAAATTTCTGGTAATTTCTTTCTTAAATAAATATTTCTTTCTTAATAAAACATTTCTTTCCTTAAAACCATTTCTTTTCATTTTTTATTTGTACCTTTGCATAAAATATTACGAAACCCATGGAAGAATATATTGTATCAGCGCGAAAATACCGCCCCATGACCTTCGATGCAGTGGTAGGCCAGCTTGCCCTTACCACCACACTGAAGAATGCCGTCAAGAGCGGTAAACTGGCACATGCCTACCTCTTCTGCGGTCCCCGCGGAGTAGGAAAGACCACCTGTGCCCGTATCTTTGCCAAAGCCATCAACTGTCTGACACCGACCGACGAAGGCGAGGCATGTGGTCATTGCGAGAGCTGCCAGGCATTCAACGAACAGCGTTCGCTCAACATCTTTGAACTCGATGCCGCCTCCAACAACTCCGTAGAGCATATCAAGACCCTCATGGAGCAGACCCGCATCCCACCGCAGGTCGGTAAGTACAAGGTGTTCATCATCGACGAGGTCCACATGCTCTCCACGGCAGCCTTCAATGCCTTCCTCAAGACCCTTGAGGAACCACCCCAGCATGTCATCTTCATCCTCGCTACCACCGAGAAGCACAAGATTCTGCCCACCATCCTCAGTCGTTGTCAGATATACGACTTCGAGCGTATGACCATTCAGGGCACCATCAACCACCTCAAGTATGTGGCCGACAAGGAAGGCATCCAGTACGAAGAGGAGGCCCTGGCAGTCATTGCCGAGAAGGCCGATGGCGGCATGCGCGATGCCCTGTCCATCTTCGACCAGACCGCCTCGTTCTGTCAGGGGAACATCACCCTCCGCAAGGTGCTCGACGACCTGAATGTCCTCGATGCCGACAACTACTTCAGCATCATCGACCTCGCCCTTGAGAATAAGGTGACCGACATCATGGTACTCCTAAACAATATTATTAATAAGGGCTTCGACGGCGGTTTGCTCATCGGCGGTCTTGCCAAGCACGTGCGTAATGTGCTCATGGCGAAGGACGAATCGACGCTGTCCCTTCTCGAAGTCAGTCAACAGCAGCGTGAGCGCTACCAGCAGCAGGCCAAGAAGTGCGACACCCACTTCCTCTACCAGGCCCTGCGCTTCATGAACCAGTGTGACATCAACTACCGGCAGTCAGGCAACAAACGCCTGCTTGTCGAACTGACGCTTATTGAGATAGCACAGATCACGCAACCCGACGACACCCCTGCCGCGGGGCGTAGCCCTAAGCGTTTGAAAACCCTGTTTAAGCAACTCTTACAGCAGCCGAAGCCCCAGAACGTGACCCCGCAGGTAGTCACGGCTAAGCCTGCTGTAGATACCCCGACTCTCCACTCTCCGCTCGGCTCTGCCGCTTTGCCCGGCAAAGAACTCTCAACTCAGCAACTGTCTCTAAACTCTAAACTCTCAACTCTAAACTCTCCAGAACCCTCCCCGCTAACCGCTAACCCCTCCACTCTAAACTCTCAAGAACTCTCAACTCAGCAACTGTCTCTAAACTCTCAACCCTCAACTCTAAACTCTCAAAAACCCTCCACTGTTCTCAAGGGCAGTGCTCGTCCAGCCCTTAAGCGAGCCCTCGGTAACTCCTGGAATAAGATTCTCAACAAGGACAAAGGCATCATTTCACCATCTGCACTTGTCAGCACTCAGCAGGAGTCACAGCCCTTCACCGATGCTGAGCTACAGTTCCAGTGGCTCTCCATGTGCAATCGCATGCCTCAGAATCTCAGCGGCATAGCCGCCCGTATGAAGAACCTGCTGCCTCACATCAGCACCTTCCCGGCTGTAGAGCTCTTTGTGGAAAACGAACTGGTCAAGGAGCAGATAGAGCAGATACAGGGTAAGATTCTCAGCACCCTCAAGCTCCATCTCCACAACAGCGACATCACCCTCCACATCTCCGTCATTGAGCACGAAGGCCCTGTGCATATCCTCACCCGCACGGAGCACTACGAGGCATTAGAAAAAGCAAATCCCTCAGTCGCTAAACTGAGGGAAGTCTTCGGCCTCGAACTCGCCTAATCTCTTTCTCAAACGGATTCCACAGATCTTTATAAGGTCACACAGATCTCACAGATCCCACAGATTTTTATAAGGTCACACAGAAATCACAGAAAACACAGAAAGATTATCTCACAGAGATAATTTAAAGTTTATACTGGAAGGAATCTCATATAGGCAGCTGATGAGTCATAATTTCAGCCAGCTGAAATATTTCTGTGATTTCTGTGATTTCTGTGTGACATTAATTTTTGTTTAAATTTTGAGCGTAGCGACCAGTATCAGTGAGATCTGTGAAATCTGTTTGACTTTAAAACTCTCAACTAAAGAATCTACACCCTCGTCAATAGAGCCTTAAGATACTCCTGAATGTCGTATGAACTAACATTATATATTGGTGATAACTGTTCAAAGTCCTCATCCTTCTTGAATAATTCCCCGTTGGTTAACAGTGCCATGAGATTTTTAGTCTTAATTTTATAACCAGAATGCTCCAATGCCGCGGGAATCATTGTCATAATATCTCCGCCGTTTTTCAGAATAGAGTAGATGTCATAATAATCTCGAAATTTACTTCTGCGCATCATCGTTTCCATTTTCATAATACCAATGGAGTTGACGTCAGCAATACGAAGATTATTTAAATAGGGTATCTCTTGCATTGTTGGGATACGTTTACGTGGTGCTGCATAAAAAGACACTTTCACACCCTCAACAATGAATTTCACCTGGTCAAAGCCCAATATATCAATGTCATCAATATGTCCAATAGTTTTCAGTTCTGCTTCAATAGAGGGCCAACCAATGTCTAACTTGTCCGTTTTCCCGCTCTTCCACCTCATAAAGTCCAAATCCTCACTTTGACGGGTGTGAAGTTGAAGTGATAGGGCGGTTCCACCAACAAGTACAAATGGTTTTATACATTCCAGTTTAGAGATTCCTTCGAAAATCTTTCCTGTATGTGGTGCAAGTCCTTTATTTTCCATATAATCCTAAACGTTTATTTAGAAGTCGGGTGGACATTGACTTTACATAGGATTGTGGTCTCTTGATGTGGAAATAGTACCATGCGAAGAACACGTTGAGCTGATAGTGTATGTCACCTTGTGCCACGATGTTTTCGAGCCATGCCTTTTTCATTACCTTGAAGTTATATATCTGAAAGAGTTTGTCTATGTCGTCCAGATCCAGATGTATCATCACCAATTCTATCATGACATCGTCAGGGATGTCATTGATAGAAGCCTCATTGTATGACCACAAGCAATGATTCTCCTTTAGTTTTTTGATGAGATATGGTTTCACTTCACTTTTGGACATGGCATTTATTCTTTGGTGCAAAAATATACTTTTTTTCTGTAACCACCAAATCTTTCTTCCTCTTTCTTCTTTATCTCACACGGATCTTTATAAGGTCACACAGAAATCACAGAAAACACAGAAAGATTATCTCATAGAGATAATTTGAAGGGCGAAACATCATATAAGCAGATAATGAATCTTTATTTCAGCTTGTTGAAATATTTCTGTGATTTCTGTGTGACCTTAATTTTTGTTTAAATTTTGAGCGTAGTCCTCATTGCCACAAGGCAAACAAAAATGAGATATAACAAATGGCCGTCGGCTATCGCCTTCGGCATGGAATGATACTTTTGCTGTCAGGTATTTGCTTGTTTACGAAAAAATGATTAGTTTTGTAGAACCAAGCAAGTAGACCTAAGTCGCAATAGGCTCCAATCCTACAGCGTAGTATGGTTCCGATGTCTGTAGACGAATCATTGGCCGTCAGAGACCTTATAGAAGCTTACGATGTCAGAGACATTGGGCTTGGATTTTTAACTCCAAAACTAATCACGATGGCAAAATTAGCAAAAAAGAAGCAAACCGCCAAAGGTTTGAGGTTCGAAGTTGTAAATCCTAATGCCGCAGGCATAGATATATCTCCCAAAGAGATGCAAGTCTGTGTTCCTGCTGACAGGGACGGTGACTGTAACCGTACGTTTGATGTCTATACAGAAGACCTGCATTACATTGCAGAATGGCTCAAGGCATGCCGTATTGATACCGTTGCGATGGAATCAACAGGTATCTACTGGCTCCCTATCTTCCGTGTCTTGAAAGACGCTGGATTTGATGTCATTCTCGTAAACGCCAGCGATGTGAAGAACTACTCCGGCCGCAAGACAGATGCCTCAGATGCAGAATGGCTGATGATGCTCCACAGCTATGGCTTGTTAAAACCATGCTTTCAGCCTGAGAACATAGCCCGTACAATGCGTAACCTCATCCGACACAGGGATAATCTTATCCGCTCAGCCAGTCGTGAGGTCTTACACCTGCAAAAGGCGATGGAGCAGATGAACCTCAAATTGGATAATGTCTTCTCCGATATCCTTGGCAAGTCTGGTCAGGCAATCATAAAGGCCATCATATCAGGAGAGAGGGACCCGAAGAAGCTCTCTGCCCTGGCAGACCCACGCTGCAAGACCAGCAAGGAGGAAATCGAGAAATCACTTCAGGCAACATGGGATGAAGAGCATCTCTTCGAGATGAAGCAGAGCGACTCCCTGTATCAGACATACCAGCGGCTCATTGCAGAATGTGACGACAAGATCAGTGAGATTGCAACGGAATATGCAGCCATGGTAGACGCGCCAAAAGCAAAACTGCTGCGTAGTGAGAAGTACAACACCAAGAAGAACCAAGTCGGTTTCGACGTCGAAAAGGCTGCCTTTGAACTCTGGGGAGTCAATGTCATGCGAATGCCAGGAATGAGCAGGGCGTCTCTACTCAGGCTTCTCGGAGAACTGGGACAGGACTTCACGACAAAGTTTGCAGACGTAAGACACTTCGTAAGCTGGGCCAACCTGGTGCCAAACAACAAGATTTCCGGTGGGGCATTACTCTCGAGCAAGGTGCCCAAGAAAAAGAACCCCGTTGGAATCATCTTCCGCCAGGCCGCAAACACACTCAAGGCAGCAAAATGTCCGTTAGGCGACTATTTTAGGCACATGAGAGCCAAAGGCGGACATTTGCAGGCTATGGTCTCAACAGGCAAGAAGCTGGCCTCTATCTTCTATCTCATGGTACAACGAAAGGTAGAATATGATGAGAATATCTATACCAATCATCGAAAGACAGAACTACAGAACAAGGTTTCATATCTGCAAAAGCGTCTTACACGTATGCAACTAGAGCTTGCTAACTGTGGATAAAACATGTCTTCAGGATATTTGTTATATAGAAGCGACCATTTCTGTGAGATCCCCAAGATCTGTGTGACCTTAAAACTCTCAACTCACCAACTGTCTCTAAACTCTACGCTCGGCTTTGCCGCTTTGTACCTTTAGGTCAAAGAACTCTCCACTCTAAACTAAAGAAGATCCGTGAGTGAGATCTGTGTGCCCCCCGTAATCGTTTGCGATAAATAAATTTCGCAAATCATGATGTCTTTTCAAAATAATTTATTACCTTTGTACCCTACTATCTAAAAAGTCATAACTATATAAAACTTGACGATATCATCAAACAAATCTGAAACCCCGGAGCCCACAGGCTCACAAAACAAAATTTCTGACCAATTTCTGGCAATTTCTTTCAGAACAAAATAAAATAACAATAATTCTATTAACTTAAAAACAAAAAATTATGACTAACAAATCTACTTTAGCACAAGGGCTAAGCCATGCATGGCCATGGACAAAGCCCATTGGCAGCAGTCCGACAACGTCGAGACTACTACGCTATTCGCTTCTCTGCATGCTCGTTCTGCTATGCGGAGGAAGTGCGTGGGCACAAGACAAAATTACACAGTACACCTTTGAAAAAGTCACTTCTAACGAAGGACTTGTTGTTGGTGAAAAATACATCATTGTATGCGAAAGTGAGAATGTTGCTATGGGAGCAGCCATTAGTAACAATAAATCAAGGGACAAAGTAGCTATTTCTATTAAAAACAGTACAATCATCAGTGAAAGTACAGACATAGCCCAGTTTACTTTAGGAGGAGAAACTAATGCGTACACATTATCTGATGGTGCACAAT
>JAEEGK010024144.1_pt1 | contig 12626 bp, 8 predicted proteins | sample 8958771 | NCBI WGS metagenome assembly JAEEGK01 (sample SAMN16246547, study PRJNA631951) | gut metagenome | biome: gut microbiome; feature: rumen; material: SC-attached | host: Bos | place: Iran: Karaj | collected 2018-10 | reverse complement strand
GGAGTGTCGTCGCAAATAAAAAGAGTCGTTTTTCTTCATTCACGAAAAACGACTCGTTCATCACCAAGTTAAGCAGAATTTGCAATTCTGCTTGGAAAGAAAATGGGAATTTGCCGCTCGAACTCCATTCGCTTGCTACCGAAGGGACGCAAGAATTCCCACCGCTGAAAATGAGAGGCGACCGCTTTCAGCGTCATTCCAAATAATCATTTCCTAATATAGGAAGAAGGATTTTCTTTTTTCGAACTCATGTAGAAAAATCGTTCTACCGAAAAGTTAAATAATTATAAATTTTGGCTTGTTTTAGACTGTAAAGTGAAAAATGAGTTAATTTTGCGGGCGTAATTTAAAATTTTATAAAATGAAACACCTTTTTACGCTCTTTTTAAGCATTATTTTGTTTTCAGCTAACCCTATGTCTGTCTTGGCACAAGAAGCCTATGCTGTGGTATCGCCAGATAGAACAACACTTACTTTTTACTATGACAAAAATAAGTCTTCCCGACAAGGCACGGCGTATGAACTTGACGAATACCCAGAATGGATAAAAATGGAGGTTTTAATGGGATCGTCCTGGAAACCCAGCTCAGTTGTTTTTGACAGAAGGTTTTTAAAATATAGTTTCGGATATGGCGGAAAAAATCCTACATTCACTACGGTTGTTTTTGATAAGTCGTTTAAGAATGCTCGTCCAAAATCATGCAATTTATGGTTTGCTGGTTTTGAAAACTTAACCAAAATCGAAGGCTTGGAAAATCTGAACACCTCGAAAGTTGTGGGTATGTCTTGTATGTTCAAAGGTTGCAGCAAGTTGCGAAATCTTGACCTAAGCGGTTTCAATACATCAAGCGTAACGGATATGAGCAGCATGTTTTATGGTTGCGAAGGCTTGACAAACCTTGACCTAAGCTGTTTTGATACATCAAATGTAACAGATATGAGGGGAATGTTTAAAGATTGCTATGGTCTGACAACCGTTGATGTAAGCAACTTCAATACCTCGAAAGTAACAGATATGAGATGTATGTTCTATGATTGCCGCAGCTTAAAAGACCTTGATGTTAGCAAGTTCAATACAGCCAAAGTAACAAATATGATTTTGATGTTCTCTGGTTGTCGCAATTTGACAAACCTTGATGTTAGCAATTTCAATACCTCGAATGTAACGAATATAGAAGGTATGTTCTATGATTGCCGTAGATTGACAAATCTTGACGTAAGTGGGTTTAATACATCAAATGTAACAAAAATAGAAGGTATGTTTTGGGGGTGCGAAAAACTGGCAACCCTTGATGTAAGCAAATTTAACACCTCAAATGTAACGAATATGGAAAAAATGTTCTATTACTGCTGTAGTCTTACAAGTCTTGATGTTAGTGGTTTTGATACAGAAAAAGTTGTATTGATGAAAGAAATGTTTTTAGATTGCCAGAGTCTGACGAGTCTTGATGTAAGTAACTTCAACACCTCAAATGTAACGAATATGGAAAAAATGTTCTTTGGTTGCAGCGGTCTGCAGCATCTTGATGTTAGCAATTTCAATACCTCGGAAGTAACGGATATGAGTGGAATGTTTACTGGTTGTTACTGTCTGCAGCATCTTGATGTTAGCAATTTCAATACCTCGAAAGTAACGGATGTGAGTGTGATGTTTGCAGGTTGTCGCAGCCTGACGAGTCTTGATGTAAGTAACTTCAATACCTCAAATGTAACGAATATGAACAAAATGTTCTTAGGTTGCCGCAGTCTGCCGCATCTTAATGTAAGCAAATTCGACACCTCGAAAGTAACGGATATAAGTGTGATGTTCAAGAATTGTGGTTGCCTAACGAGTCTTGATTTAAGCAACTTCAATACCTCGAACGTAACGAGTATGTATGAAATGTTCTTAGGTTGCAAGAGTCTGAAAACAATATATGTCGGAACAGACTGGAATACAAACAAGGTTGATGAGTCGGAAGAAATGTTTAAGGATTGTACAAGTATTGTTGGTGGCAGAGGTACAAAATTCGATTCAAATGTAACCGGCAAGTCTCGTGCAAAGATAGATGGCGGCAAGGCAAATCCGGGATATTTTACGGCTAAAAAATAAGAAAGTTGAAAGTTGAAAATTGAAATTTGAAAAAATCATAATTCATAATGTAAATTCCGTTCTGCCGAATTTGTTGTTTTGCAGATTTGGCAGAACTAAATTAAAAATAGTATGGAAAATATTTTCGCAAAAATCCTAAGCCTTATTTTGTGTGTGGTAAAACCTGCGGCAGGTATGGCGCAAGAAGCGTATGCGGTAGAGTCAAACGGCAGCTCAACACTTACTTTCTATTTCGACAAAAAGAAATCTTCACGACAAGGCAAGGTTTATGAACTGAATGAGGGAAAAGACTGTCCTAAATGGGTGAAAACGGCTAATGACTCAATTACTGAAAGTTCAACTTTCACGACTGTAGTCTTTGACAAGTCGTTTAAAAAAGCCCGTCCTGTGTCGTGCGCATATTGGTTTAAAGGCTTTAATAATCTGACAAAAATAGAAGGCATTGGTAACCTGAATACCTCGCAAGTAACCAATATGAACCGTATGTTCTATTGGTGCGAAAAACTGGATAGCCTTGATTTGAGCGGCTTCGATACATCAAAGGTAACGGATATGGGTAGGATGTTCTTAGATTGCGATAGTCTGGAAAGCCTTGATTTAAGCAGTTTCGACACTTCGAAGGTGACAGATATGCACAAAATGTTCTCGGGCTGCAGAAGTCTTGGAAACCTTAAATTAAGCAGTTTCAATACCTCGCAAGTAACGGATATGCACGAAATGTTCTATAATTGCGAAAGATTGGCGGACATAGATATGAGTAGTTTCGATACCTCGAATGTAACGGATATGCACAAAATGTTTTTTGGATGCGAAGGTTTGGGTAGCCTTAACCTAAGCAACTTCAATACTCCGAAAGTAACAGATATGAGCGAGATGTTCCATTATTGCAGATATCTGTTTGAACTTGATTTGAGTGGTTTTGATACTTCAAAAGTAACAAATATGGAAGCAATGTTCGGAGGTTGCGAAGATTTAGAGAGCCTTGATTTGAGCGGTTTCGATACTTCGAATGTAACAGACATGCACGAAATGTTCTCTGGTTGCGAAGTTTTGGATAGCCTTGATTTAAGCAACTTCAACACTTCAAAGGTAACAGACATGCACGATATGTTCTATAATTGCGGAAACATGGCGAGTCTTGATATAAGCAGTTTCGATACGTCAAAGGTAACGGACATGAGCGAAATGTTCTTAGATTGCGATGGTCTGGAGAGCCTTGATGTCAGTAGTTTCAATACTTCGAATGTAACAGATATGAACAATATGTTCTCTTGCTGTGGTTTAAAAAAACTTGATTTAAGTGGTTTCGATACATCAAAAGTAACAAGTATGGAAGGAATGTTCGCAGGTTGCTGTGAGCTTGAGAATCTTGATTTGAGCAGTTTTAAAACTTCTAACGTAACGATTATGTATGGCATGTTCGATGTTTGCAGAAGCTTGAAGAACCTTGATGTAAGTAGTTTCGATACTTCTAATGTAACGAATATGAATAGCATGTTTAGTACTTGCAAACACCTGGAGAGTCTTGATGTAAGCAAGTTCAATACTTCGAAAGTGGAGGATATGTACAGTATGTTCTCTGGTTGCAATGTTTTGGAGAGGCTTGATTTGAGTAGTTTCGATACTTCTAATGTATGGAATATGAAAACAATGTTTGAGGGTTGCAAGAATCTGAAAACAATTTATGCCGGAGAGGGCTGGGATACAAGTAATGTCAAGGGTTCAGAAGATATGTTTATTGATTGCACCAGTCTTGTTGGTGGCAAAGGAACTGAATTTGATTCTGAAATTGTAGATGCAACTCGTGCAAAGATAGACGGCGGCAAGGCAAATCCTGGATATTTTACGGCTAAAAAATAAGAAAGTTGAAAAATCAGAATTCATGATAATGTCAAAATTTAATATGAAACGCAATATAGCATTATTTTTCCTAAGCCTTTTGGGGCTTACCGCACAACCTGCGCAAGCTGTTGCGAAAGAGGCGTATGCAGTAGTGTCGCCCGACGGCTCGACACTTACTTTCTATTTCGATGAAAAGAAATCTTCACGACAAGGTACGGCGTATGAGTTGAATGTTGGCAAAGACTATCCTAAATGGGTTAGACTAAATGAAAGATCAGAGCCTTGGAATCCCAATTTTAAGATGGTTGTTTTTGACGAGTCGTTTAAAGATGCCCGTCCTGTGTCGTGTGCATATTGGTTTGCAGAATTTACAGAACTGACAAAAATAGAAGGCATTGCGAATCTGAATACTTCGAAAGTGACGGATATGAATAGTATTTTCTTTGATTGCCATAGTCTGGAGAACCTTGATTTGAGCAATTTTGATACTTCGAATGTAACAGATATGAGCGAGATGTTCAAAGGGGGGGAAAGTTTGGATAGGCTTGATTTGAGTAGTTTCGATACTTCGAATGTAACAGATATGAGCTGTATGTTCTCTTGGTGCGGTCTGGCGAGTCTTAATATAAGCAGTTTCAACACCTCGAAAGTAACAGATATGAGCGGTATGTTCCATGGGTGTGTAAGTTTGGATAGTCTTGACTTAAGCAGTTTCGATACTTCGAATGTAACATGTATGAGCGAAATGTTCCATATCTGTGGTTTGACGAGTCTTGACTTAAGCAGTTTCAATACTTCAAAGGTAACGGATATGAGCTGTATGTTTTCTGCTTGCGAAGGCTTAACAAACCTTGACCTGAGCCATTTTGATACTTCAAATGTAACAGATATGAGGGGAATGTTTTATGATTGCAGAAGTTTGAAGAACCTTGATATAAGTAGTTTCGATACTTCTATTGTAACGAATATATTCAGTATGTTTGAAGATTGTGATGTTTTGGATAGTCTTGATTTAAGCAATTTCGATACTTCGAATGTGTGGGATATGAAAAAAATGTTCGAGGGCTGCAAGAATCTGAAAACAATATATGTCGGAACTGGTTGGAACACAAACAAGGTTGAGGAGTCGGAAGAAATGTTTAATGATTGCATCAGTCTTGTAGGTGGCAAAGGAACTAAATTTGATTCTGAAATTGTAGATAAAACTCGTGCAAGGGTAGATGGCGGCAAGGCAAAACCGGGATATTTTAAGTTGAAACTTGAAAATTGAAACTTGAAAAATTCAGAATTTATAATTGTGTAAGTTCGGAAAAACGCTATTTTCCTATATCATGAAGTGATTATTCGGAATGACGCTGAAGGTGTCACCTCTCAGTAACCGCAGCATCCGTAGGATCTGCGGGATGAAACACAACGAATATCATCGACCCTGAAAACGGTCGCCCATTGCGATAGATGGGGCACTCCTTCAGAGTGCTTATTGTTGTAGCTATTATTGCTTACTAAGCGGAGACGCTTTCAGCGTCTGTAATGTGCGGATAATCAATATTGTAACTTTTGTGAAATCTATAAAAGTAAGAGATTCATTAAACTTAATCCCGAACTCGCGTATAATTGCAGTTTAAGTGTCATTGCAAATAAAAAGAGTCGTTTTTCGTGAATGAAGAAAAACGACTCTTTTTTTGTCCATATAATTTTAAATCAAGTGCGTGTACATCATAATGAAAAGCACCATTATGCAGATGATTATAAAGCCGAGGATAACGGCATAGCTTCCCCACAAAACCCATTGGTGGGCACGCTCCGAGTGCAGTTGCGCGCGCTCGTAGTCGCCGTGTTTCATAGCCTCCTCGCTCCTGATGCTCTCGATAATGCCAATAATTCCAAACGGAAGGGCAAGCAGACTTGTGATGACCACGCTCTCTACCAGCCAGTTGCGTGGAGCCTTGTTCTTTCGCAAGTCCATTATCGGGATTGTTGGCGGAATGTTGTCCTTTATGCTTTTCAGTTCGTCAATATTCTCAAGTTTTTCCCAGTCAGACAAGCCCTTACGCCATATAAGCGATGTGCGTGTAAGCGGCAGTTCGCCAAGTTCGTCGAAAGTGTAGGGGCCTTTTTTCTCGTTTTTTACTAACAGAAAGTATTCCATGTCTTAAAAATAATCGGGTGCGAAGATACTAAATCTTTGCTTATTGAAATATATTTGAATAAAAAAACTTAAATTATTCGATTATTTGCTTTGTTTTTGTAATTTTGCGGCTTGTTAGCGTGAAATAGGTTCGCGCAGACCCCAAAATAGGTAAACAAAAATAAAAATATATATGGCAAAGAAATTCGCTGAACGCAATCAACTTAATCTTTCAGACGTCAACCACGAGGTGCTGAAAGACTGGGACGCCAACGATGTGTTCCATAAGAGTATGACAGAACGCGAGGGTTGCCCTTCGTTCATCTTCTTTGAAGGACCTCCTTCAGCAAACGGTCATCCGGGTATTCACCACGTAATGGCACGTTCAATAAAGGATGTATTTTGCCGATACAAGACAATGAAAGGCTTCCAGGTAAAGCGCAAGGCCGGATGGGATACACACGGACTGCCTGTTGAACTTGGAGTTGAGAAAGAATTAGGTATCACAAAGGAAGATATTGGCAAGACAATATCTATCGAGGAATATAACCGCAAGTGCCGCACAAACGTAATGCAGTTCACCGAGGAGTGGACCGACCTTTCGCACCGTATGGGCTATTGGGTTGACCTTGAGCATCCTTACATCACATACGACAACAAGTATATCGAGACCCTCTGGTTCCTGCTCAAGGAACTGTACAAGAAGGGACTCCTTTACAAGGGATATACAATCCAGCCTTACTCTCCGGCTGCCGGAACAGGCTTGTCGAGCCACGAACTTAACCAGCCGGGCTGCTATCGCGATGTTAAGGACACAACCGTAACAGGCTTGTTCAAGATTGCAGAGCCAAAGGCTGAGTGGAAAGAGTGGGGTACAGCATACTTTGCTGCATGGACAACAACTCCTTGGACTCTTCCTTCGAATACAGCACTCTGTGTTGGTCCTAAGATTGAATACGTTGCCGTACAGACTTACAACGGCTACACAGGCGAGCCAATTACCGTTATCGTGGCAAAGAGCCGTCTGAACGCTTATCTGAAGGCCGAGGGCGCAGAAATCGCTCTTGCCGACTATAAGGCAGGCGACAAGGTTATCCCTTACAAGATTGTTGGCGAATATACCGGAAACGACCTCGTTGGCATTAAGTACGAGCAACTTATGCCTTGGGTTAAGCCAACAGAGAAACTCGACGACAACGCAGCCGACTTTGTTAAGAAGGCTGCCGAGGCTGACCCAAGCAAGGTGTTTGCCGTTGGCAACGACAAGTTCGTTGAGCTGAGCAGCGAGGCATTCCGCGTAATTCCGGGCGACTATGTAACAACCGAGGATGGTACAGGTATCGTTCATATTGCACCTACATTCGGTGCCGACGATGCCAAGGTAGCCAAGGCTGCCGGCATTCCATCGCTCTTTATTATAAACAAGGCTGGCGAGACTCGTCCGATGGTTGACCTTACAGGTAAGTACTACACCCTCGACGAGGTTGACGAGACATTCGCTAAGGTATGCGTAGATGCTGAGGCTTACGGAAAGCACGCAGGCGACTACGTTAAGAACGCTTACGACCCTAAGTTCAACGAGGGCGGAAAGTACGACGAGCAGGCTGCAGCCAAGGCTGAAGACCTGAACGTTGTAATCTGCATGGAGATGAAGCAGGCCGGAACGGCTTATAAGATAGAGAAGCACGTTCACAACTATCCTCATTGCTGGCGTACCGACAAGCCAGTCCTCTACTATCCGCTCGATTCATGGTTCATCCGCTCAACAGCGATGAAAGACCGCATGGTTGAGTTGAACAAGACAATCCTCTGGAAGCCAGAGTCAACAGGTACAGGCCGCTTCGGAAAGTGGCTCGAGAACCTTAACGACTGGAACCTTAGCCGTTCGCGCTACTGGGGAACTCCGCTTCCAATCTGGCGCAACAACGAGACGCGAGAAGAAATCTGCATCGGTTCTGTTGAGGAACTGTACAACGAGATAGAGAAGTCTGTAGCAGCAGGCGTGATGAAGTCTAACCCGCTGAAGGAGCGCGGTTTCGTTCCGGGTAATATGGAACAGAAGAACTACGACCTCATCGACCTTCATCGCCCTTATGTTGACGACATCGTGCTCGTCTCTGCTTCGGGCAAGCCAATGAAGCGCGAGACCGACCTTATCGACGTTTGGTTCGATTCTGGCGCAATGCCTTACGCTCAGATTCACTATCCGTTCGAGCACAAGGAAGAGTTCGACGCTCGTACCGTTTATCCGGCAAACTTCATTGCCGAGGGCGTTGACCAGACACGCGGATGGTTCTTCACTCTTCACGCCATCGCTACAATGGTGTTCGACAGCGTGGCATACAAGGCTGTTATCTCTAACGGACTCGTGCTCGACAAGAACGGCGCGAAGATGAGTAAGCGACTTGGAAATGCCGTAGACCCATTCGGCGCAATCGAGAAGTTCGGCTCAGATGCCGTTAGATGGTACATGATTACCAACTCATCGCCTTGGGATAACCTGAAGTTCGACGAGGCTGGCGTTGCCGAGATTAGCCGCCGTTTCTTCGGAACTCTGTTCAACACATACTCATTCTTCACGATGTATGCAAACGTTGACGGATTTGAGTATGCCGAGGCAGAACTCCCAATGGAGAAGCGTCCGGAAATCGACCGCTGGATTATCTCTGTGCTCAACACTCTCATCAAGGATGTTGACGCATGCTATCAGGACTACGAGCCTACAAAGGCTGGCCGTCTGATAATGGATTTCGTAAACGACAATCTGTCAAACTGGTATGTTCGTCTTAACCGCAAGCGTTTCTGGGGAAATGCCATGAGCGAGGACAAACTAAGCGCATATCAGACTCTATACACTTGTTTGGAGAAGGTGGCATTGCTTATGGCTCCAATCGCGCCGTTCTATGCCGACCGCCTTTACAAGGACCTTATCGCCGTAACAGGCCGCGATAATGTGGTAAGCGTTCATCTTGCCAAGTTCCCACAGGCAGACGAGAAACTTATCGATGCCGACCTTGAGGCACGCATGAAGATGGCTCAGGACGTAACATCAATGGTTCTTGCCCTTCGCCGCAAGGTAAACATCAAGGTTCGCCAGCCGCTTGCAAGCATCATGGTTCCTGTTGTCGACGAGGAGCAGAAGGCTCACATCGAGGCTGTTAAGGACCTTATCAAGAACGAGGTGAACGTTAAGGAACTTAACTTTGTAGAAGGCAACGGAGTGCTCGTAAAGAAGGTTAAGTGTAACTTCCGCACAATGGGTAAGAAGTTCGGCAAACTGATGAAGGCTGTTGCTGCCAAGGTAGACGCCCTTAGTCAGGACGAGATTGCAGCATTCGAGCAGAACGGAACGGTTACATTCGACATAGACGGTCAGCAGGCTGTTGTTGAGGTTGCCGACGTTGAAATCTTCAGCGAGGATATTCCGGGCTGGCTGGTAGCCAACGAGGGCAAACTTACCGTGGCTCTCGACGTAACGCTTACCGACGACCTGAAGAAAGAGGGTATGGCTCGCGAACTTATCAACCGAATCCAGAACCTCAGAAAGGACAGCGGACTCGACATCGTTGACCGCATCAACATTACCGTCGAACCAAACGAGAACACAGACGCCTCAATTGAGGCTTACAGAGAATACATCAGCACACAGGTTCTTGCAAACAGCATTACTGTTGCCCCTGTTGCCGATGGTACTGAACTTGATTTTGATGACTTTAAGCTGAACGTTAAGATAGAGAAGGCTTAAAAGACATTCTGTTATAAATGGGCGCGTCGCCCGGCTGAAAGGCGGCGCGCCCACAAACAGAAACACAAAAACCATTTAACTAATATCAGGTTTGAGTATTCAGAAACGTAATATATTTACATCTTTAATACTTGAGAATATGGCTGCGGAAAAAACACGCTACACGGATGAGGAACTTGAGGAATTCAAGGCCATCATTAATGAAAAACTTGCTCTTGCAAGAAGAGATTATGAGAATATGCTTGACACCCTTATGAACAAGGGCGGCAACGACATTGAGGACACGATGCCTACTTACAAAATCCTTGAGGAAGGTTCTGCAACACAGACAAAGGAGGAGATTACCGAACTGGCTGCACGTCAGCAGAAGTTCATTCAGGGTTTGGAGGCAGCTCTTATTCGCATTCAGAATAAGACTTACGGCATCTGCCGAGTTACTGGAAAACTTATTCCTAAGGAACGCTTGCGCGCCGTTCCTCATGCTACACTCAGCATAGAGGGAAAGATGCAGGAGCAGGCTCAGAAGAAAAAATTCTAAAAACTGGAAAATGAAATTTTTGTCTAAGGGACGACTTGCTGTCGCTATCATTGTGTTGGTGCTGGTCATCGACCAGATTATAAAAATTAAGGTGAAGACGAGCATGTGTCTGCACGAGATGATTCACGTTACCGACTGGTTCTACATTCTCTTTACCGAGAATCGTGGAATGGCTTTTGGTATGGAAATCTTCAGCAAGTTGTTCCTTACTAGTTTCCGACTGGTAGCCGTGGGCTACATGAGCTACTTTATCTGGAAACGACTAAAACTTGGCGCAAGCTGGGGATTTACCGTGTGCATCGCGCTCATCATAGCCGGTGCTGCCGGAAACATCTTCGACAGCGTCTTCTATGGACTTATTTTCGACGAGAGCACGCCATACTCGGTTGCTCACTTCGTTAACTTCGGACACGGATACGAGAGCCTGTTCATGGGAAGCGTGGTGGATATGTTCTACTTTCCGCTCATCGAGACCGAATGGCCTACATGGATGCCTTTCGTTGGCGGAGAGCACTTCGTATTCTTCAGTCCGATATTTAACTTTGCCGATGCTGCCATAAGCGTAGGCGTTGCGGTGCTTATCGTCTTCTATCACAAGGAGTTCAGCAAGGCACTCGAGAATAATAACGAAAAAACAGAACAGGAGCAGGAGGCATGAGAATACGTTGCTGTTTGATGACGGCTTGCCTTGTTGCCATGCTTGCTGCATGCAAAGGCGGCGATAAACCTAATATCTCATCGGGAAAGATGGAGGAGTTGCTGTACGACTATACCTTGGCAGACGGCATCTGTCAGGAACAGCATCCCGGCGACTCTGCTTTTCTGAAGGCTTATCGCGAGGCAATCTTCAAAAAACACGACGTAACCGAGGCTGAGTTTGACTCGAGCCTGAAATGGTACATGAGGCATCCCGACGAGATGTACGACATTTACGATGCCATCTCGAAGAAGATTGAGGAGAAGCAGGAGGCTCTGACCGGAGAGCATCACGGCGGATTCTACGAGGAGGTGTATGCCACAACCGGCGACACGGCCAACATCTGGAAGGATTCTCCGTACTTGGTGCTGTCGAACGTTGTCGGAAAGAATCTGTACCGCTTCAGCATACCTGTCGATACGGCTTTCCACATGTACGACAAGTTTGAGTGGCGACTTACTGCCACTTATCTCGACAAGCGTGGAGAGCATCGTCCGTTGGTAATGGGCTTGAAGGGCAAGTTTACCAACGATTCGATTGTAGGCGCAACGCGTACAATCTACTCAAACAGCGCGGCCGTGCTTACGCTAAACTGCGATTCGGCTTACACCATGAAGCAGATGGACGGATTCATACTTCTGCCGGGCAATACGAAGGATTTTTCAGCCGATGTGCTTCTAACGCGCATTATTCTGCTGCGCTATCATCGAAAGGAAGAAGACCTTCCGCAAAACCGCTTCAAGAAACTTCAGGAAGAGAAGCCTAAAACCGAGGCGAAGGATACGGCGGTCTCTGCCGTTCCCGTAAGCGTTGGAAGTATTCCGAAGGGAGTTATTCCGAACGTGAAACCTATGAACCGACCGATTCCGATAAAGGAGCAGATAAAAGAGGCAAAAAATTAACCCCCCATAAAACTCAGGACTCGTTATGAAACGAATCGTTTCTTTTTTATGTATCTTGTGGCTTGGCATCTCGATGCGCGCCGGCAACTTAGGCACGGTTACAACGTACGATGAGTCTTGTGGCATGTCGCAATGGCACATCACGCAGATGTTGCAAGACGGCGAGGGCTACATCTGGTTTGCAACATGGAACGGACTGAACCGCTTTGACGGATACGAACTTGTGAATTTCAAGTCGCGTTCGCTGGCTTCGGACCGCATACGCAACATCTGCCTTAACGAGAGGGGCAATCTGTGGTGCAAGATAGAGGACGATGTGTACGAATTCGACCTCAAGACCTACAAGTTCAGCCCCGTTCCGGAAAGCGAAAAGGAAACAATCAAGAAAATTGTGGATGTGTCTTCTACATCGTTCTTTACAGGAAACGATATGGAGCGAAGAATGACCGACAGACAGGGCAACCATTGGCTTTTCAGCAAAAACACGTTCTGCCGCGTCGATTCGTCTGAAGGAAAAGGATTCTACATTCCGCAACCAAAGCCTTCGAAGATTAAGGCTTTCTTGCGCGACAACAAAAACCGTTACTGGATAACGACGATGGAAGATGCGACAGTAAGGCTTTATTCTTCTGATAATCATCTTATTGGCTACCTAAACCAGCAGGGAAGAATTCAGCCGACG
>JAEEGK010024143.1_pt1 | contig 12626 bp, 9 predicted proteins | sample 8958771 | NCBI WGS metagenome assembly JAEEGK01 (sample SAMN16246547, study PRJNA631951) | gut metagenome | biome: gut microbiome; feature: rumen; material: SC-attached | host: Bos | place: Iran: Karaj | collected 2018-10 | reverse complement strand
ATGTCATTGCCAACGAGGTTGCAGAGGGTGCGACGGAAGTACTCGTGACGTGGGTAAGAGAGGAACGAACGTGAGTCGGTCAGCATACCTACGAAGCGAGAGAGCAAGCCGAGCACTGAGAGAGCGTTCATCTGCTTCTCCATACCGTCCTTCTGATCGAGGAACCACCAGCCTGAACCGAACTGTATCTTACCAGCTACAGAGCCATCCTGGAAGTTGCCCAGCATGGTAGCGATAACCTCGTTAGCAGATGGGTTAAGACAGTAGAGGATAGTCTTAGCGAGCTTGCCCTCAGAGTTGAGTTCGTCGAGGAAGTGGCTCATAGCCTTAGCTGTGGTGAACTCGCCGATAGAGTCGAAGCCTGTGTCAGGACCGAGCTTAGCGAACATCTTAGAGTTGTTGTTACGGATAGCACCATAGTGGTACTGCTGTGTCCAACCTGAAGCATAGTCCATCTTGCCCTGCTCCTTCATGTAAGCATGCTTATACTTACGCTGCTCTTCAACGGTGAGAGCATTGCCAGCGAGAGCCTTCTTCATGATAGCATCAACCTCAGCATCAGTGTATGGCTCGTCATAGAACTCCTCGATGCCGTGGTCTGAGAGCTTACAACCCATAGACTCGAAGAAGTCGTGACGCTTCTGCAGAGCCTCATTGAGCTCAGCGAAGCCAGTGATGTTAACACCTGAAACCTCAGAGAGCTTCTTGATATAGTCACACCAGGTAGCAGCCTCGATGTTCATGCCAGCGTCAGGACGCCATGTTGGGAGCATACGAGTCTTGGCTGTTGGGTCTTCCTTAACCACCTTGTGCCACTCCAGAGAGTCAGCAGGGTCGTCAGTGGTGCATACAACCTCTACGTTATAGTGTTCCATCATGCCACGAGGACAGAAACGGTCCTCGTTCTTAATCATATCGTTACACTTGTCGTAGATTTCCTTAGCTGTCTCAGGGTTGAGGAGCTTATCGATACCGAAAGCAGTCTTGAGCTCGAGGTGAGTCCAGTGATAGAGAGGGTTACGGAAGGTGTAAGGCACTGTTTCAGCCCACTTCTCAAACTTCTCCCAGTCAGTGGTGTCCTTGCCTGTGCAATACTTCTCGTCAATACCGTTGGAACGCATAGCACGCCACTTGTAGTGGTCGCCCATGAGCCAAATCTGTGCAATAGACTCAAACTTCTTGTTCTCTGCTACCATCTGAGGGATGAGGTGACAGTGATAGTCGATGATAGGCATCTTAGCCGCATGATTGTGGTAAAGATCCTTTGCGGTTTCGGTTTCCAGAAGGAAATCCTTGTCGTTAAACTTTTTCATATTTTTGTAATTACGATGTAGTGATTATCTTAGATTTAATCGTAGGTGCAAATGTACGAAGAAAAGTTGAAAGTTGAGAGTTGAGAATTGAAAGTTATATTTTCTTTAAGATATTTTAACTCTAAACTCTAAACTGTAAACTCTAAACTACTCATACACATCCTCAATATCCATGAAGTCGTCAACATCCACTGCCCTGCTACAGCCATCGAAGTCTTCAGGCATGTCGAAGATGGCATCAGCCTTGTAAGGCAAAGCCTCGTTGGCATACACCTTTTTAATATAATAGGCATAGATAGGCAGAGCCATGGTGGCACCCTGACCCATAGCCATGGAGTCGAAGTGGATATCGCGATCCTCGCCACCTACCCACATACCGCTGACGAGGTCAGGCGTAACAGCCATGAACCAGGCATCGGAGTTACGGTTGGTGGTACCAGTCTTGCCACCCATCTGGGCATTGACGTTGTACTTGAAACGCAGACGGCTACCAGTACCTCCGTCAACCACCCCTTGCAGGAGGATGAGCATCTTGAAGGAAGATTCCTCAGAGATGACCTCATTGACACGAGGTTCGAAGTGAGCCACCACCTGACCGTTGCTATCCTCGATGCGAGTGACGAAGAGCGGAGCACAGCGGATGCCATGATTGGCAAAGGCAGTGTAGGCACTGACCATCTCGCCGACGGTGATGTCGCAAGGTCCGAGACACAAGGACATGGATGGGTGGATGTCAGGATTGATGATGCCATATTCATGCAACAGCTGAACAAACTGCTGAGGGTCGAGTTTAGACATGAGGTAGGCAGAAATCCAGTTGTTAGACTGAGCCAAGCCCCACTTGAGGGTAACACTCTGACCATAGCGAGAGTGAGAGGCATTACGTGGAGTCCAAGGTTTGCCAGCCACTATGTAGGTCTGCTGAACATTAGGGGCATAGTCGCAAGGCGAGAAACCGTTCTCCATAGCCAGAGAGTAGAGGAACGGTTTGATGGTAGAACCCACCTGACGGCGACCCTCCATCACCATGTCATACTGGAAATGGGTAAAGTCCAAGCCACCCACATAAGCCTTGACGGCACCAGTCTTAACATCCATGCTGCAGAAGCCTGCACGCAGGAAAGACTTGTAGTAGCGAATGGAGTCGAGAGGAGTCATCACGGTATCTATCTCGCCATTATAAGAGAAGACGGTCATCTCAGTCTTCTTCTTAAACGACTCACGAATCTCCTCCTCAGAATAGCCAGCAGCCTTCATGTTGCGATAGCGGTCGCTCTGCACGATGGAGCGATTGAGAATCTGTCGCACCTCCTTAGGTGTGAGCTGGTCAGTGAAGGGGGCATTAGGCTTATGACGATTCTCCCTATTAAAGGCAGGCTGCAGGTATTTAGCCACATGGGCATAGACAGCATCCTCAGCATACTGCTGCATGCGAGAGTCGAGGGTGGTGAACACCTTCAAGCCATCCTTGTATATATTATAAGGTGTACCGTCTTTCTTGAGATTCTTGTTGCACCAGCCATAGAGAGGGTCTTGCTCCCAGGCTATGGAGTCGATGACATACTGCACATTTTGCCATGAAGGATAGTTAGAGCGCTCAGGCTTGTTAGCCATAAGATAGCGACGCAGGAACTCGCGAAAATAAGGAGCTGTGCCATCCTTATGGTCAGTGCGATGGAACTTGAGTTCGATAGGTTTGGAAGCCGTCTCGACACACTGGTCGTGAGAGATGTAGCCAGCCTTCTCCATCTGTTGCAGAACCACATTACGACGCTCCTGACAACGCTGTTCGTGACGCACAGGATTGAAATAAGAAGGGTTCTTGCACAAGCCAATGAGCAGGGCAGCCTCCTCAAGGGTGAGGTCGGAAGGCTCCTTGCTGAAATAGGTGTTAGCAGCAGTCTTGATGCCCACGGCATTATGCAGGAAGTCGAACTGGTTGAGATACATCATCACGATTTCCTCCTTGGTGAAGTTGCGCTCCAGTTTGATGGCTATCACCCACTCTATGGGTTTTTGCAGCAGACGTTCAAAGGTACTGTGAGCCTTACCTGAATACAGCTGCTTAGCAAGCTGCTGGGTAATGGTGGAACCACCACCAGCACTCTGCTGACCCATGAGTCCGCGCTTGACGATAGCACGACTGAGGGCAATGAAATCGATACCAGAGTGTTCGTAATAGCGCACATCCTCTGTGGCAACAAGAGCCTGCACCACATAAGGGGAAATCTTGTCGAAGCTGACATGCACACGATTCTCCCTATCCTGGTTCCATGTGCCAATGACCTTGCCGTCAGCACTATATATCTGGGTGGCATACCTGTCGATAGGATTCTGCAAGTCTTCCATATCAGGCATGTAGCCTATCCATCCGTTCCAGATCAAGGTGAAGAGAACGAGCACCAGGAGCACTCCTGCTGCTATCATTTTCCAAAGAAAAAGTACGAATTTCCGTCTCATTTTAAATAAAAAACACTTCTGGAATGCAAAAATACAATAAAACTTTGAGAAAAATGCAGTTTTTAGAAAAAAAAATCTTAACTTCGCACTCAAATACTATTATTCATCTTTCAAACCGACAAATGGAAAAGCAAGATTTCGTAACCATCGCCAACCTATCAAAGGATGATATAATGTACATGATAGCGATGGCGGAAGAGTTTGAGAAACACCCTAACCGTGAGCTACTTAAGGGAAAAGTAGTGGCTACCCTATTCTTTGAACCAAGCACCCGAACCAGACTGTCATTTGAAACAGCTGCCAACCGTCTGGGCGCACGAGTGATAGGATTCAGCGATGCCAAGGTGACCAGTACCACCAAGGGCGAGACGCTGAAAGACACCATACTGATGGTGAGCAACTATGCAGACATCATAGCTATGCGCCACTATATAGAGGGAGCAGCACAGTATGCCTCAGAGATAGCCCCGATACCTATAGTGAACGCTGGCGACGGAGCCCACATGCACCCCTCACAGTGCTTGCTCGACCTATACTCTATATACAAGACACAGGGCACACTGGAAAACCTGAACATCTATCTGGTGGGCGACCTGAAATATGGTAGAACGGTGCACTCGCTGATAATGGCGATGAGACACTTCAACCCCACCTTCCACTTTGTGGCACCTAAGGAACTGGCTATGCCTCAGGAGTATAAGCTATACTGCAAGGAGCACGGAGTGAAGTTTATAGAGCACACAGCATTCAACGAAGATGTGATAGCCGATGCCGACATTATCTACATGACACGAGTGCAGAAGGAGAGATTCTCAGACCTCATGGAATATGAGAGGGTGAAGAATGTGTACATACTCAACCGTGCCATGCTGGGCAAGACGAAGGAGAATATGAAGATTCTGCACCCACTGCCAAGAGTGAACGAGATAGCATACGACGTGGATGACGACCCACACGCATACTACATACAACAGGCGCAGAACGGACTATACGCCAGAGAGGCTATCTTCTGCAAATGTCTGGGAATAACGCTTGAGGACATTAAGAAAGACAAAACGATTATTAATTGAATTCTTGAACCAGCGCTTTAGCGCGTTTGAACCCCTTGAACTAGCGCTTTAGCGCGACTTGAACTAACAATCCCTATGAACAAGAAAGAACGCTTAGTGGCTGCCATAGAGAATGGCACCGTAATAGACCACATACCAGCAGAGAAGACCTACCAGGTGGCATCGCTGCTGAAACTCAACGAACTGACTGAGCCTATCACCATAGGTATGAACTACGCCTCAGCCAAGGTAGGTAAGAAGGGTATCATTAAGGCTACGAACAAACTCTTTACCAACGAAGAGATATCACGTCTGTCAGTAGTAGCGCCTAAGGTGGTGCTGAGCATCATCAAGGACTATGAGGTGGTGGAGAAGAAGATGGTGGAGACACCTGACGAGCTGCATGGTATAATAAGATGCACCAACCCTAAGTGCATAACCAATAACGAGCCGATGCTGACCTACTTCAGCGTGGACAAGATAGCAGGCACAGTGAGATGTCACTACTGCGATAAGGAACAGAATATAAAAAAGGTGGAGCTCTGTTAAGAGTCCCACCTTTTATTTTGGGGTTCACCTTGCGGTGATATGGAAACAGCCTTGCTTCACCTCATATTTTATGTGGCACCGCTTTGATTGGCGCATATCGCGAAGCACCTCGGAGAGAATCCACTTCAGTGTGTCGTTAGTAACAGCACGACGACGGTTTTGGTCAGTCTGCACCGTCTGGTAGCGATTGTAGCAGATATCAAACGTGGTGCCAAAACGGTGACAGGAATTATCGCTGGCATTCTGGTTATGACGGCGCAAACGAGCCACATCCTCCTCAGAACGAAGAACACTGGTGACGATAATCTGGTGAAGAGGCACACCTTTTACATATAGAGAGTCGAAGAAAGCCTTACCTATATCCTGCAACAGAATATTGGCGCGAGGCACCAGATAAGGGATGCTCTCCCTGAGTTTGTCAACATGGAAATAAGGGTTGGCTCCCACATACACCAGTTCCGACTTACGCTTCTCAGCATCGGCACGGTTCTGCACAGGCTTCACACCATACTTTCTTGCTGACACCAATTGCACCTCATTGCTATCAGGAAAGGCATCCTTGTAACTCGGTACAGAATTGATTCTATGCCACTTACGAGGTTTGGCCACACTCTTTGTTTCAGCCACCACAGCAACAGCTTCTTCCTTCTTTTCAGCCTTAACTTCTTCAGCCTTTTCAGCATCCTCAGCCTTAAGTTCTGGCACTGTATCAACCACAGCACTATCCTCCACTTGACTGAGTGAGATAGCCTTATCAGGAGAGGTGAAATCATGACCACAGCGATAGAGAGCCAACACTATCACTATGGCAGTAAAAATATGCAGATAACGTGTTTTTGTAATTTTCATAGTACAAAGTTACAAAAAAGTTTTCGTTTTCGTTTCCATTCTCACGAGAATTTTGTAATTTTGCAGAAAATATTGAAATGCGTCAAAAATAAGTGATAGAGAAGCATATAATATTAGAAGACATAGACCCCATAACCTTTTACGGTGTGAACAACTCGCACCTGCAGATGGTTCGTTCGCTCTATCCGAAACTTCGCATCATGGCTCGCGACAACGTGATACGCGTTTTGGGCGACGAGGAGGTGATGTGCCAGTTTGAGGAGGATATAGAGAAGATGCGTCGCCACATAATGAAGTATAACATCATTAATGAGGAGGACATTCTCAACATAACCAAGGGCGAGACCACCAAGGCTGATGCAGCAAAGGGAGTGGTGGTGTATTCTCTGTCGGGCAAACCCATCAAGAGCCGTTCAGCCAACCAGCAGGCTCTGGTCGATGCTTTTGAGAAGAAGGATATGGTGTTTGCCGTAGGTCCTGCAGGTACTGGTAAGACCTACCTCTCCATAGCCCTTGCCGTAAAGGCACTGAAAGAGAAGACGGCAAAGAAGATAATACTATCGCGCCCAGCAGTGGAGGCTGGCGAGAAACTCGGTTTTCTGCCTGGCGACATGAAGGATAAGATAGACCCCTATCTGCAACCCCTCTATGACGCACTGGAGGATATGATTCCAACCCAGAAACTGCGTGAGATGATGGAACAGAATATCATACAGATTGCCCCTCTGGCCTTTATGCGTGGTAGAACCCTGAGTGATGCCGTAGTGATTCTGGACGAGGCCCAGAACACCACCAACTCACAGATTAAGATGTTCCTGACCCGTATGGGCATGAACACCAAGATGATTATCACAGGCGATATGACCCAGATTGACCTGCCGAAAGGTGTCAGGAGCGGTCTGCGTGAAGCCAGCCAGATTCTGAAAGGCATAAAAGGCATCAGCTTCATAGAGATGAACGAGAAGGACATCGTCAGACACAAACTGGTAACCCGCATCGTGAATGCCTACAACAAATACGAGGCTGAGATAGAGAGGGGAAAGCAATATACGGAAAACAAAAAACAAGATAACTGAAAAAAGATATGAAAGCATTAACAAGAACAGACTTCAACCTGCCCGGACAGGTAAGTGTTTATCATGGTAAGGTCAGAGATGTATATAACATCAACGATGACTTGATGGTAATGGTGGCAACAGACCGTATCTCTGCCTTTGACGTAATCCTTCCCAAGGGTATCCCCTTCAAGGGTCAGGTGCTGAACCAGATTGCAGCCAGCTTCCTGGATGCCACAGCTGACATTGTGCCCAACTGGAAGCTTGCCACCCCCGACCCAATGGTAACCGTTGGTCTGAAGGCAGAAGGATTCCGTGTAGAGATGATTATCCGTGGTTACCTGACAGGTAGCGCTTGGCGTGAGTACAAGAACGGATGCCGTGAACTGTGTGGAGTAAAGTTGCCTGAGGGTATGCGTGAGAACGAGAAGTTCCCCGAACCCATCATCACCCCCACCACCAAGGCTGACGAGGGTCATGACGAAAACATCTCTGCCGAGGAAATCATCAAGCAGGGCTTGGTAAGCAAGGAAGACTGGGAGACTATGGTGAAGTACACCCGTGCCCTCTTCCAGCGTGGTAGCGAGATTGCTGCCAGCAAGGGCCTTATCCTGGTTGACACCAAGTACGAGTTCGGTAAGCGTGATGGCAAGGTCATCCTGATTGACGAGATTCACACTCCCGACAGCAGTCGTTACTTCTATGCTGACGGCTACGAAGAGAAGTTTGCCAAGGGCGAGCCCCAGAAGCAGTTGAGCAAGGAGTTCGTACGTCAGTGGCTGATTGAGCACAACTTCATGAACCAGCCCGGTCAGGTTATGCCCGAGATTACAGACGAATACGCCCAGAGCGTAGCAGACCGTTACATTGAATTGTACGAGCACATCGTTGGCGAGAAGTTTGTACCCGCCACAACAGAAGGCGACATTGCTGCACGTATTGAGAAGAACGTGACTACCTGGTTACAGAACCGATAAATGTACAAACAGGAGACAATAAATCCTTATCACGAAGGGGAGAAGGGTGAGCAAGTGGAGCAGATGTTTGACCACATTGCTCACTCTTACGACCTTCTGAATCATGCGCTCTCCCTGGGAATTGACCGGGGGTGGCGACGCAAAGCCGTTGACTCTCTAAAAGAATATCATCCCCAGAACCTCCTTGACATTGCCACTGGTACAGGAGACTTTGCCATACTTGCCGCCAAACGACTGCAACCAAAGACTATTATAGGCGCAGACATCAGCGAAGGTATGATGGCGGTTGGACGTGAGAAAGTCAAGAAGCTGAACATGCAGGACACAATATCCTTTCAACGAGAGGACTGCATGAACCTTTCCTTTCCTGACAACAGTTTTGATGCCGTAACATCCGCTTATGGCGTTCGCAACTTTCAGGATCTGGATGCAGGACTTTCGGAGATGTATCGTGTTCTGCGCACAGGCGGACATCTATTGATAGTGGAACTCTGTACCCCACCCCATTTCCCCATGAAGCAACTCTTCTGGCTTTATGCCCATGTGGTAATGCCCTTCATTGGGAAGATTATCAGTCACGACTCATCGGCATACACCTATCTTCCCTCTTCTATGGAAGCCTTTCCGCAAGGAGAGGTGATGGAAGGAATCCTCAAGAAAGCCGGGTTCCAAGAAATAAAATGGAAACGCTTCACCTTTGGACTCTGCACGATGTACCTGGCATGCAAGTGAAGAATGAAGAGTGAAACCACTAACCGCTAACCGCTTAAGAAGAAATGGATAAATACGGAATTATAGGAAACCCTTTGGGGCACAGTTTCAGTAAAGGATTTTTTACTGAGAAATTTGCCAAGGAAGGCATTGATGCCCAGTATCTCAACTTTCAGATTCCTGAGATAGGAAAACTGACGGATGTACTGAAAGAGAACCCTGAACTAAGAGGCATCAATGTAACACTCCCCTATAAGACCGATGTCATTCCTTTTCTGGACGAACTGAGCGACGAGGCTAGAGAGATTGGTGCCGTCAACGTTGTGCAGATCAGGAACGGACACCTGAAAGGATTCAACAGCGACATCATAGGCTTTACCAGAAGCATTCAGCCCTTGCTAAAGCCTCATCACAAAAAAGCATTGATTTTAGGAACCGGTGGTGCCAGCCGAGCCATACGCGTAGGACTCACCCGCCTGGGACTGGAATGGAAATATGTCAGTCGTACCCCACGTGAGGGCATGATTACCTACAACGATATTACAGCAGAAACCCTCAAGGAATACGAGGCGATTGTCAACTGCAGTCCCGTTGGCATGTTCCCCAAGGTTGACGAGTGCCCAGCCATTCCTTATGAATTCCTGACAGCAGACAATCTGCTTTATGATCTGGTATATAATCCTGAGGACACTTTGTTCCTTAAGAGGGGCAGGGAGCAAGGGGCAAGGGGCAAGAATGGCTTGGAGATGCTGCACCTGCAAGCTATTGCCAGCTGGGAATTCTGGAACGAATAAGTATTCTCAATTAAAGTGTAGTTTGACTTCAAATCCACACTGGAAGGGCTTGTTCCGTTGCGAATAGCCTCTACCCATCTGTTGAAAATAGATTGTCCTGCAACGGTTATCAAAGATATTATTGGCCCATACAGCAAACTCAAGATGTTTGCGATAAAAAGACAGTTTGGCATCAAGGGCATTATAGAAAGGTTCACTGGAAAGATTATCCTCCGTCCAGTAGAAGCGCCCCAGCCCATGCCAGTTAGCAATAATATTCATTCCATCTAAAAGCTGACGCCCCAAGATCTTGGGCATAGGCAATCCGTAATTAGCCCCCAAATCAAAACTATGTTGGGGAACAAAAGGAACATAGTTATCCTTGTACGACACATCTGCAGAGAACTTATAATCCGTAAATGTGGCATGAGTATATCCATAAGTAGCATGGGCCTGCAAACGATCCGTAAGCTTTGAGCGGAGAGAGAGCTCGCCACCCAAGGAACGACTTTTTCCGGCATTCTTAGTCGTAAGTTCCAATACTGAGGGGGCCATTTGAACAATCTGTTGATCAGTAACATTTGTCAAGAAAACAGAAGCATCAAGGAACAGCTTATTCCGAAGGAGATTAAGATGTGTACCCAACTCATAATTCCATGCATATTCGGGTCGGTATAGTTGGGGAGCGCCATTATTCACAAGACAGTCATAACCTCCACTCCTGTATCCACGTGAAACCGTTCCGTACACATTTCCCTTAGAGAAAGAATACTGTAAGGAGGTACGAGGCAACAACTGCCACCAGCCGTCACCCAATTGTGCATCCGACTGGTTGGTGTAAGAACAACCAACATGCTCATAGGCTAACCGTAGTCCCATGGTAAAGTCCAGTCCCTTAGCATTGAAGATATCGCGCAATGTACTCTGATGATACAGGGCCGCACTCTTTGTCGGTGTATCAAATTGTTCCGTATCATTTACCCAAGTATGCAACCACTGGCCATTGAGACTGGCACCCGTAACCCACTCCCAATGTCGCCAGACACCAGGTCGGCTCTTCAGAATAATCTCCTCGCTAAGGGTACGGCTATGTTGCAGTTGCTGGAACGTGCCAAGGCTAAGATGCGTGAAATCCTGATCCATGTTCAGGTCATCATTAAGCAGTTGGAAAGCAAGAACATTGCTCAACGTTACCTTAGGCCAGTTATGTTCTGCCTTCAGTCCCACATTCAGCAAGTGACGCAGGTACAGATTGTCATCGTTACTGCTAATCTTACCTATATCCTGAGTCAGTTGATCCTTGAAGGGATTATCATCCGAAACACTCTCCAGATAATACGGAAAGACATCCTGCGTACACAGTTCGTAATTGGCAAGGAAATCTATTTTGTCTGCTGCGGATGGTTGGTATAACAACCTTGTATGGGCACGCAGAGAACGGTCCGCATCGACCTTTACTCCGGTATAGCTGTTCTTGAAGAACCGACCTCCTGACCGATAGGCAACACCTGCCGTGAAGCCCAACTTGTCAGAGAAACGCTGATAGTGAGAAATACCCGTATAATGACAGCCATGATTGGCCATAGAGCGTTCGACGAATGTACCTTGGTAATCAATAGGATTTCTGGTTATGACACGGATCAGTCCACCCATGGCATTCGTTCCGAACAATGTGCTCTGTGGTCCACGTAGCACCTCTATGCGTTCAACCTCTCCGATCCTCGTACTGAAGGAGCTATTCTGCAACCAAGGCATATCATCCACATAAAGACCCACAGCCGGAGTATTGGTTCGACTACCTACACCTCTCAGATAGATAGCCGTTGACTGTGCACTGCCATAAGAGGGAATGAACAGACCAGGAACTACCTGGGACAGGTCGCTAATGTCGTACAAACCACGTTCGCGGATATCCTTGGCAGTAAGACTTACACTTGACAAGCCCTGTTCACGCAAAGTGGTTTCATCCTCGGCCCGTATAACGTTCTGTGCGAAAAACAGCGCTACTATAATAAAGATGATTCTCATTATCTACAAATGGATTTGCGGATGCAAAGATAAGGACATTTTGCTTATTATCCAATCCCATGCCAAGAGGATTTACACGTCAACATTCTAAAAAACAATAATTATCACATGTACAAGCAGAGGGAATTTGCTTATATAAGATAATTGTATTATCTTTGCACGGCAATTACAAACAAATTATAATGAGCAATCAACGATACATGATGCGCGGCGTTAGCGCTGCCAAGGAAGATGTTCACAACGCTATCAAGAACATCGACAAAGGTATTTTCCCTCAAGCTTTCTGTAAGATCATTCCCGACATATTAGGAGGCGACCCCGAATATTGCAATATCATGCATGCCGACGGTGCCGGAACAAAGTCCAGCCTGGCCTATATGTACTGGAAAGAGACCGGTGACCTGAGCGTATGGAAAGGTATTGCACAGGATGCCCTGATTATGAATACTGACGACCTGCTGTGCGTAGGCGCTGTAGACAATATTCTGGTAAGCAGTACCATCGGTCGAAACAAGATGCTTATCCCCGGAGAAGTCATCTCGGCCATCATCAACGGAACAGACGAGCTGCTCCAGCAGATGCGCGATATGGGAATCGGCATCTATGCTACAGGTGGTGAGACAGCAGACGTAGGCGACTTGGTTCGCACCATCATTGTAGACAGTACCGTTACCTGCCGTATGAAGCGCAGCGATGTGATTGACAATGCCAACATCCGTCCCGGTGATGTTATCGTTGGTCTCTCTTCTTGCGGTCAGGCTACCTACGAGAAGGAATACAATGGCGGTATGGGCAGCAACGGTCTGACCAGTGCCCGCCATGACGTATTCAGCAAATATCTGGCTGAGAAATATCCCGAGAG
>JAEEGK010024141.1_pt1 | contig 12626 bp, 5 predicted proteins | sample 8958771 | NCBI WGS metagenome assembly JAEEGK01 (sample SAMN16246547, study PRJNA631951) | gut metagenome | biome: gut microbiome; feature: rumen; material: SC-attached | host: Bos | place: Iran: Karaj | collected 2018-10 | reverse complement strand
TGCTTACGAAAGACCTGATTCTATGTAAAATAGCCAACGGCAGACTCAAACCGCAATTCGTCGATACAAACGACATCGAACTGCTCGATCTCGCGGAACGCCTTCTCGCGGCGTATGATCCGACGAATAGCCCCGTCCGCGAAGAGATCGAAGAGCTCGCCACGCAGGCCGCGCAAGGCTTTCGCACGCCTAAACTCGCGCAGGGCATTCTAAAAATCGTGGACGATCAGGCCGTTTTCTCCTCCCCGCAGGACATGGATTATCCTACCGCCCGCTACAATCTTTTTTTAAAGGCGGCGGAAATTATCCGCGCCAATCCAGGCCAGACAGAAGAACAATATCATCAACGACTTGCGCAAGCGACGGCCGACAATCCGATTGCCTCCCGCGAATCCATCTACGAAGACCTGCCGGAAAACGACCGCCTCGTCAAACTTGCGTTCATCACGCCGAAACAAGTCTTGGAACGCTACAACGTCGGCCTTGTGCAAGGCCTTCTCCTCCATGCGGGAAGCATTCAGCTGACCGTCCACGACACGGATCCTGCCAAGCTCCGCCGTCTCTTCAAATATCTGAAATTCTTCCGTCTGCTCGCTCGCATCTCCGCCGACAACAACACGGAAAAAAACACTCCTGAAAAATTATCCATCGTCATCGACGGCCCTGCGTCCATTTTCGACCAATCGAAACGCTACGGTTTCCAGCTGGCCTGCTTCTTCCCAGCCGTCGTTGCTCTTGACCATTGGAGCATGCGGGCCGAAATCAACTGGAAAGATGTAAAGCGTTTTCTCGTACTAGATGAATCGTCTGGCTTAGTCTCTCATTACCATAATTTCACAGCATACGTTCCAGAAGAAATACAGCTCTTCCACCGTTATTTCAAGGAGTCTGTGAAAGACTGGACAGTCGTCGGCAACGCACCATTTATGAAAGGCGACGGCAACAATGTCGTCTTTCCAGACTTCTCCTTCCAGCATGCCGACGGCACGATCATCCATCTTGAACTATTCCACCGTTGGCATGCGACGCAAGTCATGGCGCGGCTCGACTGGTTGGAAAAGAATCCCGCCGCACCGCTCGTCGTCGGCATCGACCGTTTTCTATTGAAAGACGAAAAACTTAAATCACGCCTTGAAACAGACGATGCCTTGAAGCCACGCATTTTCCTTTTCTCAGACTACCCGACCGTGGACAAGACGCTCCGTTGTCTGAACGCCTTCATCTCCATATGAGAGGAGATTCCATCAGCGTCTCCCCATAGCGAAAATAGCATGAAAAAGGCGTACTGGATAAAGCAACGGCAAGCCAATACATGGCGGCCGCCGCTAAGGCGTGATGTTTTACAAGCAGAGTCATAAAGGCGGGTCACGTGGAAGCATGCCCCGCCATTTTTGCTTTGTAAAGCCACGCTAATTTCTTCTTTTGAATTGAAAATCCTTTCTTTGTCATTAAATTGTATAGTTAAGACTATCTGTGTTTTTTCCATACCATTTATAACAGGAGCTCCTAATGGCCAAGAAAGCAAAGAAAGAAGAAAAGAAAAAGCCGTCCGTCAACCTCTGGAAACGCGAACAGGGATGGGACAAGCTCGATAAAGACGAACTTGCCAAACTGGACGCCTACTGCGATGAATACATCGACTACATCTCCAACGCCAAGACGGAGCGCCTCGCCCATGACATCGCCCTCCAAATGGCTGTCAAGAAAGGCTTTAAGAATTTTGACGAACTCGTGAAGGCTGGCAAGAAAATCAAGCCCGGCACGAAAATCTACCGCTCTTGTTACGGCAAAACCCTCTTCCTCGCCGTCATCGGCAACGAACCGCTTGAAAACGGTCTCAATCTCGTCGGCTCCCATATCGACTGCCCGCGCCTCGATCTCAAGCCGTCGCCGCTCTATGAAGATGACAAACTTGTCCTGCTGGACACGCATTACTACGGCGGCATAAAAAAATACCAGTGGGTCACCCTCCCGCTCGCCCTTCATGGTGTCATTTTCAAGAAAGACGGCAAGAAAATCCAACTGGACATCGGCGAGAAGCCAGATGATCCTGTTCTGACCATCACGGATCTTCTACCGCATCTTGGCCGTGATCAAGCCGGCAAGCCCCTCGGCACCGCCATCCCCGGCGAAGCCCTCAACGTTCTCATCGCCTCCCGTCCCATAGACAAAGAAAACGACGACAAGGAGGTCGGTGAAAAGACGAAGCTCCGCATCCTCAAACTGATGAAAGACACCTACGGCCTTGAGGAAGAAGACTTTGCGTCCGCCGAAATCGAAATCACGCCCGCCGGCCCCGCCCGTCATCTCGGTCTGGACAAATCCATGGTTCTCGGTTACGGACAGGACGACCGCGTCTGCGCATTCGGCGCCGTCAAAGCCATTTTCGATCTGAAAGGCACGCCGTCCCGCACGGCCGCCGCCGTCATTTGCGACAAAGAAGAGATCGGTTCCGTCGGCCAGACCGGCATGGAATCCACCTTCATGGAAAACACCGTCGCCGAACTCGTCAATCTCACCGTTGACAAATATTCCGATCTTTTGACGCGCCGCGCTCTCGAACATTCACAAATGCTCTCCGCGGACGTCTGCGCCCTCCACGACCCCGGTTTCGGTGATGTCTCTTCCCCCCACAATATGCCGAAAATCAACTGCGGTATCGCCCTCATGAAATACACGGGCGGCGGCGGCAAAGGCGGTTCTTCAGACGCTTCCGCCGAATTTATGTCCAAAGTCCGCACTATCTTCAACGATAACAAAGTCATCTGGCAGATGGGCGAACTCGGCAAAGTCGATGTCGGCGGCGGCGGAACCATCGCTCACTTCTTGGCCCACTACGGCATGAACGTCGTCGATTGTGGCGTCGGCCTGTTCTCCATGCATGCCCCCTACGAAACGGCTGGTAAACTGGATATCTACATGGGCTACAAGGCCTACAAGGCGTTCTTTGAATCAAAATAGTTTAATATATCGGACAGACAACAACAAGAGGTAAGACATGCCGAAAATGAACAGAAGAGACTTTTTGGCGACCAGCGCCGCAGCCGGCGCAGGTTTCACCATCATTCCGAGCAGCGTTCTTGCGGGGCCTGGCCGCCGCGGCGCCAATGACAAAATCAACCACGCCATCATCGGCGTCGGCGGCATGGGCAGCGGCCATGTTGGCTATGTCCTCAACGACCCGCAGGCCAGGCTCGTTGCCGTCTGCGATGTCCGCAAATCACGCCGTGAAGCACAGGCCGCCCGCGCCAAGAAGGCCGGCCACGACTGCAAAGCATATCTTGACTTCCGTGAAATGATCGACAGCGAAGAGATCGATGTCGTTCACGTCGTCACGCCGCCGCATTGGCACGCTCTTCAGAATATTTATGCGTTGAACGCTGGCTGCGATGTCTGGGCGGAAAAGCCTATGACACGCACAATCGCTGAAGGTCAGGCTGTCGCAGACGCCGTTCGCCGTAACGGCCGCGTCTTCCGTCTGAACACGTGGTTCCGCCTCTACGGCGGCTTCTACGGCCTCGGCTCCACCGTCGATCCGCTCGCCCGTCTCATTCGTTCAGGCCTGCTCGGCTGGCCGTTGACCGTCCGCGTTTCCATGCACACGGGCTTCCATTGGAAAGCCTCCATGTGGATGGGTAAGATCGGTTTGCCGCCGCAACCCGTTCCGGACGATCTCGATTACGACCTCTGGCTCGGCCCCGCACCGTGGAAACCCTTCACGGATCACCGTACGCAAGGTTCCTTCCGCGGCTATTGGGACTATGACGGCGGCGGTCTCGCGGACATGGGTCAGCACTATCTCGATCCTGTTCAGTACATGCTCGGCAAAGATGACACGAGCCCTGTCGAAATCGAAGCGACGGCACCGTGGCCGCAACATCCAGACGCAGTCGGCCTTTGGGGACAGGTCTATATGAAATATGCCGACGGTTGCAAAATCATCCTCGAGTCCTGCGAATGGGGCGAACAGGAAACGAAGGGCAAGCCGTACATCGAAGGGCCTCTTGGAAAGGTCTATCCAGGCTTCCGTACGGAACCGGAATCGCTCGCGGCGCAGGTCAAATATCTGCCGGAAATGAAGCCGATGATCAAAGACTTCAACATCTCCGTCCGCACACGCCAGAAGTTCGGTCTGAACGAAATGAACGGCAACCGCTCCAACATTCTCGTCCATCTCGCGAACATCGCCATCCGCACTGGCCGCAAGTTGCATTTCGACCCTGTGACCATGCGCTTCATCAACGATCCGGAGGCCAACCGCCTTGCGGAACAGCCCATGCGTTCGCCCTGGAGTTTGATGTAACCCCTTACCGCCACGTCACTAACAAGAGGTATAAACGATATGAAATCACTGCTTTTCGCTTTAGCCGCCAGCGCCGCTGCCGCCGTCTCCGCGCAAAGCGCCATGAAACTGGCCGCCCAGCTTGAATGGGCCAATCCCGCAGACGGCAAGAAAATCGTCGTCGAACTCCAGAAACTCGGCAAAGAAGGCGTCAAGGAACTCGTCGCCAACTTGAAGGAAGCCAACGATAAACCGGTCGTGCAGGCCTCATTCGCCTTGGAATCGCTTGTCCAATATTCATCTCGTCCGGGCGCAGATGCAGAACGCGCCGCCGTCGCGGAAGCTCTCGCAGAGAACATTCCCGCCGCTGTTGACGATGTCGCCAAAGGCGTCGTCGTGAAAGCTCTCGAACTCTGCGGCAGCGATGCGCAAGTTCCCGCCATCGTTCCGATGCTCGACAATCCGAAAGTCCGCACATACGCCATCTTCGCGCTTGTCCAGATCAATTCGGAAAACTCCCGCAAGGCGTTGCGTGATGCGGCTGCCAAGGCGGCTCCCGAAGTTGCTCTTGAATACGCCCCCGCCTTCAACAAACTGAAAGATCCCGCCGCCGCGGAACTGCTCGTCAAGATGCTTGACACGGCAAAGCCGCATCAGCGCTCCGTCGTCTTCACGGCCCTTGCCGACATCGGTTATGCTCCCGCCGCCGATCTCATGCTCGCCGAACTGAAGGCCAAAACCGCCTTCCAGCGTGCCGCCGCATCCGGCGCCCTTTCACTCCTTATTAATAATGTAAAAGACAAGGCAGTCGCCATCGACATCGCCAAGAAGTTCTACGCCGCGCAACCGGGCGAAGCCTCCCTCACCGCCCTTTTGGATGCGCAAGGCCCCGAAGCGACCGTTGACGGCTTGTTGGCTGCCGCAGTTGAAGGCGATTTTGTTCGTCGCGAAGCCATGATGAAACTTCTCGAAGGACAGCCGAAAGATATCGTCACGCCGAAGGCCATCGCCGTCGCCAAAACGGCCAAGCCGGAAGTCACCGCTGCCATCGTCAACATGCTCGGCCGTGTCGCTGATCCCGCCGCCCTCCCCTTCGTAACGGAAGCTCTCGGCAATGCTGATCCGACCGTTCGCCAAGCCGCCGCACAGTCCATCACCGCTTTCGGCGTTGACAACGGCGTCAAAGCCCTCGTCGCAAAACTCGCCGCCGCAACAGAAAAAGCGGATATCGATGTCTTGAAGAACGCCCTCAGCTGGCAGCAGTCCGACGTCTTCGCCGCCACTGCGGCCGCCGCCATCCCGCAGGCCACGAAGCAAGGCAAAATCGCTTTGGCGGAAGTTCTTGCTTCCCGCAAGGCTGTCGCACAAAGCGCCCCTGTGTTTGACATGCTCGCTGGTGATGCCGATGAAGCGAAAGCCGCTCTCAAGGCGTTGGAAGTTCTTGCCAAACCAGAAGATACGCAGAAAGTTCTCGATTTCATGCTGAAGACGGAAAGCTCTTCTCTCCGCAAAGGTGCGCAGACCGTTTTGACGCAGGTCGCCCGTGTTGACGAAAAGGCCGCCCAGACCGTCGTCGCCGCTTTGAAGGACGCCCCCATCGGCGCGAAAGTCATCCTTCTGCAGACCATGCCCAAGATTGGCAACGCTCCTGCGTTGGAAGCCGTTGTCGCCAATCTGGATACACAGGATGCCGACCTCAAGAACGCCGCAGTCCGCGCTCTCGTGGATTGGCCGAACTTCAACGCCGCTCCCGCGTTGGAGAAAATCGCCGCCCAGAAGGACAACGCCGTCCATCGCGTGCTCGCTCTCCGCGGCCTCATCCGCGTCTCCGCATTGAAGGATGGCAAATCTCCTGCACAAATCGTCGCGAATCTGAAGAAGGCGCAGGCTCTCTGCATCAATAACGATGAACAGAAACTCATCCTCTCCGCCATCGGCGACATCCGTTCGGACGAAGCCTTGAAAGACATCGTCATCCCCGCCTTTGAAAATCCGGAACTCGTCGCGGAAGCCTCCGTTGCCGCCACAAAGATCGCCTGCTCACAAAACAACAACGACCGCGGCCTCCTCACGCTACCCGCTCGCAATGCTTTGGAGCAGGTCATCGCCAAATCTGGCAATGACGACCTCAAGGCGAAAGCGCAGGCTCAGCTCGGCAAGTTCCCGCCCGCCGGCGTGAACGTCGCTTTCGGCAAGCCAGTGAAGACCTCCTGCCCGCAGCAGGGCAACCATTCGCCCGAAAAGGCCGTTGACGGTCTCATCAACCGTGATGCGTCATGGTTCGGCAACCAGTGGCCCAGCTGGATCACCGTCGATCTCGAACAGCCCGAAACCATCAATTTCATCAAGCCGACCTTCTACTGGGACGGCACGCGTTACTACACCTACAACATCGAAGTTTCCGACGACAACCAGAACTGGAAGAAAGTCGTTGACATGTCCTCCAACAAGGCAGTTGCGACAGAACAGGGCATCGCCCATGCGATCGTGCCCGCCGTCACGGCCCGCTACGTCCGCCTGAACATTCTGAAGAATTCCGTCAATGAAGCCGTCCATCTCGTTGAGTTGGAAGTCTTTTCACTGACCGGCAAGCAGCCGAAGGCCGCCGGCCCGAACCTCCTCTTCCGTCAGCCTGTCACGGCCGGTTCCCAGCAGGAAGAACATTATTCTCCCGACCGCCTGACCGACGGCAAGATCGGCAAGACGGACGGATGGCACACCGACCAGTGCCCCACGTGGATCACCGTTGATATGCAGCAGGTTGCTGAAATCGATACGGCCCGCGTGATCTTCTACTGGGATGGCAGCCGCACCTACTCCTACAACATCGAAGTTTCCGAAGACAACAAGACATGGACGAAAGTCGCGGATGTCCCGAACAACACCGTTCCTGCGGATGCACAGGGCTTCGTTCATAAGTTCAAGCCCATCAAGGCGCAATATGTTAAATTGAACGTCACGAAGGGCGTCGGCCCTGGTCCCAACGGCAAATATGTCCATGTCGTTGAATTGGAAGCGTATGCTGCTGGCAAGGCTCCTGCGCAGTTCCCGGCGGCTGAAAAGCCTGTCATCAAGGCTCCGCCACTCCCACCAGCTGACAAGGATGGTTTCATCAACCTGTTCAACGGCAAAGACTTCACGGGTTGGATGGGTAGCGTCAACGGTTACGGAATCGAAGACGGCGGCATCATGTTCTGCGACCCGAAGAAAGGTGGCAAGATACTCACGCAGTGGCAGTTCTCCGACTTCGAGCTCCATTTCGACTTCCTGTTGTCTCTCGGCGCCAACAACGGTCTCGCCGTTCGCGCCCCCGAAGAAGGCGATCCCGCCTACGTGGGTATGGAATTGCAGATCATCGACAATGAAGGCTACAAGAAGCACAAGGGCGGTCTTGCCCCGTGGCAGCACCACGGCTCCATCTACGGCGTTGTGCCCGCCAAACAGGGCGCTCTGAAGCCCGCCGGCGAATGGAACCATGAACACGTCATCGCCAAGGGTACGAAAATCAAAGTCATTGTCAATGACCAAGTTATCGTTGACGCTGACATCGCGAACATCCAAGAGACGGCGGACGGCAAAGGCCGCGCCAAACATCCTGGCCTCGACCGCCGCACAGGCCACATCGGCTGGCTCGGCCATGGCGATCTCGTCAAATTCAAGAACATCCGCATCAAACCGATCATGCCGTATGAAGACGAACCGATCAACGTCGCCCCCGAAGGCTACGTTCCGCTGTTCAACGGCCGCGATCTCACTGGTTGGAAAGGACTCTTGAAAGGCCCCGCTGACAACCCCGAAGTCCGGGCAAAGATGAACGCCGAACAGCTCGCCGCCGCCCAGAAGGAGGCGGACGAAGTGATGCGCGCCCACTGGAAAGTGGTGGACGGTGCCCTCCACTACGATGGCAGGGGCAGAAGCCTCTGCACCGTGAAGAACTACGCCGACTTCGACATGTACTGCGACTGGAAGATCACGGCCGGCGGCGACTCCGGCATCTATCTCCGCGGCGCACCGCAAGTTCAGATTTGGGATCCCAACCAGTGGAAGATCGGTTCGGGCGGCCTCTACAACAACCAGAAGAATCCGAGCAAGGCGCTCGTCATCGCTGACAATCCGATCGGCCAGTGGAATCGCTTCCGCATCAAGATGGTCGGTGAGCGCGTCTCCGTCTGGCTCAACGGCATTCTCGTCGTTGACAACGTCGTCATGGAGAACTACTGGAACCGCAAAAAGCCAATCTATCCCATCGGGCAGATCGAACTGCAGCACCACGGCAGCCATCTCGAATTCCGTAACATCTACATTAAAGAACTCAAATAATCCGTAACATCCCACAGGGCGGCGGAAACGCCGCCCATTTTTGAAAAAATGCGCATCATACTCCAAGATTCCAACGATTTCCAAGAACAGCTCAAACCGCTGCTCAATAGATCCGCCTTCGATCCGCAAATCGACAAAAGCGTCGCGCAGATTCTCGCCGATGTGAAAACCAACGGCGACGCCGCGCTCGTCGAATATGCAAAGCGTTTCGACCATGTCGTCCTGACGCCCGAAACTTTCCGCGTCAATTTAGACAACGTTCCCGCCATCGACGACGAGACGATCCAAGCCATCAAAACGGCCGTGGACCATGTCTCCGCCTTTGCGCGGCAACGCATTCCGAAGGCGTGGTCGTTTTCCCCGCGAGAAGGCGTCACGCTCGGCGAGCAGTTCGCTCCGCTGGATCGCGTCGGTTGCTATATTCCGGGCGGCACTGCGCCGTTGCTTTCAACGGTCGTGCACACCGTCGCCATCGCGAAGGCGGCCGGCGTAAAGGAAATCGTGGTCGTGACACCGCCTGCGAAAGACGGCAACGTCAATCCAGCCGTTTTGAACGCCTGCAAAATTGCAGGCGCAACGGAAGTCTATCGGCTTGGCGGCGTCTATGCCGTCGCCGCCTTGGGATATGGCACGCAGACAATTCGCAAAGTTGAAAAAATCGTCGGTCCGGGCAACGCTTATGTGACAGCGGCCAAACGACAGTTGTACGGCGAAGTCGCTCTCGATCTTGTCGCAGGCCCGTCGGAAATTATGGTTTTGGCGGACAAATCGGCCAATCCCGCATACGTTGCGGCGGACATCCTGTCGCAGGCGGAGCATGGCTCTGGTCGTGAACAGGCCGTCTTGATCTCTACGGATAAAGAACTTATCACGAAAGTCCAAGCGGAGATTTTCGAACAGGCCGCCAAACTCTCCCGCGCGGAATGCGTACAGAAAGTTCTCGATCACGGCGTCTTCCTTATCGAAGCGAAATCCCGTGAACAGGCCGCTGAACTCGCCAATTTCTACGCCCCCGAACATCTTGAAATCGACATGGAGAATCCGGAAGAAGTCGCCCAGAAGATTACTTCCTGCGGTGCCATCTTCCTTGGCCCATGGACGCCCGAACCCGTCGGCGATTTCGTCGCGGGACCGTCCCACGTCCTGCCGACGGGCGGTTCGGGCCGTTTCTTCTCCGGTCTGACGGTCGAAACGTTCTTCCGCCGCATGAGCGTCGTGAAATACGATCGCCCTGCCCTGATGCGCGATCTGCCTTACATCAAGACATTTGCGCGTAATGAAGGTCTCGACGCACACGGCAATTCCGCCGCCATCCGCGAAACACGATAGCGGAAGTCCCGCGTGCGTCTCGCCTGCGGGCAGGAAGTCCCATCGGCGTCCCGCCGTTGGGTAATATTGTTACTTTCCATTACATTTATTTGCTTTTATTGATCTTATGAATCTTCGTTTTGCCAAAGACCTGTCCGATTTCCTTTCACAGAAATATTCCGTCGCCAATCTAGCCGTTGCTCCAGAGCTATGTCCCGCGAATTTCGACGGCGATTTGACGATCAACTGCTTCATTCTCGCTAAGCAATTAAAGCAGAATCCGATGGCCATCGCGGCGGAAGTCCAGAAGTATTTGGCGGAACATGCTGACATCGCCAAGGCGGAACTTGTAAAAGCGTTCGTCAACGTCACGCTCAATGCCGCCGCCCTCATGCGCGACACGGTCGAAACAGACGGACAGATTCTCGCGGATGTGAAACTGCCCGAAGCGGAACGCCGCAAGATTCTCATCGAATTCTCCGCACCAAACACGAACAAGCCGCAACATCTCGGCCATGTCCGTAATAACTGCGTAGGCATGGCGACGGCATCCATTCTGGAAGCGGCAGGCCATGAAGTCTTCCGCATCAATCTCGTCAATGATCGCGGCATCCATATCTGCAAATCTATGATCGCCTACCAGCGGTTCGGCAACGGAACCACGCCTGAAAAGGCTGGCAAGAAAGGCGACCATCTCGTCGGCGACTTCTATGTCGCGTATGACAAAGAATATCGTAAACAGTTGAAGGAATTGCGTGAAGCGCATCCTGAACTGGCGGAAAAAGACGACGATGAACTATTCCTCCAGACGGAAATCGGCCGTGCCGCGCAGGACATGCTCGTCAAATGGGAAGCCAATGATCCGGAAGTCCGCAAACTCTGGAACATGATGAATCAGTGGGTCTTCGACGGTTTCGCGGAAACCTACAAACGCATGGGTGTCGCTTTCAAACATACCTATCTTGAAAGTCAGACGTACAAACTTGGAAAGGACATTATTCAAGACGGACTCGAACGCGGCGTGTTCAAGAAGCGTGACGACGGCGCTGTTATCATCGAATTCACCGATCCGTCGCTTGGCACGAAGGTCGTTCTCCGTAGCGACGGCACGTCCGTCTATGTCACGCAGGATATTGGGACGACGCTACTTAAGCAAAAAGATTTCAATCCAGACCAGCAGATCTGGGTTGTAGGAGACGAACAAATCCGCCATTTCAAAGTCCTTTTCGCCATTCTGAAGGCTCTCGGCTACCAGTGGGCGGACAAACTCGTCCACATGGCCTACGGCATGGTCAACCTCCCCTCTGGCAAGATGAAATCGCGCGAAGGAACAGTCGTTGACGCCGATGATTTGATGGATGAAATGGAAGATCTCGCCCGCCAGGCGACGCTTGAAAAGGCCGGCGAAACACCGCCCGATAATCTGGACGAACGCGCCCATGTCATTTCGCTCGCGGCCCTCAAATTCATGCTGCTGAAGGTGAATCCGAAGACCACCATCATGTTTGATCCGCAAGCCTCCATCAAATTCGAAGGCGACACAGGTCCATATGTCCTCTACGCCTATGCGCGAATCTCCTCCATGCTCCGCAAAGCGACTGATATCCAGTCGGATTTGCCCGCTCCCGATTGGTCAAAACTCACAGATGCCGCTGAACGCAAACTCGCCATTCGCTGCGCGACCTTCCCCGAAGCCATCCAGAAGGCCGCTCGCGAACTCGACAGTTCGACGGTTGCCTCCTATCTGCTTGATCTGGCGAAGGATTTCTCCACATTCTACCGCAACTGCCCAGTTCTCAACGCCGAAGATCCATCGTTGAAGGCCGCCCGCCTGCAGCTTTCTGCCCGCGTCCGAGACATCCTCCGCGCAGGACTTTCCGCCCTCACGATCAACACGCTTGAATCGATGTAATCCATCCGCCCGCCGCGTTGCCAAACCGTTTTCCATATTTATAAAGAGATGCTTTCCAAACTCGAAGATAATCTGGCATACGCGGTAAGCACATTGCTCTTCTGGCGGATTGTGGCGGCGGTCTTCTCCGGCATTCTTTTGGCGATAGCTTTTCCGCCGTTGAACTGGAGCATCGCCGCATGGATCGCCATAGTGCCGCTCATCTTTGCGCCGCAGCCGCGCTCCATCCGCCAACGGCTGCTCGTGGGCTACATTTTCGGCTACGTCCATTTCTCCATCAGCCTCTTCTGGTTGAACGAAGTTGGTTTCGGTGCGGGATTTTTGCTGTCCATTTGGTGCGCCATCTTCCCGATGGCTTGGTATTGCCTGCTTTGCAGCATGCTTGTAGCAATGAAGAATCCAAAGGCCAACCACATTCCGGGCGAATCCATTTTGTTCATCCGCCCCGACCACAAGCTTGCGATTCTTTCCATCATCGGAGCGGCTTCATGGACAGCTCTTGAATGGATCCGTTCATGGCTATTGACTGGATTTTCATGGAACCAGTTGGGAATCAGCCAGTTTCAACGCTATGGTCTCATCCAGACCGCCGCGTGGACAGGCCCATACGGAGCGTCGTTTCTCATCGTTCTCGTCAACATGGTTCTCGCCGCAGAACTTGCCCAAATCGCATGGATGATTCTTGCGCATCGCAGACGGAATTTTCCATGGCATTTCGCTACATTGACCGTTTTTCTGATTCCCGTCTGCATCGTCGCCAACCTGCCAGAAAAACTTGTCGAAAAAGACACGCCTGCTTTGGAC
>JAEEGK010024136.1_pt1 | contig 12627 bp, 3 predicted proteins | sample 8958771 | NCBI WGS metagenome assembly JAEEGK01 (sample SAMN16246547, study PRJNA631951) | gut metagenome | biome: gut microbiome; feature: rumen; material: SC-attached | host: Bos | place: Iran: Karaj | collected 2018-10 | reverse complement strand
TATTAAAAAATATGATTCATTATCTTTAAATCTAAAAGACTTTTAAATAATTTTTTAATTTGTTTCTTTTCAATCTCTTAAATTTATATTGACATTCATTCAGAATAATAACTAACAATAATATCTTTTATATTTAAGTTAATAAAAATGATTTTCATTTGTTTTGGAATTTCTTCAGGAAATAATTTACGTAATAATGTCAATTTATTTCCTATAATATATTATTCTTTAAAAAAAATTATTCTTTTTCTATCCTCATGATGATTCTTCTTTATTTACATTGATTTTTATTGTATGAGAATAGATTATTCTTGGATTATAGGAAGAAGATGAACTTTCACTTGATTCTTCTATTAATGATATATCTTTTGAGAAAGATTCCATATTTTTTTTAAATTTTTTTGAAAGTTTATTTCAAGAAACAGAGGAAAAAACATTATAATTTAAAATAGAGATTTAATATACAATTAAGAAAATAATATAAATAAGACAATTTATATTGAAATATTTTCTAAAAATTGTCTTTTTAAATTCATTAGTTGTATAAGAGTTAAAATATAAATTTAGAATCAATTTAATTTACTTTATCAAAGTAAGGAAATTTGTGAAGACATAAAAATAATATGAATATAAATTGATAAATAATAACATAAATAATAATATATAGATACTTAAATTTAAAAATCAAAAACAAAATATTTATTTACTTATAAACTTTAAGGAGATAACATTTTATAACTTCTCATTCTATTAACTTTATCTAATATAATTACAAATAAAGGATTTTCCCTTAAAATATATAAAATCATAATAATAATTTCAATAAGAACATCTAAAAAGAAATCCAAACCAATTCCAATAACAAAACTTAAAAACATAATTTTTGCTTGTTTAAAATATACAGAACAAAATCCAAAAGCAAAAAAGAAATTTAAAAGCCAAAAAGCAAAAAATAAAATAGTTTCAACAAGAGAAACAATTTTAATTTTTTTTAAAATTTTCCTATAATCTTTATCAAAAGCTTTTTTATCAGTTTCAAAATTATATAATAAATTTCTTGTTTGTACATTTCCAATATTATAAAACCAAGCTTTAACATAAAAATAACAATTTGACAAAATAACAGATAAAAGAATAAAAAGAATAAATTTAATTAAATGAACTCTTAAATATTTACTAATTGAAAATTCATCTTTCTCAAAAACATAAATAAATGTATTTATAAAAAGCATTAATTGTAAATATAAAGGAAGAAATAATGATTTTGAAATTGCAGTATATGTTGCATTACTTTTCCAAGTATTAAAAAAAATATTTCTATTTAAAAAATTAGTTAAAAAAAAAGTCAAAGGAGATATTTTTAAAAAAATCAATTGCTTTGTTCTTTGATTTTCATTTGATATAAATAAATTATGTATAAAATTTTCTGGACTTTTTTCTGAAATTTTATTTTTTTTTATATCTTCTTCTTTTGCATATAAATTCTCTCTTTTTTTTTTTTTCTTTTTTTCAGATTTTGATAATTTTATATCTTGACTTTCATTTTCTGTAAATTTTGTTTTAAATTGTTCTTTTGTTTCTAAACTTTGAGATAAATCATCTTGTTCATTTTTCATTTGACCAAAATAATTATCATATAATTTTTTACTTTTAACATCTCCTAAATTTATATTATAATTTTTATTTAATGTTAATTTTCTATCTTTTTTTTTTCCTTTTTTTCCTTTTAATTTATTAACACTTATAATATCTAATTTTTCTTGTTGACTTAAAGTTTTTGAATCTAAATTTTCATATTCTTCATTATATATTTTATTTCCTGTTTCTTTATTAACTACAAAATCACTTTCTACAGTTCCATAAGGATAAACATAAAGTAAAAGGAATAAATTAATGAATTTATATCTTACATTTTCTAATTCACTTAATTTTTTTATATTTCTAAATTTACAAAAGAAAAAATTGACAAAATATAATATTAAAATAAATAAAAGTAAATAGAAACCATAATTTCCTTTATAATTTTTCCCATTTTTATATAAGTTAAATCTGGTTAAAAAAAATAATCTTCCATCTTCTTTTGTTGGATAAGGATTATAAACATAATTAAGTATAAATTCACTTAAATGATTAGAAGATCCTTTTAAATAATTATTATCTAAAATTCCTTCATAAGTTAAACCATCAGAAGAATAAGATAAATCTTTAGCATTTAAAGTATTAAATTCTAAAATATATTCATAATAATATTTTTTAATTCTTTCTTCTCTTGTAGAATGATCAATATTTCCTTTTGAATCTATATATTTAGGATTACTAAAAATAGGAGCATCAGAAGGATACATATTTTCAGCATAAAAATGCCATCTGTGATTATTTAAAATTTCTACCATGAAAGGATTAAATAAAGTAAGGTAAAATTCTATTTTATTTGAATCTGAACATGAATTAATTGGAACTTCACTTAATTCATCATTATATATTTTCACTCCTAAATAATGAGATGTGTAATTCCAATGTAAATCTGGATTATAATAATAAGGAGAATAATACCATGTTATAAATTGTAGATTTAATGTTCCTGATGTTGATTTTTTTACTTCATTTAAACAATTTCCTATTTGGAAATACGGTAAATATAAATTTTCTTTTTTTTCTTTTATAAAAGAATCTATATTTAAATTATTAGTTACTTGAATTAAATTGATTTCTAAATTTTTTGAGTTGTAATTCCATTGATTATCAACACATGAAAGGAAACATAATGAAGTTAAATATTCTATCATTCTTTTTAATTGAATTGAATTAGTATTTACTATTGATTGTTGAGCAAATGATAATTGAGAATTTCTTGTTGTTCCTTTTCCATTTACCATATTACCTACTTTATAATAATTTGTTAAATCTATATTCACTGAAAATAATTGATCTACTAATTGAATATAATCAATATCACATTCATCTACTTTGTAAATTAGAGATGTTGAAAACCAATCTACAAAATCAGTAATAATTGAGCTTTCATGTGAAAAATATTCAATTCCTTTTAATATATTTGATAAAGCTGATTTTATTTTTTTTACTCCAAGAGCATTATCTTTATATTTATTAAAAGTATCTTTGGCTTTAGTTAAGAAAATATTATAAACTTCATTGATATTCGCATAATCTTTAACATCTAATTGACAATATTTTCCAACATAATCTCCATAACAATAACAAGTAGGAGTATGATCTACTATTCTTATATAACCATTATTACTACAAAAAGTAGTGGAAATTTCTGGGTCTGTATATTCGTATTCCCCGTTTTCATTTGTATTTACTTCAGTGAAAAGAATATTGTTTAATGAATATAAATTTGAATAACCATTAATTGCCATATCTAATATTAAAGAAGTTTTTGAATTTAAATCTTGTGGACTTAAAATTGAATTATCATGTTGTAAACTTTTGACAATATCATCTGATTCATATAATGCACATTCATATACATTTGTTATATCATTTAATTTATATGTTTCTCCTTCAGAACATAAAACTAATTCGATATAATTTTCTGGAACGAAAGAATAAGGATAAGGTGAAATTAAAGTATCATTTAAATCAATCTTAATTTGATTTTTATCATCAAATATATATTTTCTATTTAAATTGTCTTCATAGAAATTTTTAAAGTAATGTGCTAAATTAGGATAAGTATCATCAATTGCTAAATTCACTCTTGCAGTATCATAAAATAAAGTTGTTTTTGTATCCCATATTCTCAATTCTCTTATTATAAATAAACCATATGCTTTATTTGTATAATAATCTTGCATAATTAAATTAGTTGTGCCTGAAGTTGGTTGTTTACGATTTAGATCATTTACAATTTCAGTTGTGATGCTAGATGTTTTATCATTTAAAGTTAAAACTAAATTATCTTTATCAACAATACATCTTATAAAAATCCATTCATTAAATTTATATTTTTTTTCTTCTTTAATTTCATATCTTAATTCATCTGAATAAGGATAACATATTATATCAATATATGAATCATCTTGGGAATTAAGACTAATCTCAATTCTTGTGAAATGAGTCCATTCAATTTTTCCTCCTCTGAAATTATCATTTTTTATATATGAATATATATAAGTCCAAAATTCAATTTGATAAGACATTGAATCTCCTATTTTTATATTATTTAATTTTATATTGTTATATTCATTTAAATTTAATCCTTCTGGTTTCTGACAATAATACATTTTTTGGTTATCATCAATATTTGCTGATTCAATATATCTTAATAAATATTGTTCTGTATCATAAGAACATAAACAACCTTGAATATCATTTGAGTAACATTTACTTTTACAATAAGTATTACATGCTTCACAAGTTATTGTTTGAGTAATATAATTTATAATTCTAAATTTATCATTAGTAGAATCTCCATTACAAATATTATTTGTATCATCATATAAATTAACATCACCTATACAATAAGCTGTTGTTCCTAAAGTAACATTAACTTCAGAAACAGATAAACAATCAAATCCAAAATCTATAGAATTGAATTTTAATCTTTTTTTTAAATAAGTTAAATGAGGTTCTGTATTTGCTTCATAATCTTGTGCTAAAGCATAAGCTCCTATAAAGAATTTATTATATATTCTTAAATCATAATATAAAGCACTGACTATATTTGATATTGAAATTTTATTATATAATATAGTTTCTTTTTTTAATGTTTCTATATTAATTTCTGCAGGTTGGGTAATATCATCAACCATAAATTGAATCATATTTGGAAAAATTCCTGGAGATTGTGAATTATAAATTGAAATAGAAAATAAAGTCCATTTTCCAATAGCAACTCTACTATTTTTATATTTATATAAAATAACATCTTCATCATTTTTCTTATATATAATAGTAAATTTATTAATATCATTATCCCAAGCAAAGTAATTATCAGTATTATAGAAATATACTAAAGGAATTACTCCATCTCTAATATTTACTGTTCCCATAAATTTCATATAAAACATTATTGTGATTTCAGAATATGATGAAAAATCAAAATTGATTTGTATTGGATCTGTATTACTATTATCAACTGGAGTTTTAAAATAATAATTAGTTGGACTTATACATTTTTTACCTTCTAATAAATAACCTCCTTGACAATTAATACAAGAATTAGATCCTTCTGTAAAACACTTATAACAGAAATTAGAACATGTATCTATATTATAGGAATTTGAAGTTAAACTAAAATAAGGGGTTTTATCTTTATTTTCATAACCACTATTATCAATTGAAGAAATATATTTATTTGGTACAGTAACATCGAAATTATTTACCCAATTAATTTGAGATGAATGATCATATTCAACTTCAGTGTTGTAAACAAAAGTAAAATCAACATTATTTCCATTATAAAGTAATTGTGATTCAATTCTTCCATTTTTAATTGATTCAACATTGAAAGGATAATATGCTATAACATTCATTGTAAGTTCATTATTTAAAGGAGTTCCAAAAGTATTTATTGAATTAATTCCAGTTGATTCTGCATTCCAAACTGAAATTTGTTTATAATATGCATCTTCCCAAATTATATCTTGATATACTCTATAATTTCCTGAATTTAAACCTAAAACACATGTTGCCCATTTATCATTTGTTCCACTACAAAAAGCAATTTGACATAAGGAAAAGTCATTATTATTTTTTATTTGAAGTGACATTGCTGGATTTTCATAATCATTATTTATATATATACTAACTTGTTTATAGGATGATGCTAAATTTTCTCCTTCAACAACGAAATTTTCGATTATAAAATGATTCCATTTATATAATAATCTATCTATTGTAGTTACATTTGTTATTTGATTTACAACATAACCATTTGTGTATTGAATATATCTATTATATCTTGTTATTATATGTGGAAAAGCTATAAAAATATGATATCTATTAGTATCTGATTCAAGAGTTTCTGTTGAGTAACGATATGTTTCAGTCATATCAAACATAATCCAGAAATCAACATAATAATTTTTAATCAAAAATGTATTAAAAGATGCAATTGTATTTGTGAAATAATATTTACTACTAAAATAAATAGCACTATTTGATGTTGTTCTAACACAATGATAATTAACTAAAGTATATCCAGTATCACAACTAAATTTTTCTTCATATTGTCCCATTGCCAAATCACTTTTAGTATTTGGAAAAGTATTATAATGTAAATCACTTGCCTTTATACTACACATTCCATATCCATCAACAATATCAGGAGGCCTTGTGTATCCTGCAGGACAATCTTCGTTACATGTTAAACTTTGAACATTTAAATAGTGATTTTTAGGACACCAAAATAATTTATTATTATCTAAACAAAATATATTTTCATTATTGCAATTATCAGGAACACTTATATAATCACAATATGGAATTCCATCAGAATCTAATTTATATATTTTCCCTATTCCACATTGTAAAAATGGATCATAAATTGGATAAGTTGTGTATGAATGGTCATATACTCCTGACATGAAATCTAAGAGAACTTGTTCTGTTGTTGGAATCCAGTCATAGTCTGTTATATGATAATAAAGTACGTTTATCATTATATTATAATCTTTTGGGAAATCTACAGAGAATAAAAGAGGGTAATAATAATTTTTAGATATTGAAACCATATATTCTGACATTTTCATATATTTTGTTTCTATTTCTTGAGGCATATATTCACGGTATACGTTAAGAGATTGGTAAAAAATTCTAACAAAATTATCTCGAGATGTGTTCATTATGATTCTCACTAAATTTTTCATAAACATTTTGAAACTTTTTTCATTTTGTTTATTATTTGGAATTGAAAAGAAAATTTCTCCTTCTACATTTTGCTCAGGTTCATTATTAATATAATATTTTTGAGTATCATATGAATAAGCACATCTTACATAATTCCATTTAGAATAAGCATCAACATATGTATAACTCACTTTATTTTGAGCAACATTAAATTTTTTTAAAATGTCTTCTCCAAAATAATTCCAAGGATTATTTCTATAAGCTTGAGGGAAACAATAAACAGTAATATCAGTATCAGTTAATTCTTTAGCATAAGTTGAAATAGCAATATGATCTTCGTAAATAATATTAAATCCTTTTAAAAAATTATCAGGACTTTCAACATAAAACCAAAATTCCATTGTATATCTATTACTTCTGGAAGCAGGAATATTTGGGAAAACAACATCTTCTTTAAATTTATTAAAATTAAAGAAAATATCACATCCATCAGAAATTTTAATTGAATAATATAATGAACCTCCTTCATTACAATTAGGAGCATCTGGAATAGAAAGTAATAAACCATAACCATTAAAATCATCTTTAGTTTCAAATTGGACTTGAACATTATCATCTCCAACATAAATATTATTTCTATAATCTTTAAGTAAACCTGCTGGGTCTTCAAATTTGAAATAATGAAGAACTTTTTCGAAAAATGGATCATCTCTGTTAAAAAAAACAAAAGCTCTATCTGAGGAACAATCATAACAATTCCATAATCTTAATTCTTTTATATATGTCACTCCAAAATTAGTTGGAGAATTTTCACTTATTGTTAAAGTTGTTAAATCTGATGTTGGAACGTTAATATCGACTAAATTTTTTCTATAATCTGCTCCTTGGTTTTCTTTTTGTAAATTTGTTATATATTGTTCATTGTTTGGAATATCAACTCCACAAACTACATATCTCCATTTATTGTCTTTTGTCAATGTTGATGAATATGAAAATGATACTTCATTATTAACTGAATTTAATCCATTACATTTGGCTTTATATTTTCTTTGTACAGGATCATAATTTGCTGTTATTTTAATATGACCTTCCCAATCAATTACTATTTCTCTGAAATTATTATCAACATAGCTTTGAGATAAAAACCAAAATTCCATTTTGAATTGTTCTGTAGGAGAAAGTATATTTGGGACTGAATTTTGTTTATATCTTGCAATATCTAATCCATTTGCACTACCACATATGATATAATATAAAGAAGAGCTTTTTTCATAAAGAAATATTAAATTTTTTATACTGTTAACAGACCAATTGTCACATGTTGAATAAAAATATTCACAATTAGCGGTTTGAAGTAATACTTGAGTAATACCAGAACATTTAGAAACATCAGCAACGCAACTTGGAGGTAAATTTTGAGTATTAAATTTAACAAATTCATTATCATTGCAGTTTTGATCTGTATAAGTTATGTAATCTTCAGCACATTTTACTCTTGATCTTATATTCATATTAGCATTTTCAAGATATAATGTATTCTCTAAACAATCAACTGTTGTGTGAGGCCATGAAGATACTCCAGTAATATTTCCTTTTGAATCATAAATTTTTTCTGGAGTTCTTTTAAATTTCAAAGGGAAAGTTCCTAATATTAAATCTAAACTATTTGGATTAATGTTTATATCAGTAAAAAGACTTTCTGGATTATCTTTATGAGTTGCATATCCCATTGCATTTATTATGAAAGATTTATATAATGTAACATCAGTGACATGACCTATCATTGTTTTACAAAAAATAAAAGTTTGGAAATTAAATTTTTTATATTCTTTAACTGAGAAATCTGAATAATGATATTCTAATGGTGATGTGTCTACTGTCATTGATGCGAAATGCTTTTGTAATGTTACATCTAAAGCTCTGAAAGCAGATATTGATATTGGAATCCATTGTGCTAATTTTTTGGAAAAATCTTTAAATTTAAATTGAACTTCATTATTAATTATTAATTTTAATGACTCTTCATCTGCATCATATGATAATTTAAATGATTTATCTTTTGTGAAATAAATAATATCAAAAATAGGATTTCCTGTTGTTTTATAATTATTAGTTTGTTCAATTGTGAAACCATATAATTTCAAATAAAAAAATATAGTTAATCCAGCATGAGTGTCTAAATCTAAACTAGAGAAATCTAATTCAAATTCATCATTATTATCACTTGGATCATCTGATTCATGAAGTGGATTAATATAATAAAAATAAGCATCATATTGACTATTTAATATACAAGAAGCTCCATTTAAAGCATAATTTTCTTGACAATTAAAGCAATTATGTTTAGAGTCTCCAAAACACTGTGAACAACCTTCATTACATTCTCCTTTTGTAGTTATATTAACAATATTTTTTTCAGTATTAATTAAAGTACCTATTATAAATTTAGGATAATGAAAATCATTCCAATTATAATTCATACCATAATTGAAATTTTGGTCATTATAAGGATTTAAAAAGTAATTATCAAAAGGGAAAGTTGCTTGATAAGTATCATCTACTTTACATTTAATTACATCATTATTCAAATGTTGAATATCTAATTTATACCAATGAAGTAATCCTCCAGGAATTACATAATTAAATTTACCAAAATCAAATAAAGTGAAAGGACCAACGAATCTCGCATCCCATAATTTAATATCTTTAATGAACATATCAAACCATAAAGCATTTGATTCAGTACCACAACAATTTTCATCAATGTTACAAAAGCAAATTTTACTTATTGTATTTATTCCAGCAACTAAATCTACATTTGAGAAAGAATTAGCTACTGAAACATTAAATTCTGTATATCTTGCTGCATTAACAATTTTAGGTTTTGATATTAAAATTAAGTGATTCCATCCATAATAATATATATTAAATCCTAATTCATTAATTGAATAAAATCCATTTGTTAGTGTTTTCAAAACATATTGTTGCATTTCATAATCAAAATAAATTTGAGATGTATCTGACATGAAAATAAATTGCTTATATAAAGGAGGATTAGGTTGTGTTAATAAATCAGGATGAAACCACATTTCAACCATATAATTTGATATTGGAGTTTCACCATCTTTTATTAAAGGAAAATATATTGATTTAGTTCTATAAGTTCCAGAAAATTGCAAAGCACTATGTTCAACATTATATTCATTTTCATCTAAGCATTGATAAAACAAAGTTGTGTAACCACTCTTACATTGAAATCTTTGCATATAACTTATAGAATCACCAGAACTTGTATCTGCTTTATAAGGACAAAAAGCAACTTTTTCATCACAACGATAATTACATAAATGAGTTGAAATAGGTTTATTAGTATTTTTATTAATTTTTATACTTGGTAATCTCATATATTCTACATAACCTGTACCATCTAAATTTGGATATCGACATTCATTCGTACATTTTGGTTCTGTTAAATATTCTGGAATCCATTCTTCTTTTACTTGTTCTTCTTGTTCTTCTTCTTCTTCTTCTCCTGATTCTTCTTGTTGTTCTTCTTCTTGCTCTTCTTCTTCTTCTTCAACTGGGTAATTCGTTATTGTCGTATAATCAATGTATAAAAATAAATTATAGTAAAATTGACATCCATAAGGTAAATTGTCTTCATAACAATATTTTAATCCTGTTGTGGCACATCTTAAACTTGATGTAGTTGATAAATCTGTTGTTGTATAATATTTATTTTCACCTCCATTTAAAAATTTTATTCTTCTGAAATTTTTAGAAGGTGCTAAATTGGTAGGAATGAATTGAAATGTAACTGTTGATGTTATTACTTGATTGCTACCTGTATTGGAGAATTGATTACTATAGTCATACATTTTAAATGTAGAACTTGATGAACTTGAACTGATCTCAATGTCATTAAATGGAATCACAAAAAGTAAAGCTGGAACATAAAGTATATCTACAGTGTGCATATTGTAATAATTAGGAGAATTAATATAAAAGTTTATATAATCTGAATAACAATTAAAATTCCTTATATAAAGATCAGTTCCTATATATTCAAAACCTTGAACTCTTAAAATTCCTTTTTCATTTTTTCTGAAAAATGTTCTCATGAAAGATTGATATGTTGTAGTATCATCAACATAAAATCTAGGATAATCTATTTTGCTTTCATGATCATTAACATATATTTTTTTATGAGTATAACTAAAACCTGCTCTAACAAAAAACCATCTTGAAGTAATTCCAGAAAAAGTTTTTGAAACTTGTTGATAATGAATATACCTTGATGCATAATATTTAATGAATGTATCATCATTAATTATATTTTTGTTAAAAGGATATATATTTTCAAAAGGAATCAAAGTAATATCAACATTAGAAATATCTAGTTCATTTCTTTTGAGAAAAAGGGTAAAAAAATTCTTTAAAATAAAAGAAGAATAAGAAGGTTTCAAACTAGCATCTGTTAATTTTTGTGGATTAACAATAAAAACCCAAAATTCAATAGTTCCTCTATAATTAAGTAACAAAGGAATTTGGACTTCGAAAGTGTTAAAATTATTTAAAGCAATATATTCATGAATACAAGTAAGTTTCCCAGTATTTTGACTGTAAGAATACCATTGAGGAGCCACTGCAGTATTATGGCAAGACATACATCCAGTAGGTTCAGTATTTACACAAGTTCGACATCTTACATCACATTCTCTACACAAATATAAATTATTAGTTGAGTCACAATAAGCTCCTGGGACACAGCCTCTTAAATCACAAGTTTCTCTATAATATGAATAATAACAATATGTAGCATCCGAACCAGAGTTTAAACTACAAGCATAAGTATAGGTAGTTGATAAACAAGCATAATTATAACAGAAATTCATTCGATCTCCTGATATTGTTAATTTATATTTGAACATTTCTGCTCGAAGTAAAACACTTGTTATATACATTACTGGAATTGGAGCTTTATCTGGATAAGGGTCTGAAGTATATAAAACAATGAAAGCTGTATTTGTTATTTTTTGATCTCTGTGATAGAACCCTGATTCACCTTCTCCTTTAAAATATATATTATTTTCATCCCATTTTATATGATATTTAAGAAACCCTTTTGGTGGAACATGAAGACCAGTTCTTACTGCACAGGAACTTGAACTGTATGATGTACCATTACATACTCCTATACTAAAATTTAATTCATATTTAAAAGTATTAGCCACTCTAAATATTGCACTATAACTTACATTAGTATCTTGTCTTTTAATAAAAATTGGAAAATTATTATAATAATAGTAACTTTGTGATGAACTGCCACATCCATAGCTGATTAAACCAAGAAGTCTTGTTTTTTTTTTTATACGAATCCTCTAAATTACTTAAAATACTTGTCTTGCCGCCGGTGCTATAATAGGTACTATAATAAACACAGTATAATGTAGTATAATAAACTCCTGAATATTCATCTATATATCCATTATTAGCAGCTCTTGCGTCAATGATATAATGATATTTTTCAAACTCATTTGTGTTTTCATCAAGAAAATTACTGTCATAAGATAAATAATCTCCTGGAATAACTTTTGATGAAATATAAAAAAAATATGAAATTATAATTGTTAATGAAAAATTAAAGTGAACATTCATTATTATATTAATTTAAATATTATTTTATCAAAAAAATATATTAATTCATAATTTGTAAAAATAAAATCATAGAAGAATGGGGATTGGGCCCAATCCCCAATCCCCAATCCCCATTTTCCAAAACTTTAATTTTATTTTCTAATATTATCATCT
>JAEEGK010024135.1_pt1 | contig 12627 bp, 8 predicted proteins | sample 8958771 | NCBI WGS metagenome assembly JAEEGK01 (sample SAMN16246547, study PRJNA631951) | gut metagenome | biome: gut microbiome; feature: rumen; material: SC-attached | host: Bos | place: Iran: Karaj | collected 2018-10 | reverse complement strand
ATGAAAAAAATAAAGAAAATAAAATATTAAATTTTGAAAATATTCCTTTATTTATCCAAAGAAAAAATAAAAAAAATGAAAATAAAAAAGAATTAAAAGATATAAAAAATATAATAAAAAATAATGAAAATAAAATAGAAGATAACAATAATAAAATCAATAATTCAACAAAAGAAACAAATTTACAAGAAAAAGAAATAAATAACAATGATATAAATAATTCAAATATAAAACAAATATTTAATGATGATTTAGGTGAATTAGAAGAAATTCCAACAAAAAAAGGAGTAAGTTTAGCATTATATATATTTAAACAAAAAAAATTAATAACAGAAAATGAAACATTTGGTCGTTATAATGATAGAGATTATAAAAAAGACATAAATAATAATAATAAAAATAAAGATAAAAAAATATTTGATATAGAAATAGAATATAGAGATGAAGAAGGAAAAAAATTAAAACCTAAAGAAATGGCAAGATATCAAAGTTATATTTTTCATGGAGAAAACGCAGGAATTAGAAAAAGAGAAAAGAAAATTTTACGTGATTTAAAACAAAAAAGGGTAACTAATCAATTAAATACTAAAACTATGAAATTAATGAAAAATAAACAAAATAAAACAAATAACCCTTTTATTACTATACAAGAAAAAAATTCTCATTTTTTATAATATAAAATAATATCTATTAATAATTATCTATTTTAATCAATTAAAAAAATATCTAAATAATAAATTGAATATTTATGTTAAACAATTTATTTATAATTTTAAAGAATCCCAAATTTCAAAAATATTAATTTTTACATTACTATAAAATGACTCCATTTGATTATAAATTGCTTTAATTTTATTAATATCATAATTCATTGATTTAAAAAAAGTTAATATCCATTCTTGAAATATTGAATATTCTTTATTTAAAAAGGTTATATAACTCCTTAGAAAATCAAAAGAATATATTAAACAAACAATTACAAGTTCAAACTTTTTATTTGAATAAAATAAATGAATATCTAAAGGAACTAATTTTAACATATATACAAAATAATTTTGCAACTTTACAAATAAATTGTTATTATTATAATTATTTTCATTAATCAATATATTAACATTATTAAGATATTGATTATAATTTAATTTAAAATCAAAAATACAAATGCTATAATAATCCATTATAGAATTATTATTAAATATTAACCCAATTTTATCATATATTAATTTTTCAGTTTGTTCTAATTCTAAAGGAGTAAATTGATATTCATTAAAATTAAAGCATGATAGAAAATCAGATGATATATTATCCACACTTTCAAATTTTAAAGCAATATAAAATGAGGTCATTAATAATTTTGCGCCTTCTCTTTTTTCAATTTTTTCGTTTGATTTTTCAATAAAAGAATCAAAAATAGAAATTGCCAAAAAATAAATTTCAGATTCACATTGATTTACATCAACAAGATAAAATAAAAAATTTATAAGAGAACTTCTATAATCTAAATCAATTGAAAATTTGTGATCATGATTTATTATTATATTATTTATATCCTTTTTTATTAAATTTTCCATAATTCTTGAAGCATTATTTTTGAAAGAGTTTTCAATAGTTTTTTCATAGTAATTTTCATATTCTTCAATTGAGTTTATTAAATTATTATTTGATTTATTTGTTTTTTTTTTTATTTGAAAAGAAGTAAATTCAATTTTTATTTTCTTATTTTTGGAAGTTCTTTTTAAATTCTTTTTTTTATGAATTTTAAATTTTTTTGATTTTGAATTATTCTGATTTATAGTTCGAAATTTCATGTTTAAATGCAATAAATTAATTTATAAGATTAATTCATTTGTTTTATCATTTTTTTTATTTTAATCCTACTTAGAAAAAATAATTTATTTTTTGTTATATCTTTCCATTTTTTTATTAATTATGAAGATTAAAAAAATCAAAATAAAACAATTAAAAAAAAATATAAATATAAAAAAAAATAATTTAAAAAAAAAAAATAAAAAAAAAATTTTTTTTAAAAAAATTTTTTTTAAAAACAAATTTCAAAAGAAACCAAAAAAAAATCAAAAAAACAAACCCAAAAATATAAAAAACGAATTATCTAATTAACTAAATATAGTTCTTCATTAGGAATATGAGTTTCAAGATAAGCAATATTTAACTGTTGTACTTCATCTTCATAAATAGTAAAATCAGGATAAAAATCTTTTCCTTTCATTTTTAAATATTCATCAAAAATTTTAATAGAATTCTCATTATCTAACCAATGATTATCTCTAAATAATTTTAAAGATTTAATTCCAGTATTTTCCATTAATTTACTACCAAAATCACTAAATCCATCATCACCAATATCATTATTAGTAATATCTAAATGAATTAAAGTTTTATTATTTTTTAATCCATCACCTAAAACTTTAACTCCTCTATCTCTTAATTTATTACCACTTAAATTAATACTTTTTAAAATATCATTTTTATTTAAATAATCTCTTAAATAAATCATACCTTGAAAACAAATTTGATTTCCACTTAAATCAAGTACGGTTAATGTTTTATTATTTACTAAACTATATATTATTATATTTAATGCTTCAAATCTTATTTTATGTAATTTTAATGATAATTTTTGTAAACTTGAATTTGATAAAAACATTTTTCCAAAATGATTAAAAAAATGTTGATCATTTGCTTTATATGCAGGATCATCAATATTTAAAACTTGTAAAGTATTATTTGAAGTTTTTAATGCACTTGTTATTGAAATTATACCATCCCAATCAAATCTATTTCCACCAACATTTAAATTTATTAAATTTGGATTTTTAAATAATAATTCATTAATTGACATTAAACCCAAATTTCCAAAAATATTTGTGTTTAAATTCAAATGTGTTAATTTTTCTTTTTCTTTTAAAGCTTTATTTAAATCTTCACATCCCTTATCACCAATTTGATTTCCTTCTAAATTTAATTTTTCTATATTTACAGCATATTCTATTAATTTTGATAATATTGATATTCCCTTATCTGTAAGTTTATTATATGATAAATCTATTATGTGAATATTTTTTACAAATGACATATATGTTATACTTAATGCTTGCATCTCATTATCATCTATTCTGTTTTCAAAATTGTATCTTGCATTTCCTGGATATGGCATATTTATTATTTCGTTATTTTCAGAATCTTTTTCTACTTCTGTTTCAAGGTATGTTTTTATTTGGGGAAGGAATTTAAAACGAGATTTTTCACATAATTCTGTGTATTTGCCTAAGAGTTGAAGTTTCATTTTTTTTTTTTTATTTTTTTTTATTTTTTATTATTTTTTATTTGTTTTTTTTTTATTTTTTAATATCTAAAATTAAGGAATTGTTGTGTAAAAAATATCAAAATTTAAAATTTTGTTAATCATATTTGAATAATTATAGATTTTATTTATATTTTTAAAAATTCACAAATTTTATCATTTTTCTTTTTAAATAATATCTTTAATCAATTTATATATTTATATTTAAAGTTTAATTCAGTTATTTATAAGTAATTTATTTTTATATTTTTATGTATTCTAATTTTTCTATAAAAATAGATTTAAATTTTAATACCTTTAAAATAATAATATTTAAAAAAAAAGAGAAAAAAACACAAAAGAAAAATTATTTTTATAACCAGAAATATAAAAGTAAAAAAATAAATATGATTAATTTTTTATTAATTATTTTTATTTTATAATTTAAAAATAATATAAATAAAATTTACTTTTTTAATTATGAAATACTCTTCTAATAAACTCTTCAGCACTTCTTTTAACAACAATTAACTTTTTACTTCTATCACTCCATAAAATATCATTTTGTTTTAATGTTCTATAATATTCATCATATTGATTTTCATCAACAAAATCATATAATAATATAGAATTTTCTGGATTTAAAGCATTAATTTCATCACCCCACATAACAATTTGATTAGCAACATTTTCAGGAATTTTATATTTTTCTCCTTTAATAATACAATCATAATTACTATTTGGATGTGCATGATTACTTAAATATTCTAAAATAGTAAAAATTTTAATATCTCTTTTTAATATATTTCTTATTTTTTCTCTTGTTATAGTTCCAACAATAAATCCATCAAATTTATATTTTACTTCAAATAATAATTCAAAAATTTGAATATCTAAATTATTTTTTGTATATGCATAAACATTAAAATCAGTTTCTACTATTAAAAAATATCCATTGTTATTTTCTATTTCTGAAAGAGGAGAAATTAAATTTATATCTTCAAATATTGATTTAATTAATGGAGTACAAAAATATTTTGTTTCATTTTTTTGTTCATAATGTTTTTCCCAAATTATACCAAATTCACTTAAAAAACTTAATTGTTCATAATAATGTTTTTCATCATATTCTTGTGGTAATTTTGTAAATGATGTACAAATTTCATATGAACATAATTGAAATATTAATTTTAGAAATTTTAAATGTTTGGAATTTATTATTTCAATTGAATAATTTTCATTTCTTAATAAATCTCTATAATATAAAAAATACATTCCTAATAAACTTCTTAATTGATTATTTCTTCCTTGTAAAATACAATTTATTGCATTTGAATGTAATTTATAAACTCCATTTAATTTTTGTAAAAATTTTTTTTTTGTTAAAAAATCTAATATTCTATTTTGTGAGTCTTCACTTGATAATATATAATTTTCATTTTCAAATTTTAATAAATTATCTATTATAAATCCTTGTAGTTTTTTTATTCCAAAATGAAGCATTTTTTGAAAATTTTTCTTTTTTTTACCTAAAGTTGGATTTATTTGCTTAATTCCAAAATTTAATATATTTTTTAATTTAATTTTAAAATTTTGTTCTATTATTATATAATCTCTATTATGTTCCATTTTAATTTGAATTATTGATAATTGATGAAGAACTCTTAAATAACTTTTTAATTTATCTCTATTATTATTATTATCTGGAACATAATTAAATAATTCTAAATCTTCAAATAATAAATCATCTGTATAAACTTTATATTTTGAATCACAAAAAGATATTATTCTTAAAAGTATTTGTTGACATACTTCTGGAAGAATTCTAAAAGTATATAAACATGCATTTTCTTCTTCAAATAATTCATTAAAATTATAATCCATTGATTGAATACATTTATGAATATATTGAAAGGCTATATTTGTTATTTTATTTTTCATTTTTTTAAATATTTATGAATTTTTTATTTTTTACTTAAATTAATATATTTATTTTTCTAATTTTTTTTTGAAAATATTTTTTTTATTTTTTTGAAATGAATAATATAAAAAATTATAATATTCATGCTTTTTATTTTTAATTTTATTTATATTTAATTTAAATTTATTATGAAATATTATTAATTATAATTAATAAAATAAAGATATTTCACTTTTTAGAGTTTATAATAAATTTTAAATTATTTTAAACATAAAATTACATATAAATTATATATACTATTAGAAATATATGTTCATATTTTATAGTATTATCCATTCTTAAACAATATATAGATACAAATGATATAATTATAATTTAAAAATAAAGTTTAATTCACTGGGCAACAACATAATAAACATTTAACAAATCTATTGCTAACATTTTTTTCATAAACATGCTTTATATTTTTAAAAATATTGTCATTAGCATGCTTCATTGTTTTTATATTATTTATATTATCAGTTTTATTTAAATTTTCTTTTTCCTTATCTTTTTCTTTCTCTTTCTCTTTATTTTTGTCTTTCTCTTTTTCTTTTTCTTTTTCTTTCTCTTTCTCTTTTTCTTTATCTCTTTTTTTATTTTTTTTTTCATGTTGAACTAAATATAATATAATTTGGTCACTTCCTCTTTTTTCATCTAATATTTTTTTCTCATTTTCAAAAACTTTATCAATAATTGATTTATTAAAATTATTATTATTATTTTTTAAATCAAATTTTTTAACATTGGAAAATTTATGTTTTATTAATTTAGTTTTAACAGTTGTTGATATATTAGTGTCTTCATTTTCTTTTTTTAATTTTTGTAATAAAGTATCATAATATTCATCATTTTCATTATATTTTTTAAATTTTGATACTGTAAATAATTTTCTTTGATCTCTTTCATTGAAAATTAAATTATTACATTTATTTTTTGGAAAAGGAGTATTAAAAGAATAATTATATTTATCTTCACAAGATTTAATAGGTTTTCTAAAATTAATTAAAAAAATATTTACGAAAAAAAATTAGCTATTTTACTATCTACATTCATATTTAAAATAAAAATTTTTTTTATAGTATAAAAAATTATTTTTTTATATAATTTAATAATTTAATATCATAAAAAAATGAACAATATTATTTTAAAAAAATTTATTAAAAATTAATAGAAGAACATTTAAAAAAAATAAATTAATGGGAGTAAATGAATCAAATATAAAAAATGATAAAGAATCTGGTTTTAGAATATATAAAATAATAAATGGTGGTCCTTTAGATAAAGCAGGATTAAAAATATTAGATGACTTTTTAATACCACCTGAAGAATTATATAAAAAAAATATATCTTTTTTAAATTGGATAAAAGAAAATGAAAATAAAACAATAAAATTAAATTATTATTCAATTTCAAAAAGAAAAATATTACCAATTGAAATACAATTAAATAGTTCAGATGATAAAAATGGAATTTTAGGAGGAACAATTAATTATGAAAATTTTTCAAAAGCATATAAGAAAGTATTACATGTAATAAAAGTAAAAGACAATTCTTTTTCAAAAGAAACTTTACATTTAGATGAATTAAATGATTATTTTATTGCATTAAAAAGTGAAAATGGTGATTTTGAAACATTAAATAAAAATTTAAATAATGAAAATCCATTAAAATCTTTTTCAAATATAATAAAAAGAAATTTAGGTAAAAAATGTGAATTTTTCATTTATAATAAAAGAATTGGAGGAAGAATTATTAATACAATTATTCCAAATAATAATAAATTTGAATTAGGTTGTGATGTTGCTTTTGGAATGTTACATGAAATTCCTTTTATTTCTAGTGATAAAAATAAAGAAGATGAAGCAAAAAAATTAAAAAATGAAAATGATTAAAAATTTTTATTTTTTTTATATTTATTTATTTTTTTTAAAAGATTTTAATATATGAATATGTTATTAATATAAAAAGATTTTTTTTTAATTATTTTATTATTATTATTTATTTTAATTATTATAGTATTTTAATTTTTAAATAAAATAAGGATTTTGAATATAATTATTTAATAATGCTTCTCGACATTTTTGTCGATAAATTTACTACAATTTCAAATATTTTTCTTTCAAGAAAAAACTATTCATTACACTTATCAAAGAAATTATTTTCAATTATAAAGAAAAAATCAGATATAAATAACAATCTAAATAATACTTGTATTTTACAAAAAAAACGACAATTCATATTAAATAAAATAATAAAAACAAGAAAAAAATACATAACAAAAATACAATCTCAAATTAGAAGATTTTTTATATATAAAAAAATCAAAAATTTCAAAATAATAAAATATATAATTAAACAAAGAATTCAAAGCATTAAATTAATTCAATCAAAAATCCGAATGAAAATTTGTAGAAATGATATTAAAGAATTATTAAAAAATGATGCTCTTTTTTTTTATAAATTTCCAAATGAAATATTAGATAAAATATTCCTTAATTCAAATATAAATGATTTAAAAAATCAATTACAAAATAATAAATTGAATATATCAATGATAATAGAAAAACCAAAAATGAATTTAGATTTTAAATTTAATAAATATCTAAATTCATATTATATTTCAATAAAAAAAATAAAATTAATGAGAAAAATAATTTTAGTTAATTTCAAAGTTAATAATGAAATTTTTATTGATCCAAGATATTCAATAACAGATGATAAAGAAGGTAATTTTTATAATGTTTTAACTTCAAAAATGTTTTATAGAAAAAGAAAAGAAAAAAATATATTTCAAAATATAAAAAGTGAAATAAAAAAAGAAGAAGAAAAACATTGGGAAGAATTATTTATGTTAAAATCAAGAAAAAGATTAATGAGTTTTGATGCATCTTCAATAAGTTCTAAAACTGATATTTCAAAGGAATTAGATAAAAATTTAGGTGAAACTTTCTGTAATCAAATTATTACTTCAAATAATAATGATAGTGATAAAAAACCTTTACAATCTATTTTAAAAAGAAAAAAAAATAAAAATGAAAAATTATCATTTGGTAAAAGAGTATCATTTAGTAAAAAAATAGAATTATGTGAATAACAAAATTATTTTATACAAAAATATAAATAATAAAAATTATTTCGTTAATTCATACTAATTAATTTTAGTATTATTTAATTAAAGTAAATTGTATATAGAATCATATGAGAATTAATTAATAGAAATATAGAGTAATTTTATCATATCATTAAAAATTTTAATTCTCAATAATATAAATTTAAGATTTTTTTTTTAAATAAAAAAAGAATTGTATTTATTTTTTTTATCTTTTTATTATTAAAAAACAAAAAAAAAAACAAATATAAAAAAACTCAATTTTTATAATTAAAATAAACTATAAAAAAAAATTTAATTTTTAAGTTTATAAAACAATAGATAAGCATTAGAAGAAACTAATCTATTTTCATTAATTTCAGTAACATCTTCATCATCAAAATCATACCATTTATTTCCATTTTTACATAAAGCTGTATAATGTCCTCCAATAGAAATTCCAAAATGTTGATTCACTGCAAATAATTCATAAATATATTTTTTATCATCATTTTTTCCAACAATAAAATCATTTAAATCTAAATCATGAATAGGAAAATCAATATTAGTATCATTTTTATTATTAAAAAAAAATCCATGATTTTTAAATCTTTTTATTTGTAATATTAATATTATTGGTAATTTATATATTTGTAATTGTTTAATTGCATTTCTATGTTCTTTACATTTTGAACAATACCATAAATTTTCTTCATCTAATTTTTCTTTTTTTGATAATGCTTTAAAACAAGAATATAAATTAATTTTTGAATCAAATGTTCCTTCATCATTATTATAATCATTAAATAATTTTATTAATGATAAATCTTCGTTTTCTAAATTTGGTATTTCTATATAAATTAAAAATGTTCTTTTTTTTGATTGTGAATTTATTAATGTTTCAATTGTATCATTTTTATTAAAATTAAAATCACAATTATTACAATCTCTTTTATTACAATAATCACAAGGTAAATGGTCTTTTGTACATGGTGTTAAGTTATTTATTATTTTTAATATTATTTTTTCTTCTGAAAAATTTGAGTTTTCTTCTTTATAATATTTATAATAATGTTCCTTTATTGTATCATAAATATTTTGTACTGTATCATTTAAATTAAAATAAAATGGTCTTGGATAAAATAAAATATTAATTTTTTCATTATCATTTTCTTTTGTTATTGGAATAAAAAAAATAGGAAATTTATTTTCAATTTCTTCATTATCATATTCATAAATAATAATTTTACAATCAAAATTTTTATAAGTATTAACATAATTTTTATAAACTTTAAAAATAGGAATTTTATCATTTAATAAACAAAGATACATTTTTTCTCCATTACAAAAAATTCCACAATATTTTTTATTTTTATTAATTCTATTAAAAATATCATTTGCTAAGTCATCTTCACCAATAAATAAATTAATTTTTCTAACAGAATTATTTTTATTATTAACAACATAACAAAAGCCATTAATTCCATTATCATAATTAGGAATAGGTAAACCTAAACACATAAATTGATCATAATTAATATTAATTTTATCACAAATTGGACATTGTACAGTACTTTTAAATTGACCATAAAATAAATCTACAATAATTGAATTATCTCTTTCTAAATTACAATTCCACCATCTTTGACTTGCCATTTCATCATTTTCAAAATCTTGTTTTTCTTTTAATTCAACATATTTTTTTTCTTTATTTCTATTTAAATCTTCATGTATATTATCTAACATAAAAGTTAACATTTCATGTGAATCTTCTTGTGAAAAACCAGAAAATTGTTTTACAAAAAAACCAAATAAATCTTTAAAATTAATAGGATGAATAAATCTTTTATCTTGAACCCATAATTTTTCTAATAAATCATAATAACAATTTACTATTAATCCACCAGTTCCATATTTTTTATTTTTATTTATTTCTGATTTATACATTCCACTTATAAAATATGTTGTTAATAATTCACAATTACTTAAACATTGTATTGCACTATTCATAAAACAAGTATTTCCTAAATTCATTAATCCTGTTAATCCGTGTTTTGAATTTGGATTTAAAAAATCGTCTACTGAAATTTCTAATAGTAATTTTATATTAAATTTTTGACTTATTATTGAATTAAATGATTTATGAAATATTATGTGAAATTTATCTTGTTCTTTACATTTTTTTGAACAATATTTTATTGTACATGATTGTAATCTTTCACATGATTTAAATTGTTCATCTTGTTCATTCTGAGTTATGTTACATAAATTACATATTTCGTAAGTTAAATTTTGGTTTTTTATTGTATTTTGGAAAAATGTGTTTTCATTTGATTTTGTGTTTATTTCGATTAAGATTTCTGTTTCTTTTTTATTGTAATTTTCGAGAAATTTTTTGAATTGTTCTTCTGTTTTTAATTCGGTTAATTTTAATTCTGGAATTTTTACTTCATAATTTGTAGGATTTGTTTTATATGAATATATTATTGTTAATATATCAAATTTTTGAAGTTTTTTATTTGTGAAATATATTGATAAGTTTATATTTGATAAATCTATTTTTTTATTATTTGTTTCGTTATTATTTATTATATTGATGTTATTATTTAAAAAATAATCCATTATTGATATTATTTTATTTGTAAATTGTTGTAAAGTTGTTTTTTTTGATATTTGAATTGATTTTCTTCTCATATGATTTTCTTTATTTATATCAAAGAAGAAAATAGATAAAATTAATATTTTCATTTGAATTAAATTAATTTCATCTTTTTCTCTTTTAATTTCAAAAATATCATAAATACCAAAATTATCTTTTAAAATATTATATTTTAATTCAGATAAAATTTCATATTGACTTTCATCTAAATTATTTTTTAGATAAACATTAGTATATTTATCTATTGGATCATACCAAATATCTTTTGTATCTATAATAGACATATTATTAATTGGACCACAATATATGTTAGAATAATAAATTTTTTTTCCTTTTACCCAATTTATTTTAATATCTTCTTCATTAAAAAAAATATTTATATCTTTTCCTTTATATAATTCATTTATAAATAATTTACAATTTTCATACCAAATTTTATCAATAATATAAATAAATTCTTTATTTTCTTTTTCTATTTCTATTTTATTTTCTATATTTTCAATTTCGTTTTTATTTTCATTTAATTGTTCAATATTAACATTATTATTTCCATTTTCAATTTCATTATTTTGTTCAATATTTATATTATTATTATTAATTTCTTTCTCATTTTCATCTTCCATTTTTTCATCTTCTTTTTTTTCTTTTTCTTCTTCTTTTTCTTCATCAATATTAATCATATTTTTATTATTTTCATTCTCTTTAATTCCATTTTTATTATCTTCATAAAAAATGCTTTGAATTTTTTCTATTAAAAGATCATTATCTTCAAAATTTTCTTTTTCTTCATTAAAAATTTCTTTTTCAAGATCATTATTATATGTATTAATAATAGATATAAATTCGGGACGAAGATCTGATTTAGGAAGATTAGAAAGAATTTTTTTACATTTATTTAAATAAAAAAAAGAAAATAAAGGATATTCTAAATTAAAAAAAGAAGAAATTCTACATAAAGCTTTGCATATAACAAAAATATTTGAATCTAATAATTCTTTATTATCACTATTTTTAATATATAAATTTAAGCATTTAAATGAATAATAAATTAATGAAAATTTATCTTTTAAATTTTTATTAAAAAGATTTTTATTTCCATATGCTTTTATTTTATCAGAAAGTGATATTGTTTTTTCTAATAAAACATAATTTAATAAAGTATCATTTTTAATATTATCACTTGAATTTTTTTTTATTTGATTTGTTAACTCTCCAATATTAATTTTTTCATTCATTTATATTTTAAATAAAAATAGTATTTTTTTAAATTAATAAATTAAAAATAAATATTTTTTATTATTTATTTAACAATTTTTTTTTAAATAATCGTTAAAAAAAAAATTAATATATTAAGATAATTTAATCATTTTTTTTTAAAAATTCATAAGCTTTTTTTAAAGTTTCATTCATTGTTTCATCGCTATCATCAAATACTTTTTGTAAATCAATAATATTATTATTATAAGCTATTTTAATAGAAAATGGAACTTTTGGAATTGATTGAATATCATAATTTATTGTTTTTTCATGTTTAAAATTATCTTTTAATTTTATACAATAATTCTTTTGTTGTTTATTTCCACTTTAATAAAAACAAATTAATTGTGGTTTACTTT
>JAEEGK010024134.1_pt1 | contig 12627 bp, 8 predicted proteins | sample 8958771 | NCBI WGS metagenome assembly JAEEGK01 (sample SAMN16246547, study PRJNA631951) | gut metagenome | biome: gut microbiome; feature: rumen; material: SC-attached | host: Bos | place: Iran: Karaj | collected 2018-10 | reverse complement strand
AAAAAAAAAAAAAAAAAATAATAATAAAGAAGAAATTAATAATAAAAATAATAATGATTTAAAAGAAAAAGAAAATAAAAAAGAAGAAAATAATATTCAAAAAAACAATGATAATAATAATAATAATAATAATAATAAAAAAGAAAAAGAAGAAATTAAAACTGAAAATAATAATAATAATAATAATGATAATATTAATAATAATAATAATAATAATGATAATAATAATAATGAAAATAAAAATGAAGAAATAGAACAAAAAGAAGAAAAAATAAAAGTAAATATTCAAAAAGAAGAAGAAGAAAAAGAAAAAGAAAAAGAAGAAGAAAGTAAAATAAATGAATTAATTAATAAAAGCATAAATAATACTGAATTTTTGAATAATATTCAAGAAGAAAAACCAAAAAGAAGTTCTATTAAAACAAATCCATCTCCTCATTCTAAAAATAATATCAAAAATAATAATAATAATAATAATAATTCAAATAAGAAAAAAAAATCAAATTTACAATCAATAAAAAAAACAAAAAAAGTAAAAAATTTATTTTTAAATTCAGCCGAAAATACAAATTCCATCACATCAAGAAATCAAACATTAGAAAATAAAATAAGTAAAACATATGTTACAGATAATTACAATAATAACAATAAAAAATTTAAAATTTTACACACAGATAATAGTAATAAAGTTTTTTATTCACCAAAAAAAATAAATGAAATAACAAATAGATTATTTACATCTTATGGAAAAAGACCAAGTTTAAAAAATAATAATAACAACAACAGCAATAATAATATTCTAACAAAATCTCCAATGTCAACAGCAACATTAAAAAATAATAGTTTAAATAATTCAATTCAAATTGAAGTAAATAAAAGCATTCCATTAATTTCTTCAAACGAACATAGAAATTATCATTCAAATATAAAATTAGATTGCATTCCAGACGATGATTATGATGAAGATGAAAAAAACAATGAAAATAACAATAATATTTTATTAACATCATCTGAATTAAATAATAATATCAATAGCAACACATTATTAACATCAACAGAATTTAATGATAATACTTATATTGAAGAAATTAGTATTATTAGTAAAATTTTACCGAAAAAAAATTTAAATAATTCTCATCAAGAAAATGATTTTATTAGAGTCAATTCAAATCGAAAAAAAACATATGAATATTCATCAAAAACATACAATTCAAACACTAAAAATAACAATAATGAAAATAAATTAGATAAAACATCAATCGATAAAAAAAAACCAAATCAAAAATCTCAAAAAATAATTTTCAATAAAAAAAATTTAAATAATTTCAGTCAAAAACAACAACAACAACAACAAAAATATAAAAAACAATTATCATTAAATAACAATGAAAAAAAAAATAATAATAATAATAACATAAACAAAATACATAAAAAAACTATAAATAAAAAAAATTTAGAAAGTAGCGTTTTAACATTAAGAAACATTAATAAATCTCCTCATTTAATTAGAGATATTTCAGATTCACCTAAACAATATTTATTAAATGAAAAAACAAGACTCAGTCGAATTCCATGGAAAGAAAAAAAAAAAGGTTTAGATTTAGATTTAACTTCAGATGATATTTATAATAAATATATTAACAAAGTCAAAAATAATAATAATTTAAAAAATAAAATTAATAACATCAATAAAAAAAAAGTTAATAATATAGCTAAAATAAATAAAGATAATATTCCAACTTCACCTTCAGGAAATTTAAAAAAAATTTCGTATAATTTCTCTAAAAATTCACAAAAAAATTCTATTTCTTCTTTAACAAATTCTTCTGGTATTAATAATAATAATAATAATAAAAATAATTTTCATAGTAATCATATTATTAATGAAGTTGGTTTACCTATTTATAATGGTCCTATTGATTTATTTTTTGTTGAATTTAATTCTATTTCTTTGAATGAATGTATTAAAACTGTTTATGATAAATTGAAAAAATTTAATTATAGAATTATTAAAATGAAACAAAATAAATTAAAATGTAGTAATAAAAATGTTAATTTCGAAATCGATATTTATCAATTAAATAATAATTGTAATAAAAAGTTATATTATTATAAAGTAAAAATTAAAAAAAAATCGAATAAAAATGAATATAATTCAATTATTTTTAATATTTTTGATAAATAAAGAAAATTTCAATAAATATTCATTATTATTTTATTAAAGTTAAAAGGTTTTTATAAATATAAATATTTATTATTTAATATAAATTATTTATAAATATATTATTATTTTATATAAATATTTTATTTTTTATTAATCATAAAAACATAAAAAATAATCATTATTTTATTATTTAAACTTTTTATTATAAAATATTATTATAAAATTTATAAAATTTTTATATTTTTATTTAAAAAGAAAAAAAAAAACAATTTATTATTATTGATTTATATAATTTAATTCATAAAAAATAAAAATATTAATAAATAAAAAAAAATAATAATTTATTTAATTAAAATAAATTTATAATTTAAAAAATAATGATGAAATCTTCAACAACAGTTTCCAATCAAAACTATCAAAATTCCAATACAAATGATGTGCTTGCAAATTTTGATTTTACAGAAATAGAAGAAAAAGATCCTTCTCTTTCAGAAGGTCATCGTCTTTTATATGATAGAGAAGTTCCATTTGAACTTCGATTAGAAGATCAAAATGGTCCTCAAGAAGTAGCTTCATTTGAAGCAATTCGATGTAAAATTTTATTAGGAGGAGAAGAAAATAATCCATCTCAAATTCGTATAGAACTTTCATGCGAAAATGATTTATTCTTTCATTTTACAAGTGACATTGATGAAGAAGCATTTAAAGTAATGCAAGAAAATCAAAAATTAACAGTTAATTTTAATGAATATAGTAATTTAACAAAAAGATTATTAAATAATTGTATAAATGAACCTCAAAGTTACATTGCTGTTTTTATTATGCAAAAAGAAGGAACAGCGCGATTAGATTTCATTCAAAATATTGAATATAAATTTATTGAATTATTAAGTATTGATTTTGTTAATAGTCCTGATGATACAGTAAGAAAACAAATCGCTTATAGATATAATGCTTTAAGATCTAAATTAGAATTAATGCAAAATAGAATTGCAAATATTAATAATATTGTTAAATTAAAAAATCCTAGTTTGTTGTTGCAAATACAAAAAGCTCCTGCTAAATTAAATAATAGCACTATGAGAAATTCTACTCAACATTAAATTAAAGATTGTTTTTGTTTTATTAAAATAAAATTTAAATTTTTTTATTTAATTTTTATTTTTAAATTTAAAAACATTTTTAATTATTTTAAAAAATATTATTATTATTATTAATAAAAAAATGATTTTTGTTATTATTTATAATTAATATTATAATAAATAAATAATAATATAAAACATTAATTTTATTTATAATAATTAATTAATTTTTTTTATTTTATTTGAATTTAAAATATTTTTACTATATTCAATTTGTTTTTTTCTGTTTTTATTTATAATTTCATTTGTATTTGATGTTCTTATAAAAGGAGGATTTTGTGTATTTTCAAATCTTCCTTTCATATATAAAATATTTTTTGTATTATTCCATTTTAAATTAATTGGTACATTATTTAATTTTTTTTTCCTTTTATTTTCATTATTAATATTATTATTAAATATAAAATTAAATTTTTTGTTTTTAATTTCTTTTTTCACGAAATCAAAATTTTTTTTAAAATTTTTATCATTTTTATTTTCTCGAATTTTTAATGAAAAATTTGTTGGTTGAGAATTAAAAGGTTTATCAATATATTTACAATCAAAAATATGAATTCCATAATTTGAAAAAATTTTTTTTATTTTTGAAATATCATTATAATCAATGTTTTTAAATAATAATTCATTTTCTTTAACATTATTATTATTATTATTATTATTTAAATTATTTTTAAATGAAGTTTCACTATCTAAAAAACTAATATTACAAATTTGTTTATTTATTAATGATTGTGAACGATTTTTATAAAATTTTTTAATAATATTTTTATTTTCTTTTAAATTTTTATCTCTTGAATCTTCTATTATAAAACTATTATTAATATTATTATTAATTATATTATTATTATTATCATTATAATTTAAAGTTTTATCTAATGATCCATTTAAATGTATTAATTTTCTTATTTTTGGTGTAATATTTTTATTTTCGTTTTTTTTTGTTATTTTTTGAATTTCAATTTCATTATTGCTATTTAACCAATCAAAAGATCTATTTAAATTTTTATTTATTTTTTTATTAAATTTCGAAATAATCGGAATTTTTATAATATTTAACATTTCATTATTATTTTTATTAGGAAATTGTTCAAAACTTTGTTTTAAAGAATTTTCTTTACTTTTTTGAATTAATCTCTTTTTTTTAATAGATTTTGTTGTTTTTGGAATAAAAAAAATATCCGATTTTAAAGAATTTAAATGATTTTCTTTTGGATTTAAATTATTTAAATATTTTTTATTTTCAGTGAATAATGATGGAAGTTTATTATCATTATTTTTTTTATTATTAATATAAATTTCATAATTAATATTATTATTATTATTATTATGTTTATTAATTTTATTTTCTTTATTATTTTCATCTAATAAAAAATTAATATAAATTTGTTTTTTATCATTATTACATTGATCATCAAAATCATATAAAATTTTTCTTTGATAAGAAGATAATTCATTTTTATAATTAGGTGTACTTATACTTTTATTGTATTTTTTTATTTTATATTCTTGACTATTATCATAATTAAATAAATTATTTATATGATCTTTAGTAACATTATTTTTACAAATTGGATTTAAACGACTTGAAGTTGACATTGAAATATTTGATAGATTTTTACTTAAAGAAATATTTTCTAATTTTAATTTTAAATTTTTCATTTTTTTAACGAAATTTTTATTATTTTTAATGAATATTTTAAATTTAAAATATTTAAAATTGAAATAAATTATTATTATTAAATAATTAAAAAAATTTAAATAATTATAAATTTTATTTTATTATGAAATTTGTTTTTATCAATGGCTTAAATATATTTAATTATTTTATAATATTATCATTATAAAATTTATTTATTGTTCTTCTTCAGCTTCATCTTTTACTTTTTTAGGATGTTTAAATTTTTTTTCATCATTAATATTTAATCTAGTATGACCATTTTTAAGTAATTTAATTTCAGGTTTTTTATCTCCTATAACAAATAAATTAGATAATTTCGTATTAAAAATTTTTCCAGCTAAATCTTTAATATGCACAATTTCATAACTTCCAGGATGTTTTTCAATATTAACTATCTCTCCAACTCTACCTATATTATTACCTCCGTCAATAATAACTTGAGCACCTATTTTATATTTATAAAATCCTGTAATTTCATTACTATCTAAATTTAATTTAATAGTGTCATATTTTTTAATTTCAGGATTCGGGTATCTTAAAGTTCTTCCATCATCAGTTACAATATATGGAACTTTTTTAGGACCCATCATTTTATTTTTAACTTTACATAATTTATATTGAGCCTCATCTTTTCCAATTTTTACTAATCCAAATCTTCCTTTTGCATCATAAAGAACTCTGTAATCAACATTCGCTTTTAATAATGAAACTACATCCATGCAACCAATTGGAAATTTAGGATCTTTTCTTACTTTTCCATCTATTGCTATATTTCCTTCTTTTGCCTTTACAATTAATTTTGCTTCTCTGGCATTAAGAGCAAGTTTTAATTTATTTCTAAGAAGAACAATTAAAGGCATACAACTTCTGAGTTTATGTGGACCTTGAGATGGTTTAGTTGCATAAATTCCACCAACTTTTGATAAAAGCCATTTGTGTGGGGCATTGAGACGCTTTAAATGATGATAAATTCCTCTTTTAGCCATAGTTTTTTAAATAAAAAATAAGATTGATATTTTTATTAAATAATAATAATTATTTATTATTTATAAATTAATTAAAAATAAAAAAATATATTTATTATTTTATTAAATATTTAATAGATTGATTTATATATTATTGTTTTTTTTAATCTGAATTTTATTATTTTTATAATGGAAAATAATAATAATAATAAATTTGATTATTATATAAAAAGAGATTTTAATAATATAGATAAAAATTTTAAATTTAATGATATTGAATTAAATTTTCCAGAAAAAATTATTGAAAATCTTAATTTATTTAAATTATTTAATAAAACTCGAAGATTTCCTTCAAAATCAAATTTTGGAGGTTTTATTACAACTTTTTTTATGTTTATAATATTCACCTTTCTATATTTAATTTGTAATATAAATATAATAAAATTATTTCCTAATGACAAATTTTACTATATTTGTATTTCTATATTAATATTAATTTTTTTAATTATTACATTACTTTTTTTCTTCGATGTTAGCACTTCAATACCAGGATATCAAAATGGAGAAAATATAAAAGAAGAAGATTATAATTCAGTTATTTATTCACAAACAATAGGAAATAAAACTTATGAATTAAAATATTGTAAAACGTGTGAAAAAATAAGAGATATCAGAACACATCATTGTAATATATGTAATATATGTATTGAAAAACATGATCATCATTGTGATTTTGTATCTAATTGTATTGGGAAAAAAAATTATAACAAATTTTTTATTTTCATGAATGTTGCATTATTATATTTATTATTAGTTGAAATATTTTCAATTAAAATAATATTTGATATTAGTGATATTAATAATAATGAAAAAAATAAAAAACATTTAATTATTACAATTTATATATTTTGTACAATTAATATTTCTATAATTGGATTTTTCTTAAGTTTTTTAATTACATTAATAATTCAACATTGTTTTTATATTTCAAAAAATGAATCAACAAGAGAGATTATTAAAAATTTTGAAACGAAAAATTTTAATAAAGGTTGTATTAAAAATTGGAAAGAAAAATTTTGCGAAAATGAAGATGATTTTGATATAATTATAATAAATGAAAAAAAAATTAATAATACAAATGATAACAATAATAATAAAGAAAATAAATTAATTGAATAAACAATTATTTTATATAATTAATATAAATATAAAAATTTTTATATATAAAAATTATATTATTAAAAAATAAATAATATTTAATTTCATTTATATAAAAAATAATATGAATATAATAAAAATATATTAAGTTAGGTTTAATTATAATATAATACATGTACAATGTAATTTATTTTTTTTATCTTTTTTAAACATCGGATCTTCACTTGTATTTAATAAATTAAATTTTTTATAACTTTGAACTTCTATATATGTAACAAAATTTTCATTAAAATTTACTCTTTTCTTCTTTTTTTTACTTTTTTTCGGAGATTTGGGAGTTTTTATTTTATCATGTGTTACCACAGAATCATTATCATTTGAATTATTATTTATTTGATTTATATTATTTTCTTTTTCATTAATTTTATTAGATCCTTTTTTTAACGTATTATTATTATTTTTTTTCGGTAAATCTGTCATATTAAAGAATTTTTATTAAAAATTAATAATGAGTTAATATATTTAATATTAATTATAAATATTATTATTTATATATTTGATAAATTAATTTATTTTAGCAATATGTATATTAATTATTATATTTTATTTATAAAAAATTTATTATAATCTTCTATTTGTCTTTATGTTAGATTTCATTTATATTTTAATAATTAAAAAATATTTTTCATTATATAAAATATTCATTATTATATATAATTTATAATTATTTATTTTTAATTTTTTTTCATTTATAATAAAAAAATTTTGATTATTTTTATTATTTAATAATTAAAAATTATATTAATTCTAAAATTTAAATAAGTTTATTATTGAATTTTCTTTAATAGTATTAAAAATAATATTTAATATTCCTTTTTTATTAAAAAATATTTAAAATTACATAATTTTTTTAGAGAAATTAAAAATTTTCAGCAATTTCATAATAAAAAATATGTTTTAGCAAATAAATGGGTTTTTGGTGGTATTAGACAAAATATTAGAGAATTAATATTTATATCAAATAAACTATTAATTATAATAGACAAAATATTAAAATAAAATCTTATAAACAAAGAAAAAATATTTGAAAATACGATTAAATTTGTTTTCTATTCTCTTATATTTTATTTCAAAATTCAATTCTATTAATTATAAAAAATATTTTATTTATCATCTAAAATGTGAAGAAAATTTATATTTAAGTTATTTATATAAATAAAAATTTAAAAACAAAAATCATTTAAAAAAATTTATAACTTCCGTTCAATTAATTCTTCAAATTAATAAAAAAATACAAAAATCAAAACTACTCAAAACACATAATAAAAATTTAAATACATTAATAATTATATATTTTTTTTTTATATAAAACATATTATATTTATTATTATATGGAAATTATTTATAAAAATTTATGATATATTTTATTATAATAAAAAAAATTCATTTTCATTTTTTTGAAAAAAATCTTATCATTCCATTTATTTTTTTTATTTGAATTTTAGATATTTAAACATTATAATTTATATTTTTTCATTTAATTAATTAATAATTTTGAATTTAATTTTAATTTATTTATTAATTATTTTATTAATTAATTAAATAATTTATTTTTCAATAATATTTCGTCTATTTATTTTTAATTTTTTCTTTATTATATAATTTTTTTTTATTTTTTAAATTAAAATAAAAAAAATAATTAATAAAAATAATTAACATGAATTCTGAATTAATAGAGGAACCAGAAGAATTAATCCCTGGTTTAATATTACACAAAACAATAAAAGATGCACCTTTAAGTGATGAAGAATATAAAAATATTTTAGAAATGGAATTAGAAAACAAAACAATAACAAAGATAAATTTAGAAATGAATTTTTATGATTTTAAAAACATTGATTTTTTTGAAGATGAAAAAAATAAAATTAATGAAAAATTAACATTTACATTAGAACCAAATGATAAAAAAAAAATAGCAAAAATAAAAATGAAAAAAGATTTTAAAATTAATATTAAATTTAATTTTAATTTATGTGTTCCTGATAAAAATATTCAAATAATACTTATTAATGGACAAAATGATAAATATAAATTAATTGAAAAAAAATGTTATGAAAAATTAAATAAAATTGATTTAACTCTAAAAACAAAAGAAGAATTAGAAATTCTTTTAAATAAATATGATATAAATAATTTTATAGATTGGAGTTTTCCACCTAATGAAAATAGTATAATAAATAATAATCTAGGAATATCTTTAAATGATTATTTAAAATATATTCCTTATTGGAAAAGACCTAATGATTTTATAAATTTAAAAAATGCTAAAATAAAAAATAAATATTATTTATATAATCAAGAATTTGGACCTTTACCAAATGATATAATTAAAGGTTATTTTGATGATAAAAATCTAATTAGTGTATTAAGTGCTTTATCTGAAAAAAATAATTTAATTAAAAGATTATTTGTGAATAATAATAACTCAATATCAGAAAAAGGAATATATCAAATTCAATTATATATAAAAGGACAATGGAGAATAATAATCATAGATGATTTATTTCCTTGTTATATAATTGGAAATCCAATAGTATCAAGATCTCCATCTAATATTATTTGGGTTTTATTATTAGAAAAAGCAATTGCAAAAATTTATAAATGTTATTATAATATTAAAAATTTAAAAATATCGGATTGTTTTTTATTATTAACAGGTTTTCCAACTTTTTATTTTAATATAAGTGAATTGAAAGATAAAATTGACAATGAAGAAGAAGAGGAAGAAGAAGGTGAAAAATTATTAGAAAAATTAAAATATTTTTTAAAAGATAAAAATTATATATGTCAAGCAGTAAGGGAAAACCAAGAAGATATTGATGAAGATGATATAGATTTAAATGAAAATCTTTTTATGACTTTACCTGATTATGGTTACACAATTCTAGATATTCTAAATCTAAAGAATAATGATGATGAAAGGCAAGATATATTAATATTAAGAAAAATTTGGTTTGATAAAGATAAAGAAGAAATTTTAGAAAAAGAACAAGAAAATTTAAAAAATAATTTTAATGAACTTAATAATATATTAAATGAAATTAATATAGGAATAACATATTCAAATTTTATACAAGAATTTAATACACTTTATGTTTGTTATACAAAAAATTGGGAAACAATAAGTATAAAAAGTCAATTTATTAGAATAAATCAAAATAAAGTAAATGAAAATGTTTTAACAGAAAAATATTTTGAATTTGAAGGAAGTGGAAATATAATAATTTCATTATATCAAGATGATGATGAAAATAATAAAATTAATAATAAAAAACAATTAATGGATTTAAGTTTGACATTATTAAAATATGATATAAATAATAATGAAATTAGTCATAAAGAAACAATAGATTTTTTTCATACTTCTTCACTTCAAATGGAATTTAATAATTTACCTTTAGGAAATTATATAATATATCCTAAAACAAGCGGATGTTTTTTAGGTAAACCAATTAATAATAATAATAATGAAAAGATTGATTATAAAAATAATATTTTTGTTGAAGATACAATAAAAGATATTTTTAATTTATATGATACTAAATTAAATAATTATTTAGATTATAACGATTTTAACAGTTTTTACAAAAAAGTATTTGATCAAGATTTAACTAAAAATGAATTTGAAAATGATATTATAAATAATTATGATAATTATAAAAAAATTGGAATTTCAAAAATTGGATTTAAAAATTATTTTAATGATTTTATAATAAAAAAAAATGATATTAATGAAATCCAAAAAATTTTTGAAAAATTTGGATATGATAAAGATTTATATAATAAAATTTATAGACAGTATATTTTGACTATTCATTCAGAAAAAGAATTAAATATAAAAATAAAAGATAATATTAGAAGTAATATGAATTCAAAATTATATAAAATTTTATTAAAATTAATAGGAAAAAATTGGGTTTCAAAAGAAAATGATCAATTTATTCCTAAATATTTAAAAAGTGAATCAAATATAATAACTATAGGATTATTTAATAAAACAGATAAAAATTTAAATGTTACATTACGTTTAAAAAATACAAATAATTTTATATTAGGAGGTAATTATAAATATATTTTAAATATAAATACAGGTGAAACTGAATTTATTACAAATATATATTGTATTAATAATGATTATTTTGATAGTTTACAGTTTATTTATGAAACAAAAGAAATATAAATATTTTAATTTAATAAAATTTATAAATTTTATTAATTAATAATATTATTTAATATTAAAAATTTTATTTAATAAAATGAGTTTTTTAGAAAAATTAAAAGAATTCAATATAAAAGAAGAATATTCAAAAATTCAAGAGGTTTTTTCAACATTTTATCAAAATTATAAAAATACAAATTCTGAAAAATTAAGATTAATTGATATATTTATTGTATTTTCTGGTTTTATTTTAATAGTTCAAGTAATTTATGCAGGAATTATAGGTTTATATCCAATGAATTCATTTTTATCAGGTATTATAGCTTGTATTGGAACAATGATTTTACTTGTTAATTTAAGAATGCATGTTAATCTAAACGAACAAAATAAATTAAATTCAAATGAACAGGTTTTTGCAGAATATTTTATAGCAAGTTTAATATTATATTTTGTTTGCATAAATTTTTTAGGTTAATTTTAAAATAAAATTAAATATAATATTGATTAATCAATTAAATTATTTAAATCATATTACAAATAATTTAATAATTTAATTTTATTTCTTATTAATATTTTAATTATTTATCATAAAATTGTTTTTATTATTATAAAATTTTATTTTAAAATATTAAATAATGATTAAATTAAAGAAAAATATTTTTTTCAATATTAATATTAAGCGATTTTTTTAAAATATTTACAAATTTTTTATATTTATAAAATAAATAATTTAAAATTTGTAATAAAATTATTTCATTATTTAAATTTTAACTTTAATTATATATATTTTTGTTCATAAAATTAAAATTTTTAAATATTAATTTAAAGATAAAATTTAATAAATATATATACTAATAAAAATAAATAAATTCATAAATGTTTATTTTTTATTTATTTTTTATTGATATTTAATATTATTCATTATAAAATTTAAATTATTTTATCTAAATTTATATAAAATAACTGTTCTAGAACCAATTTGAAAGCATAAATAATGATTTTTTTGTGCATTAATTTTACAAACAAAATTTTTTCCTACAATACCATTTCATGTAGGATAATATTTAGATTCAAATGTTTCCTTTAATTTTTGAGCTATTTCATGATTACCTAAATTTGATATATGATAATCTTTTGATATAATTTCGATAGCTGCTATTTGCATATCATCATCCATATCACTATCTATTATTAAAACTTTATCTTGGTTTTCAACTTTTGAACTAATTGATTTTTCATTATTAGAATTAGACATATTCATTTATTTTATTAATAAAATTTATTTTTATTTTATAATTATT
>JAEEGK010024132.1_pt1 | contig 12628 bp, 9 predicted proteins | sample 8958771 | NCBI WGS metagenome assembly JAEEGK01 (sample SAMN16246547, study PRJNA631951) | gut metagenome | biome: gut microbiome; feature: rumen; material: SC-attached | host: Bos | place: Iran: Karaj | collected 2018-10 | reverse complement strand
AACCTTGTCCTGGCGTGCTTCGATTGTGTTCAAGTCTGCCTGACAAAGCTCCCAGTTGATTGTAAGAATGTCGCTTTCCGGGTCAATTGGAGCTGCTTCGTTTGCATTGTCGCGAACGTGCATAATATCAGGATTATCAAAACAGCGTACAACGTGAGCAATTACAGAACACTCGCGGATATTTGCAAGGAACTTGTTTCCAAGACCCTCACCGTTAGAGGCACCTTTAATAAGACCTGCAATATCAACAAACTTTACAGAGGCAGGAGTCTTCTTTTTTGGATTATGGATGCTTGCCAGAAAATCAAGGCGTTCATCCGGAAGATCTACAATACCAATGTTAGGGTCAATTGTACAAAAAGGGAAGTTTTCTGCTGCAGCAGGTGCTGCTGTCAGAGCCGAAAAAATAGTAGATTTTCCAACGTTAGGAAGTCCAACAATACCGCATTCAAGTGCCATATATTTACCTCGTATTTATTCTTGTGTTACTGCAATTGCCAGCTGATCAGCACAGCTTGTGCTTTTAAAACCACAGGTATTTCCCTTGAGCTTAGCCGCAATTTCTTCTGCTGTCATTCCATCGCAGAGCTTGGAAATAGCCTTAAGGTTTCCGTTGCAGCCGCCTTCAAAACTGATGTTTGTGATTTTTCCGTTTTCGTCCTTATCAAACGTAATTGAGCGGGAACAGGTTCCCCTGGTTTTATAGGTTATTTGCATATTTGTAATAATAATAAATATAACAGTTTCTTACAACATTTTTTTACATTTATACTAGAAAAAGTCGTGGGATGATGTAGAATAAAACTATGAAAATCCTTGTAATTAATAATATGCTGGAGCAGAGTCTTCTGGATCTTATAAAAACCGCGGCAGAAGAAATTAATGCGACTGTTCATTTTTACACATCCGAAGCAGACATTCCTGAATCTGATTATGATGCAGATATCATTTATGGTTTTGCCCCTTCCATTGTAAAAACAAGCCGCAACCTCAAATGGCTTTGTGTACCCTGGGCCGGGGTAGATTCCCTTATGACTCCGGATTATTTTGCAAACCCTGATTGCCTTCTTACAAACTCTGCGGGTGCTTACGGAGTTTCAATTGCAGAACATATGATTGCAACTTCTCTTGTTATGATGCGCCGCCTGAATGAATTCATGGAAGAAACACGTAATGGTCAATGGCTTAAACCCCGTCCGCAAAAATCTCTTAAGGATTGCCGTATAACTGTTCTTGGAACCGGAGATATAGGAACAACTTTTGCAAAACGTGCTGCAGCTTTTGAACCTGCTGCTATTGTCGGAGTTTGCCGTAGTGGAAAAAGCAGCGAATCTGTTTATGACAAGGTGCTGCCTGTTTCGCAGCTGGATGAAATTCTTCCTCAGACAGATCTTCTTGCAATGAGTCTTCCTTCAACACCACAAACAAAAGGAATACTTTCGCGCGAACGAATGTCGCTCTTGCCAGAAGGTTCGTACATTGTAAACGTAGGCCGAGGTTCAGCAATAGACGAAGATGCTCTTGCAGACAATCTTGAAAGCGGACATATTGCGAGTGCCGCACTTGATGTATTTCAGACAGAACCTCTCCCGTCAGGCAACCGGTTGTGGCATATAAAAAATCTTTTGATTACTCCGCACGTAGCAGGAAATATGACGCTGGCTCATACACGTAATAAGAATGTTCAGATGTTTATAGAAGATTTACATAATTATTCAGAAGGCAAGCCGCTGCGCTATCTTGTAGACAGAAAGCTTGGATATTAAAGTTCTTCAAGTTCTTCGATTTCTTCTAACTCTTCGACAAGCCCAGGGACCGCAGAAGCCTCGTCCAGTTCTTCAACTTCTTCGAGCATATTTTCAATGTTGTTTGTAATGAGCTCGGAATCATTATAAAGGTAATCGTTGTATTCTTTGAGTACATTAGAGAAGTCAACCTTAAGGAAGGTCTGAAGATACTTTTGTTCCTCGCGTATATTATCAAAGTTTTCGTTAAGAACTTTTACAATATCCGGATCAAGTTCTCCTTCTTCGGTCATTTTGTTTATTATTCCCAGAGTATGTTCTTTTGAAAATTCACCCTTGTAGCTTCGGTTATCAGTAAGAGCGCTGGTTATGTCTGCAATTGTTAAAGTTCGCTGAACAGTGTTAAGTTCTTCTGCAGGAAGTTGAGAAGGATATCCCTTGCCTGTAAGCTTTTCGTGATGGCGGCTTGCCGCTTCAAAAATTGAACGCGAAACAATATTACCAAGAATACGCTTAGTATGATTTACGTGATAGCGCATAATACCCATGTCTTCGGGAGAAAGCTTTCCCGGAAATTCAAGAATACGGGTAGGGGTAGCAATTTTTCCGATGTCATGGACAATGGCTGCAGTAAACAATGTATTTAAATCTTCATCTTCAAGTTTAAGTCTTTTTCCGAGCGACAAAGCATAGCAGGAGGTGTTGATTGTATGTGTTAACGTAACCGTACTCTTAAAATCAAGAAAGTATACAAGCAGTTTTAATGCCTGATGAGTATCATCCGGATTCATTCTTAACTTGTAAAGATAGCGTTCAAGCTCCATAAAATAATCAGTGGTTTTAAGATTGTTTATGAGAGCATTGTTTTTATTAAGCTCATTAAAGGCTTGCGCAAATTCCGGATCAAAATATTCGGGAGCAATTTCGTTTACATCTGCAGGGAACTGGGCATCAGGATTTTTTGCAACAAAATCACTTACCCGTGCGCACATATAAATTACAGATTTATAATCAGTCTGGTACAAATACTGTTTGAGTGGTTCATTAAACGGAAGATTAAAGCCTTCAAGTGCTTGCGCTGTATTTTTAAGCGGAGTCATAAACGCAAGGTAGTAATAGGCAAACATGTATTTACTTTCGATTCGTTTTCCCTGAGAAAAAAACTGAATATCGCTGTCAAAAGGTGTTTCGTTATAAAGAATATCCTGACGGAAGAAACCCAGAGTGTGAAAAAGTGCAAGAACAACAAGATTTGAAATACTGCAATTTTTATTAAGCGGATGAGCCTGTGCAATTTTTAAGGCAAGGTATGCAGTCCTTTCGTTATGAAGCACAATGCTGTTATTTATATTAAACAGCATTCTGTTTGCAATCCGGATTATCTGTCCTGCATTGAGCGTATCTGAAGGTTTGTATGCGTCAAGATCAAACTGCGCCATAATTGTATTATTATACCACAGAAATTTTGATTTGTAGAGAATTTTATATAAGCTTGTTTAAGACCGAATCCCGCTGCCGCCAGTTTTTATTAACTTTAACCTGAAGGTCAAGGTCAATTTTTTGAATATAGATTTCGCTTAGTTTTTTGATTGCAGCCATACGGATTTCTTTAATTTTAGCTGCTCCTTTTCCAATCACAATTCCTTTCTGGCTTTCGCGTTCTACACAAAGAAAGGCCCGGATCCAAAGCTTTTTGCCTTCATTACGGTGTTCAACATCTGCAACTTCGACATAAACTGCATGAGGAATTTCATCTGCAAGCCGATTGATTGCTTCTCCGCGTATAACCTCACAGATTCTAAAAGTAAGATCCTGGTCGGTATAGGTTTCTTCGTCATAAATAGGGGCGCCTACAGGAGAAATATCGTACAAAGCACGCAGCACTTCGTTTATTCCATTATCTTTTTGTGCAGACATTTCTAAAATGCGTTCCCCCGGGATTTGCGGCAGAGTGTTTTTTATAAACTCCCGGATTGCAAGCGGTTTGGAAGCCTTAAGGTCAGTTTTATTAATGGCAACTACAGTTTTATCCTGGAGCTTTTCCAAAAGTCGTGCGGTTAAGGCCTCTTCATCTCCAGGTTGTCGGGTAGAATCTATTACATAAAGAACTCCGTCAATTCCATCCAGCTGACTTTCCGTAACATTACGCAGGCGAAGGTTCAGTTTTTTTTCTGATTCATGATAGCCCGGTGTATCAATAAAAATAAGCTGGCCAAGAGAAGTATTTACTATTCCCTTGATTGCATTGCGTGTAGTCTGAGGAATTGGAGACACAATGCTTACCGGTTCCTGGCAGGCAGTGTTCAAAAATGTAGATTTACCGGCCGACGGGCGCCCGATTATTGCAACAACGGCTGTTTTTAAGGTTTCTGTGTGTTCGTTTGCTTCCATATTTTGATTTTATAATAAAACGGGATTTTTTCATAGCATTCATAAAAGAAACCCCCAGTCATTCTTGAAACAGAATGATTGGGGTTTTTTGTTTTTCTCTCCGAATAGTGATGGTTACGAGTTGTTGCTATTCATCGCTGCGAGTCCAGGTTTTATCGTTGTAAGTTTTTTTCAGATAGGTTGCATTTGTTTCTGGGTCATCTACTGAAATAGTTGTGTCGTCAACTTTCCAACCGGATTTATTTTCAAAATAGGCATTTTTCAGTCCCGAGACAGAAAATGCATATTTATCAATATATACGACATTTTCTGGAATAGTTATACTTTCAAGTCTCCAACATCCATAAAATGTACTGTTGTTTATAATTGTAACTCCATTTGGAATTGTCAAACTTGTTATCGCATTACAGCCATAAAAGGCATATTCTCCTATAGTTGTTACACTTTCAGGAATAGTCAAACCTGATAGTTTAGAGCAACTTTGAAATGCTCGTTCTTCTATAGTTGTTACACTTTCAGGAATTTTAAGACTTTTAAGACTAGAACAATTGTAAAACGCGCTTTTCCCAATAGAAGTTATTCCATTTGGAAGAGTTACACTTTCAAGTTTAGAACATCCCGAAAATGTATAATTATTTAGAACTGTAACTCCATCTGGAATTGTCAAACTTGTAATTTTTGAACAGTTCTTAAAAGCGCCATTTCCTATAGTTGATACATTTTCTGGAATTGAAAGTCTTTCAAGACTAGAACAACAAGAGAATGCATAACTGCCTATACTTGTAAGAACATCCGGAAGAGTTATAGACGAAAGAGCATTACAGTATTGAAATGTATAATCTCCAATAGTTGTTATACCATCCGGAATGGTTATGCTTTCTAGTTTAGAACATCCCGAAAATGTATAATTATTTAGAACTGTAACTCCATCTGGAATAACAATGGATGTAAGTTCAGAACAGTTCTGGAATGCAGCGCTGCCTATTGATGTGACACCATCAGGAATTTCAATTGATGCAAGAATAGAGCAGTTCTCAAAGGCAGAGTTACCTATTGTTGTAACTTCCGAAGGAATGTCAATAGATGCAAGACTTGTACAGCCATTAAAAGCACTTGCACCTATGTCGGTAATATTATCATGGAGTACAACCGTTGTGAGTCCATTGCATCCCGAAAAAATTCCATTATCTAGAGAAGTAATACTTTCAGGTATTGTAATACTTGTAAGACCTGTGCAACCCTTAAAAGCAAATGTATCAATTCTTGTCACACTATCAGGTATCTCAATTGCTGTGAGAGCTGAACAATTTGTAAAAGCATAGGTACCAATTGTTTTTACTCCATCAGGAATTGTAATGTTTGTAAGTTTTGCACATCCACTAAAACCTTTTACTTCTTCTACGTTTTTTCCTATTGTTACATTTGTAAGATTTTTGTAATTGGCGAAATCGAATCCATTTAGAGATTGAACCCCATCGCCTATTATTATAGTTTCCAAATTTGAACAGTTTTTGAATGCATTGTTACCTATGGTTTTAACACTATCTGGAATCGTAATGCTTGTGAGACCTGTGCATTGATAAAATGCTTGTTCTCCTATTGTTTTTACGTTGTTGGAAATTGAAATGTTCTTTATCCCTTTACAATTATAAAATGCTTTGTTTGGTATGGTTTGTACACTATTTCCAATTGTGACTTCTGTAAGATTAGGATAATTGCTGAATGTAAATCCGTACAAATCAGTTACACCATTTCCAATTGTTATTGTTTCAAGATTAGAACAGTTCTTAAATGCATACTCGCCTAGAGAGGTAACACTATCAGGAATTGTTATATTTGTAAAACCTGTGCATTCATTAAAAACATATTCACCTAAGCTGGTAACTCTTGAAGGAATTGTTATGCCTGTAAGACCTGTACATCCAGAGAATGCATATTCTCCTATGCTTGTTATACTTTCTGGAAGTGTAATTTCTGAAAGACCTGTGCATTTCTTGAATGCATCAGAAGAAATAGTAGTGACACTTGTAGGAATTGTAATGTCTGTGAGATATGTACATCCTGTAAAAGCTCCTGAACCTATTGTAGTAATACCGTCTGGTATTGTGTAGTTTGTAAGAGATGTACAATTTGAAAATATTCCACCAGGTAATGTTGTTAGATTATATGGAAGTGTTATGTCTGAAAGACTACTGCATCCAGAGAATATGCTTGTTTCCATTTCGGTTACATTTTCAGGAATTGTTATACTACAAAGGTTCGTACAACCTTTGAAAGCTCCATATTCAATTTTTGTGACTCCGGTTCCAATTATTACTTCTGTAAGTTCGGTAAGGTTACAAAATGCTTCCTTAGGGATAGTTTTGATATTGTTTCCAATTGTTATACTTTTAAGTTTAGTGTATGATGAAAAGGAAAAAGAAGACTTATCAATTTCTGTTAATCCATCCCCAAGTACAATATCAGTAACTTCATCGCATCCATAGAATGTATTATAACCAATGGTAGTTACGCTGTCTGGAATTATGATGCTTTTGAGACTTGAACAGAAATTGAATGCATAGTCATTAATTGTGATAACATTTTCGGGTATTGTTATTTCTGAAAGACTTGAACATGAGGCGAAAGCAAGTACACCGATATTAGTTACGCTGTCTGGAATGTTAATACTTCTAAGATTTCTGCACGCATAGAAAGAATAAGCGCCTATTTGTTCCAACCCTGTTGGAAGTGTAATTTGTTCGATGTTGTTACAGTTATAAAAGGCGCCAAATTTAATTCCTTTTCCAGAGATTGTCACTTTTTTTAGCGAAGAAGGAATATAATAATCTATATAGTTTTCCGATTGAGTCCCATATTTCTGATGAACTTTTGTTGCTCCATCAAATTGTGATGTCCCGAAGATATATCCAAAAACATTTGAAGCAGAGAATGAAGTTGTAGTTTTAGAACTACCTGTAAATGGGATGGTAAGATCTTGAAGTGATGAGCAACCGTATAATGCATTTTGAGAAATTGATTCAACGTTTGCTGGAATTATCAGGCTTTTTAGATTTTTACAGTTGCCGAATAAATAACTGCTTATACTTTGAAGTTTTTCAGGGAGGGTGATACTCTCCAGATTTGTACATCCCGAAAATGTATAACTACCTATGGAAACGACATTTTCCGGGATTGTTATAGTTGTAAGATTTGTACATCCCTGGAAAGCCTGGTAGTCAATACTGGTTATTACTTCCGGTAACTTAATACTGCACAATTTAGTACAATTATAGAAAGCTTTAGCAGGCAAACTTGTTAATCCTGTCGCTTCTGATAAATCGAGGCCTACGAAAACATCGGGTTTCAGGGTGTCAAGGGCGTTGATGGTTGTTGTTATGGTAGTTATTGTATCGGCGGTTATTGCACCGGTTACTTTTATTATCCAGCCATTCTCCATACTGTTGATGACATTTACTATGTTGTCTCGATTTGTGCTGATTACCCAAGTTGCATAAAGTGTAATGTTTCCATGAAATTCTCCTGCTTCCCAGCCTGTTATTGGTTCGTCTGTGCAGGATTTTTCAATATGCCAGCCTAAGAATTCATTTGAACCGTAAGTTGGGAGGGGAAGTGTTATGTCATCTTCTACGGTGTAGGTACTTTGAACATTGCCTTCGAATGAACCCCCGCCGATCTTGTATTCGATTGAATAAACTTCAGGGGTGAATTTTGCGTAAAGAACAATAGGACCATTTGCATTTTGAATTCTTGAAATTTGATTTTGAGCTGTAAAATTTGAATCTGTGAACCAGCCGCCGAAAGTGTAGTTGTCGCGGGTTAATTGTGGTAAAACAAAATCGGTGTCTTTGCTGATTGTTTCGAGTAAGCTTACATTTTCCGGAAGTGTACCGTTATTCAAATTATATGTTACTGTATAAAGTGCATCAAAACTTTGTATGGTTCTTGCAGCAGTAGAATTAAGTCCGTTTGAAATATGAACAAGTTCTCTGTAGTTTGCAATTTCATAATCGGTGTCATCTGTTTCTGCATGAAAAGTTATTTTTATTCTGTAAGTTCCAGCCGGTGCACTGCCATTGTAGGTCACTGAGTTGTTTGAAGGTGTGAGTGTCTGACTTGCACTTGAAATAGAAGTTCCGTCTATATTTTCAAGAGCAGCTGTTGCATAATTTACAAGATTTGCATTTGCGGCTTGTGAATAGTTAAGGGTTATGCTAAAACTTCCAACGCTGGTGCCTGCATTTGTAATTGAAAGTGCAAAACTGAGTGTGTTTGTTCCTGTAGTTATTGCTTGTTCCAAAGTACCGCTAAAGGTTGTGGCGTCTTTGTTAGCTGTAAGCGTAAAGCTCCAGTTGCCTTCTTCAACCGGGATTGCTGCAGCATTCATCTGAGTATAAGTTTCCCAGGTGCCAAGTGTTTGTTCTGAAGCTCCTGATTTTGTTCCCTTCAGGATGATGTTTGTAAACTGCGTAACATCGGCTTGAGAAAAAACTGTGCGTGATGAATCTGCCTGTTCCAGCGAAATTTTTATGAAAGAGTTTTTCTGATTTTCTTCCAGTTGAGGTTTTCCCAAAAAATTTGAACAGGAAAAAAGTGTAATGCTGAACAGTATTGTAAGTAATGATTTGATGATTTTTGAGTTTTTCATAAGTTCCTCCTATTCCACAATAATCTGGGCAAAAAATGAATACCACTTGCTGTCTTTAAATGCTTCCAAAGAGAGAGAGTAAGTTCCCTTTTTGTAATTTCCAAGATTGATTGAACAGCTTTTTGTGTTTGCATATTCCTGATCATTTAATCTCCAGGTGTACAGATCACATTCTTCGGAAGTAAAAATGAGCATGTTTCCATTTTTCATGCTTGTTACCTGAATATCATTTTCCTGTGAATAAGAAACAGAAAATACAATTTCGCTGTTAGTTCCTCCATTGTTGGAGTTACTGTTTCCGCTGCCGCTATTGCTGCCGCCACCAGAGTTTCCGTTGTTGCTGCCACTGTTTGTGCCACTGTTGGTACCGTTGTTTGTACCGCTGTTGTTACTACCACTGTTGGTGTTCGTTCCATTATCATCTGGTGTAACTGTGCCTTTGCAGCCCGCAGCTATTCCTGCAAGCAGCAAAATTGTCATTAAAAATGCTAAAACTTTTGAAGAAGATTTCATAATGCCTCCAGAAAAATCTTTATTTACATACAGTCTATTACTAAAAAAAAATAAAACTCGGGAAATATTCCCGAATTTTAAAAAAAATTGTGATATAATGAACTTATGAATCTAAAGCAAATTCTTAAAAAGTGTTTTTCTATAGAAGTAATTCTCATTTGTTTTGGTCTTGTTACGCTTTCGTTTTCTATATATTACAAAAATAAAGCAGCCAGACTTTTTGTTGGGTATAATCAGGAAACTGTAAATCTTATTTTATTGAACAGCAGTACAGAACCCGCTTCTGCAGATCTTGCTTTGAAACTTAATTCTCTTAAAGATGAATATTATCCGTTTACATATTTTGATTTTTCGCTGGAAGAAAAACTTGATAATATAATTGAACAGTTTGCTAAAAAAGCGGTTATAACAAATGAAAATGAAAAACTAAAAGTGGAGCAGGAGCTTACAACTTTAATACTGGACTTTCAAAGCAAAATATCGCAAAAAGAGCAGACACTTTCTTTTGGCTACGACAGTCTTATGTACTGTTCTTCGCTTTTACTTTTAATTTCTATTCTTTGTGTCGTGTTTAAATCATTAAGGCAGAAAGCCCAAATAAAAAATATCCAGCTTAGAACCGATGAACAGCAATCAATAAGCCGTAATCTTCACGACGGAGTTGCACAGGATCTTGCTGCCTTAAAATTTTATCTTCAGCAGAACGATAAGGAAAAATCTGACTTTTATGCTAATCAGGCGTTGAATGAAGTAAGATATCTTATTGGAGCGCTTCATATAGATTTGTCTGAAGATTTTGAAAAAATTATTCGGCAGATGCTTCAGACTTTTGAAAGCAATTACAAAATCAAAACCGAAATGTTTGTTGCTTCTTCTCATATTTCAACTTTGCCGCAGAGTGTTCAAATAGAAATAATCAGGGTTTTGCAGGAGTCTCTTAGTAATATTGCACGTCACGCAAATGCTTCGCAGGTTACTGTAAAGTTTACTGATGTTGGTCAGGATTTTAAAATTTCAATAAGCGATAACGGTGTTGGTTTTAATCTTGAAGATGTTGATGAGCTTAATAAAACAGATTCAAAAAAACATTATGGAATTCAGAATATTCAGGACCGCGTTAAAGTTATGGGTGGAACTGTTGAGTTTGTAAATAACGGGGGTACAACAATTGCAATCACAATTAAAAATATTATTCGTTGATGACCATTCGGGTTTACGTGACAGTTTAAGTTTTCTTCTTGAAAAGAAAAATCCTCAGTTTAAATTTTATCTTGCCGGTGATGCTGAACGCGCTTCTGTTTGTTTGAATGCGAATCCCGAAATTGATATTGCTATTGTTGATTTAAATCTTAACAATACAGACGGACTTTTGCTTGTTGATGAAATCAGAAGAATCAGGCCGCAAATAAAAATCATAATTTATACAATGTACAACGATGCAATTCATATAAAGAATTCTTTACAGAAAAATATTCAGGGCTTTATTACAAAAGATCTTGAAGTTGGTGAAATTGAAAAGGCAATTCTTGCTGTTGAAAATGGAAATCTTTTTTATTGTAATGATGCGCAGAAAATTCTTTATGAAATGATTAATAAGAAAAACACAACTGGCGGCGGATTTTATTCAGTTGGAGACGAAAACAAACGGACAGAGGCTGTGTTTAAAAACTATCAGGCGCTTACAAAAAAAGAGCAGGAGGTTTTTGAACTTCTTGCTAAAATGCGCGATGTTTCAGAAGTTGCAGAAGCTTTGAATAAATCATTAAAAACAATTCAGAATAAAAAGACAATCATTTATCAAAAGATGAATGTGCAGGACAGACTTGAGCTTGTAGAAGCCGCTAAGCTTTTAGGAGTTATAATATGATTTTTGCAAAAAAAGATTATTCGCGTAAAAATATTCTTGTTACTCTTTGCGTGCTGGCTGTAGCTTTGCTTGTTAATTGTTTTGGTTCTGTTTTTGCAACAAAAATTACTTTTCCTTTGTATCTTGATTCTGTAATGACAATTGGCGTTACTGCTTTATGCGGACTTCTTCCCGGAGTTTTGTGTGCGGTTTTATCTAACGGAATTTTGTTTTTGTTTGATTACACAATGCTTCCATTTATGAGCTGCCATATTGTTACTGCTGTTCTTGCGTGGCTTGTTTTTGTTCATGCAGATAAAAAGAATGAAAAGCTCCCTGTTTTGGAACGAAGTGAATCTTACGAAATAGATGCCTTTTTGTGGGCAGGTGTCTGGGCGGCACTTAGTAATGCAATTCTTGGAAACCTGATTGCTGATATTCTGTTTGGAGCACGTGTAAACCGCCAGAATGCAGAATGTACTGTTCAGGGAATCTTTGTTGTTACAAGAAATCTTTTGTATTCAACATATCTTGCAGGTTTTATAGAAAATATTACAGATAAAATGCTTAGTGCGGTTCTTAGCTATGGACTTTACGAAGGTGTAAGAAGACTTTATAAGAAGTAAATTATATGCTATTATACGATTATGCCTGATGTAATTACTAATGCTGGAACACCGTTAGCGCTTGGTGCTTCTATTACTAAAAATGGTGTTAACTTTTCAATTTATAGTAGGGATGCCTCTGCTGTTAGTATTTGTCTTTTTGATGATGACATGGCAAAGCAGCCTTATGCAGTAATTCCACTTGATCCTGTTGTGAATCGTACCGGCGACATCTGGCATATTGAACTTTGCGGCTTAGGAGAAGGAACCCTTTATCTTTACAAGGTAGACGGACCTTATGAACCAACGCGCGGACTTAGATTCAACAAAAATAAATATCTTTTTGACCCTTATGCAAAAGCCTTTACTCAAGGTTCAGTTTTTCGTTCCTATAACCGCCAGCATAAACAGGGCTTTTCTGCAAACGAAGGCGGCGAGCTCCAGGATCTTTCGGATTTTCCAAAATGCGTTGTTGTTAGTGATGATTTTGACTGGGAAGGCGACCGACCGCTCAACTATCCGCTTGAAAAATCTATAATTTACGAAGCTCATCTTAAAGGCTTTACGGCTTCTCCTTCCAGTGGAGTGGCACCTCAAATTGCCGGTACCTACAAGGGTTTTGCCCAGAAAGCAGAATACCTGCGTGACCTTGGAGTAACCTCCGTAGAGCTGCTCCCCATTTTTGAATTTGACGAAAACGAAACTGCAAATACAAACCCCCGCACCGGAGAAACTCTGGTAAATTACTGGGGCTATTCTACAATAGGATTTTTTGCGCCAAAGACAGGCTATGCTGCAGACAAGGGACCAGGTGGTCCGGTCCGCGAATTTAAGCAGATGGTAAAGGAGCTTCACAAGGCAGGCCTGGAGGTTATCCTCG
>JAEEGK010024131.1_pt1 | contig 12628 bp, 14 predicted proteins | sample 8958771 | NCBI WGS metagenome assembly JAEEGK01 (sample SAMN16246547, study PRJNA631951) | gut metagenome | biome: gut microbiome; feature: rumen; material: SC-attached | host: Bos | place: Iran: Karaj | collected 2018-10 | reverse complement strand
CGTAGCGGTAGCCGTCTCATCCTCGAGGCCGTTTAGGCTCCAGAAGGTTTTCTGCGCTTTTTCCAGATCACCAACCAGGGGAGTGAGCCTGGCAGACATGTCCTCGTAGACACGAGATACTTCAAGTCCGGTGGAGATTATGCTCTTAAAACCATCAACAACTTCAGAGGCAAACTTGATGGCAAAACCGGTCATCATCATTTTCCAGCCACCGGCATTTTTCTGCAGAACTCCGGTCTGTGCGTCCACGGCCTTGGTTACCTTCTTGATTTCGGTTTCCTGCTCCTGCATGATTTTCTTCTGCTCGGCAAGAGTGGTATTGGCATCTTTCTGCTGGGAATTCTGAGTATTTAAGGCCTTGCTGATTTCCTTTGTAACCTTGCTCTGCTGAGTGCCAAGGTCGGTAACGGTTTTTGTCTGCTCGTTGATGGAGTCGGTTACGATCCTAATACTGTCATCAAGTCCATGAATGGCGGCATTGGCAGCCTCTGCCTGTTTTGCCGAGGCATCAAGGTTTGCCTCCATGGCGGCAGCCGAGGAGGTAAACAGCTCTTTCATGGCTGTCATCTCTTCGGCAATTTTGGAGAGTGAATCCGAGAGAGCAGACGTATCGGCAGAAAGCCTGATGGTGTTGTCGTTCATTTTGCAACTCCTGAAAATAAAAAAGGATCTCGGTTAGGAGATCCTTCATGGGAAAAATTGTAGGTTAGGAATCTTGTTCGTTAGCTAAACACATTCATTAGGGGGTTTTCCTCTTTTGTATATTGGGTATACCGAACATCTCCAGATTTCTTCTTATTATTTCAGGATCGTAAAAAGGCCTATCTTGTAGCAGTAAATCAAGCCAATTTTGCTGTATACGAGATATCGAATACCCCACACTTTTCATCTTCTGAAGCTCCAATTTTAAAGCCTCACTGGAAGCATGATTATCAAACCATGGCAGCAAAATCTCGTCTATTGCCTTAATAATGTTCCGAAAACCGGTTTCTGCCAAACTGTCATTTGCGTAATCCCACCAGACATCATTTCCGCATATCAGTTCTCCCAGCCGACCTCCCAAATCAAAGGAGATAAAATCATGGGGGATGTAAAGCGGAATCAGCGCGTAATTTATGGTCAAAGTTTTAGATCCGTACTTCTCCTTCTGAAGATTCAGATATTCCAGCACGTCACACTCATTTCTTCTGATATAGGCATTGGTTTTGTATTTTATGAAGCCGTGTTCCTTCATGAAATCAGTGAGAATCTTTTTCTGCTTTTTAAAGCTGGCTTCAGCGTTTTCTTTGTCAACCGATGCCATTTCCTCATCGGAACGTATGGCTCCCTTACGATGGGTGCCTTCAAGCTTAAAAAACGGATTTACGACTAATGACTTTCGATATTCTTCATATTTCCAATCACGCCATCCATCTGAATTTTCAGTTCTCAAAGCTGCAGTTTTCAGCACCGTAAGTGGCTCCTTAGGCCCTATCCATATTGCGGGACGCACAAAAGTTCCGGGCAGAAACACATTGGTGCCGTGTTTATTGACGTTGCCTTTTTTATCAACATATGCAGCACAGCCAGCTATAGTCCCAGGTGTTCGCAACCACCAACTTGCGCCTTCGACTGATTGACTGCACTCTGGTTCATGCAGATCCACAAAAGTAGAGCAGCATGCATCTTCTTCATTCTTAAAAAATCGCCTGACCTCGGCTTCGCTGAGTATAAATACATGATCACCGGAGCAGAGCGGAGGTTCATCTTCAGGAAGCTTATCGCTGACTGCTGAACCTTTAGGGAAGATGTCAACAGAACTGACAGATGATGCATCCAGAATTAACTTTTTCTCGGATTCGGTAAAGGTATCTTCAAAAAATTCCCCGTTCAGCCATTGTCTCAGGTTGCTCTTTTCCCAGTTTGCCTGCGCGTGCGTGTGATGATACAGTCTTTCGGTAATGGAATGTTCCGTAATCAAGAGCACTTTCCCACCATGAGAAAACAATACCCGCCATGTCAAAGGCTGTTTTGTTCCAGTGACGGACTGATAACTTCCAAAGACCACGATACTTCCAAGCATCAAATTGTCTGTTAAAGAGTTTTTACCATGTCCAGTTAGAGTCAGCATGCAGCGCGAAAGAAACCCCATCAATACCTCCGTAAAAAGTAAGACTAAAAGCTACCGGAATGCCTGCAGAGCCCCAATTTTATACACATTTCCAAGATGAGCCGATCCCGACTCTCTCCGTCACGCACGATATCAGGCATTGAGATCATCTGCTTCAACTTCCTCATACGACAGACATAATGACTTCACCAAATGACTGAAGGATAGAAGTTTCACTCTCCCCATGTCTTCGAAATTCATATTCACGGAATTCCATTCGCAGGAATTTACATCGGGAACTTCTGCAATTCCTTCACAACATGCCGTTACGCTGTAACAGACGCAGCCGCTAGCACTCTTCGCAATAATGATTGCTGGCATCTCAAAATTTATCGCAAGAATCCCGTCCTTTTCCGTAAAACCGCGGATTATGAATTCGTTAGAGGTCTGCACCTCGGCCGAGCTGATTTTATCTATGCAATCAATATCAAGATAACATTTTGATCTGAGAACTTCCTTCAGGCTTTCTGCATCATGATCAACATAATCGCTGACAATTTCCCAAAGAAAACAATTCAGTATTTCAACAAGCTTTTTGTTATCGTTAATTTCATAAAACACCTCCAGTTTTCAAGATGTAATTATTTATTTCAAAAGACATTTAAGTCTAGCACAAAACACTGTTACACTCATATCATAATCTGTTCATCACTCCTTTGAATTTTTCAATCTCTATCACACAATCGCTCTCCGTCATTCCGGCTTTGTACCTTTCTTTCGGATGAGCCTCATAGTATTCCTCCTGAAAAGAAAAGGATCTCATAAGAGATCCTTGGTTGAAAAATACGGAATGACTGTGTTAATCCTCAATCGGATAATTTTTCAGAAGCCACTCACCGTTACCAGGATTATCAGGATTGTAGGTCGGTTTGTTTGTGTCCAACGCCCGTACAGAGTTCATCTCATCATCTGTAAGCCTAAAATCAAAAATATCCAGATTTGATCTGATGCGTTCAGGATTTACTGATTTTGGTAAAACTATCATTCCATCCTGTACTTCAAATCGCAATATTACCTGACCTGCATTTTTATTGTATTTTTCTGCTATCTTCTGAATTGCTTTATCGGTAAGCAGATCCTTGTTTCCCTGTCCCAGAGGACCCCAGCATTCAACCTTTACGCTATGTTTATCCATAATACTTCTGACATCTTTTTGCTGAGCAAAAGGATTACATTCGATCTGATTCACAGACGGCATGGTTTCAAACTTGGAAACAACATCTTCCCATATTTTAGGCGTAACATTGCTAACACCGATGGATCTGATTTTTCCATCGGCTTTCGCCTCTTCCATTGCTTTCCATGCACCAATTACATCTCCGTATGGCTGATGGATTAAATATAAATCCATGTAGTCCATACCCAGCTTTTTCAGAGAGCGCTCAATACCGACTTTTGCACGTTCATAACCGAAATGAGATAGCCACAATTTTGAAGTGATAAAAATTTCTTCTCTAGGAATACCGCTATCACGCACGGCATTGCCCACTTCCTCTTCATTAAAATAAGCAGTAGCCGTATCAATGTGCCGATAGCCTATTTCCAATGCGTTACGAACTGCACGATAAGTACTTCCATCAGCGGGGATAAGAAAAGTTCCAAAACCCACTGAAGGAATTATTACACCGTCATTCAATGTAAAAGTCTGATTCATAAAGTCTCCCTCATAAGTCAACGTCAATTTTTCATTGTAACAGAAACGTTAAAGGCAAAAAATTCACTTAATCACAATTCGTAATCTTATCATCCGTTTAAACTTCTAAACCTCTCTGGCACAATCGCTCTCTGTCATTCCGGCTCTGTACCTTTCCTTCGGATGCGCTTCATAGTATTCCTCCTGAAAAACACCGACCAGTAGTTGAACTCGGTGGTGGGGTATTCAAGAACTTCAGAGATTGGGCGGTGAAGCTCCCGGGCAATTCTCACAGCCAGTCTGAATACAAAACTGCCCCGGATTAGTTTTTTAGGTGTGTCTCACCAGTGATGTTGAGAGCCGAGAAGGCATTAACGAGCTGGAGCAGTACCTTGTTCGGCACTGATTCCATAAAGGCTTCAAAGTCCCTAGGCTTTTCGGTAAGTTTACCGTTCTCGTCACAAAGAGATGCATGCATCATCTTAAGAACACGAAGCTGTAAATCCTTCTCGCTTTCAAAGTCGAGACGCGCCATGCCTGAAAGCTCACGCAGATAAAAGTCCACACCGTCAACGGTTACCTTGCTGACTTTGAATTTCAGCCCCTTGATTTGATCTAAATAAGACATGGTTATTCTCCTTCGGTTTCAGTAGTCTGAGTCTGTTCAGCAACATCGGCATTCGACCACACAACATCAGATGCCTGTCTGCCTGAGACCTTAAGCTGCATAAAACCATCAGCAGAGCCGGACATAATCTGATAGCCGAGGAGCTTCAAATCATAGGTAGCTCTGGTGCCATTCGGCCACTGATGACGGATGCGGACTGTCTGCTGTGCCTCGGCGGCAGCCAGCTCACTCTTGCCCATCTTCTTGGGTATTTCAACATAGGCGGTATTGAACTGCCTGTAGCCGTTTGGCTTTAAGGTTCCAAAAAGGTCACGGATGATCTGCTCCTGCCAGTCGATAAGTTCAAATTTCTTTCCCGCCCAGGTTCCTTTGGTGTGGCAGAGACATTCGATAAAGTTCACCGCATAATCGGCAGCCGCCTTATCGTATTTCGAGCCCTTGGCAGAAATTTCGTGGGGGTGTATTTCTTCAGTTTTCGGATCATGCCTTCATCTCCTTACAGGCATAAAAAAAAGACCGCCGAAGCGATCTTTTGCATAAGTTTGGATATGGTTAGTGTTACTTGAGATACTTTTTGTAGAAATCCTCAATCTTATCAAACGGTATTTTTTCTAAGTTATCATACAAATCTACATGATTTGCATCCTTGATAATAAGCAGTTCTTTGTTATCGCCCTTGAGCTTTTTAAAAGCATCTTCACCAAAATAACGACTGTGAGCTTTTTCTCCGTGAATTACAAGAACCGGAGTTCTGATTTCGTCAGCATACTGCAGGATCGGCATATTGATTAGAGAAAGAGAAGCCGTCATATTCCAACGCCCATTAGAATTTATGGAGCGAGGGTGAAATCCCCGTTTCGTTTTGTAGTATCCCCAGTAATCCTTAACAAACTGTGGCTCATTTCCTGACAGGGTATCAGGCAGTCCATCACCCGGTTTAAATGTATTGGCTGCATAGTCCAGAGTTCTCTGCTTATTGAGAGCTACTTTCATTTCATATCTGGCATCTGCATCAACAGCATCGTTGTAGCCTTTTGCTGAAACTCTTGTCATGTCATACATGGTTACGGCTACAGTCGCCTTGATTCTGGTATCCATTGAGGCAGCGTTAATGGCAAAACCACCAAAACCGCAGATTCCCATAATACCGGTAGCATTGGGATTAACGTTGCTGTTGTTGCTAAGATAGTCAATCGCAGCAGAAAAGTCCTCAGTGTTGATATCCGGGCTGGCTACATTTCTCGGGGTTCCTTTGCTTTCTCCGGTAAATGACGGATCAAATGCAAGAGTGATAAAGCCGCGTTCGGCAAGTGTCTGGGCATACAGACCGCTGGATTGCTCCTTTACAGCACCAAAAGGACCGGAAACAGCTATTGCCGGTAATTTACCTTTGTGCTCTTTTGGTATATACAAATCACCGACAAGGGTAATCCCGTACCGATTCGTAAATTCAATTTTCTGAACATCTACCTTATCTGATTTTGGAAATGTTTTATCCCAGTCCTCTGCCATAGCCGTACCTATCCCCATCATTGTCAAACACGCGGTAAATAAACCGCAACATAAGCCTTTACCCATTCATTCACCATCCTTGATAAAACTGATATCCATATGTGCTGGTTGATTCTTTACAAAGTAGAAATCATTGATCAAACTATTTGAGTTTGGAATAATCCTCGTCAGTAACCGGCTCGAGCCATTCATTGGAGGTGTTTTCTCCCTCAACTTCAATCGCAAGGTGAGAAAACCATGAATCCGGAGCGGCTCCGTGCCAGTGTTTTACATTTGCCGGAATGTTTATTACATCACCAGGGTTCATCTCTACTGGAGCCTTGCCCTGTTCCTGATAGTAACCGCGGCCGCCAACAGCAATTAAAATCTGACCGCCGCCTTTCTGGGCATGATGGATATGCCAGTTATTACGACATTTTGGTTCAAAGGTTACATTGAATATTTTTACCTGACTTACAGAAACCGGTGCAAGGTAGCTCTGACCTATGAAATATTTTGCATAGGCGGTATTCGGTTCTCCTACAGGGAACATTATGGTTCGAGCATACCTGTCTTTCTCAGAAGAAGCAGTGGCAGCGTTATCGTTCCAAACCTCCTTTGCAAGGTTAAAAACAGCCCATGCCTTAGGCCATCCTGCATAAAAAGCATTATGAGTAATGATAGCTGCAATTTCTTCTCTGGTTACACCGGCCTTTTTGGCATTCTCAAGGTGATACTTCATGGAGGAATCAGTAATCCCCAGGGACATCAGCGAAGTTACCGTGATTATGGTTCTTGTTTTTAGAGAAATATCTTTGTTGTTCCAGTTCTCACCAAAAAGGACGTCATCATTGTAGTGAGCAAAATCAGGGGCAAATGCACCTAGATTATCTCTTCCTGCCGTCTGCACAATTCTTTTTTCTTCCTTCATGTTTCCGGTATCCTTCATATCTGCTGTCGCATAACAGGTTCCGCATACTGTTAAAGCAAAGCCGCAGAGCAGATTAGTTAAATTTCTCATAATGCATTCCTTATTCTATGGATTTAAGCCACTTCAAAACCTGCTCTTTAACATTATCCCTGTTATTCTGACAATCCTCACCACGAACCGCTATACCGTTCTTTACCAGTGATTTAGGAAACAGAGTTTTCAGCGTGGCATCCAAACCAGACAATCCGCTTCCCTGATGGGTTACAAAAGGTATTAAAGTTTTTCCGTTAAAGTCATTATTTTCAAAAACGGTATACATAATCATCGGGTAGTTTCCCCACCAGATAGGAGAGCCGATATAAATCTCCTTGTATTCAGATAAATCCGGCAAAGCTCCCTGATATTTCGGACGTGCCTTTTTTTCCAGTTCATCATTGGCTAACTCTGTAAGTTCTCTATATGGAAGATTGTAATCATCATTTACAGGCTTTATCTCAAAAATATCCGCATCTTTCTGGCTAGCAATTATTTTCGCTACTATTGCTGTATTTCCTTCCGTTATATTACCAACCTTATACTGATCACCGGTTCTGGAAAAGTAAATCACTAAAGAATCTTTAGCAAAACAATCTGACATCAACCCGAATAAAGCTATAAAAAAGGAAATTTTTAAAATAAATTTTTTCATGTTGCCGTACCTAAATTCGTCCAAATGCTCACCTTTCAAACATCTTAAAGGACAACAAAGTTAACGTCACCATAAATTCATAATAATTGCACTGAACATTCACAAAAAAGTTTCGATTCAGTGTTTATTTTACTCAGATAAGCCCCGGGTAATCCCGATAGCGAGTATTGATGAAATAATATCGCCAACTTCTGAGTTCGGGATTACAATCCTTCGGAAAATACGCACGTTGGTTATAAAAAATTAAGCTCCGTACTACGTACTAATTGTTGGCGTTCTTTATCGCCCATTCAATGGCATGGCCTTCGTCCATGAAATCCACACCGCTTACCTCACGTAGGCCAATCTCAGCCTCGCAGCCGGAGTCCTCAGTAAGGAACTCGTAAACCGCACCTTAATAGGATGGCTTGCCGGGGCCGTTGTAGTAATAGCCTGCAACGATCACCTTGTCGCCGAACCGCATGGTCTTGCTCCAGCGGCATTCCAGAACCTCCGGAGTGGTAGGATTCGGTAATCTGTAGGTTCTTGTTCTTTCTGTCATCTTGCTCATTTTCAAGTCTCCGTTGTTGTTCCCGATGACTGTATATTCGCTCTGTACCAAAGGTATAGCAAGTTAATAAGTGCATGATTTTGTACTATTTTTTTCTTCTCATTAATCGTTTGTTTCTTCTCAAATTAAGCTAAATGAGAAGAATAATTAAATAATGAGAAGAAAAAAGGAGGTCGCCAACCTCCCTCTTAATAGTTAATTACGAACCGCTTTTTATTTGCTGTCCGACCGAATGTAATAGGTGTTTCTGCCACCTCCCAGTTTTATCAGGATGCCTTCTTCCGTCAGCCTTTTTATCTCCCTTAAAACGGAGGATTTTGCAAGCTTAGGGCAGTTGGCTGCAACATCAACGGCAGTGATTTTTCCTATTTTACTGGTTACATAATTCTTCACTATGTCATACGCCAAGCTTCTTGAACCGCTGTCATCCATAATACCTACACGTTTTTCAAATTCTGTATAGCAGGCAAGAATGACCTGCAGCATATATCTGATGAACGGAGTAGGATCATTTTTGCCTTCATGCCAGTCTGCATCAGACAGTTCAAGAGTTTCGTAATAGCGATCCTTTGTTAATTCTATCTGTCGTTCGATACTGATGTATTTACCGACTTCATAACCACTTTTATAAAGCAGAAGCAGAGTAAGAAGTCTGCTCATTCTGCCGTTCCCGTCGTTAAACGGATGAATGCACAAAAAATCAATGATAAACGAAGGGATCAGAATCAGCGCATCAATTCGTTCTGCGGAAATGGCCTGCTCATAGGCATGACAAAGATTTTCTACGGCATCCGGGGTGCAGAATGGTTCAACAGGAGTAAATCTAGTAACCATGGTGCCATCAGCCCGCGTTTCACTTATGTAGTTCTGAACGTTTTTAAAATGTCCACCGTAGGATAGTCCTGCTTTAGCAAGAAGATCTTTGTGAAGCTGCAGAATATAGGAAGGACGGACAGGGATGTAATCATGGCTTTCATTAATGGTATTCAGTACATCACGGTAGCCCATTATTTCATCTTCATCTCTGTTGCGCGGGGTGGTTTTCTCTTCGAAAAGCTGCTTCATTCTGGTACCGGTAGTGACAATCCCCTCAATTTTGTTTGACGCCTCGGTACTTTGAATTTTGGCAATTTCCACCAATCGCTCAAGCTCTACAGGTTTCTGTCTGATAAATAAGTCCTGTCGGCCCTTACATTCGTGAATTCTGGCCACCAGATTAAGGATATCCGTTCCCCATTGTTTCTGTTCCAGTGAGCTGTAATCAAACGTTCTCATCATTCATCCTTTCTTCTCATTTAATTGTTTTTCTTCTAATTTTGCTTTATTTGAGAAGAAAAATCAAATAATGAGAAGAAAAAAGGAGGCCTCAGACCTTCTGTTGTTCAATTAGTCTTTGCTTTCACAGAGCTTTTTATGAATGATTTCGATGACTGCCCCCTGCTTCTCCGCTGAAATTCCGGTGGCCTCGAGTGCTTCTCTGATCCCGCAGTCCGGGCAGATTAAAGTGGCATTGTCCTTTCGGTAAAGAGCCGGAACTTCGGTGTAGGTTTTACCGCAAAGCGGACATACTTTTGGTTCGTTCTCATCAGTTTTCATTCTGTTATCCTTTATGATGAAATTCGAATCTATAACCCCGGCGGTGCGGAAGTTTTAAGGCTTACCGCCATCCGCCTTCGGTGTTCATTTAACGACGTCGTAAATTTCATACCAGAGGAGATTCGCACTTTTCTGGTATTGCTGAGACATCTGTACAAATGGGGAGGTAATCACTCCGCCGGTGGTCGGATGTTTGCCGAGGAGCCCGTAAGCACTGGTGGCCTCTTCGCATTGAATGTATCGGGCAAAGGCCTGAGCATAAGCTTCAATGAGTCTTGGGTTAACCAGTCGCTCGCAGCCTCTCTCCTTGAGCCACAGCCAGGTCTCTTTGAAAATCTCATCAGCCCCGAGCGGGACTCCGTTTTTCTGTCGGGCTGACAGATAGTCGCTTGGCTTTGGCATGTCGAGCCCTTCGAGCAGAGCGCCTTCTGGCAAATCAACTGAATCAAGCTCTGTTGGTGTAAGTGTCGGTAAGTCGTTATCCATGATTTTTACTGACTGACCTTTCTGTATTTTTTCTACGGCGGGCATCGGTTTATCGCCTGCGCGAACACGTCTGCCGCCACGGTTAGTGCCGTCTCTGGCCATTAAATTTTTCTCCTGAATTTGTGCCGGGGGTTAATCCCCCGTTTGAACCGCCGTTTTTGTGCGTGAAGGCAGGGGCCCGAAGCTTTTTGATTAAAATTTCAGCGATTTTGACCGCCCCTGGGGGCTAAAAGCGGGATTATCATCACTTTTGGAAAGCGTAATCCTTTACTTTTCTGCTCCATCTGTCGCCCATTTCGCCATGAATTCTGGCATGACAGGCTTTACATACAGCTTTGAGGTTGCTGATGTCGTGAGTTCCGCCCTGAGAGAGGGGTTTTATGTGGTGAACTGCCTCAGTTGGTGTATATCTTCCTTCCGAAAGGCAGACCTCGCAGAAAGGATGCTCGGCAGCGTATGCTTTACGGATTGCTGTCCAGGCTTTACCGTAGCGTTTCCGGGCTTCCGGATCACGCTGGTACTTCTCATAGCGTCTGGCTTCGGCTTTGGCATGTTCCTCACAGAACCTTCCATCAGTAAGTCTTGGACATCCCGGGAAGGAGCATGGTCGTTTCGGTCTCTTTGGCATTTCATTTTTCCAATAAAAAAGCCCTGCAACCCAAATGGTGGCAGAGCCTCAAATGAAAAAGCTCCAAGGGAATACCCTCAGAGCCTTGATAGTTTTATTTCATTACTTCCGATTGTAATAATATCTTAGGGATTAAGTCTCTTTCAATGTCTTTTAGTGTCCTCACGAAAATATTTTTATTTCCTGTAGAGCTCTGCCATGAAGCTTATGAACGTAGCGCAGATCATACTCTAAATCCGTTGCTATTTTCTCCCACGGTTCACCAAAAACATACCTCTTAACCAGAAGATCCTGATAGTCGTAGTTCTTGATTTCACGAATGGTTTTGGCGATAGCACAGTTCACATCAGCAAGATCTGCCAGGGCATCTGCAAGTTCATGCTGCAGATCCATAATCTTCTGAGTACATTCCTCAAGCTTGTAGTTTAAGTCCGTGCTCTTTGGCATATCTGAATATGTCGCAGTACAGTTATTCAACAGGCATTTGTAATGTTCAATCTGCTCCCTGATGGTCTCAACATGGCGTTGAAGATTAATTCCTCTCGATAAAAATTCCTTTGCGTTCATACATTTTCTCCTAAATCTGCTTTAACCGCATCTATCAATGCGTTCTGAGTTAATTCCTTTTTCGACAATGCTTTAAGCACTCGCTCATCAATGGTTCCTTTTGCAATGATGTGCTGGATCACCACGGTTCCCGCTGTCTGTCCCTGTCGCCACAGTCTGGCATTGGTCTGCTGATACAGTTCCAGCGACCAGGTAAGACCAAACCACACCAAAGTCGAACCACCGGACTGAAGGTTTAAGCCGTGACCTGCTGACGCCGGATGAATTAAAGCCACCGGGATCTTTCCGGCATTCCAGTCGATGATGTCTTTCGAGGTTTTAATCTCCCGGACATCAAACCTCTTTCTGATCCTCTCAAGGTCGTGCTTAAACCAGTAAGCCACCAGAAGGGGATTGCCGTTGGCTGACTCGATGATGTCTTCCAGGGCATCAAGTTTTCTGCTGTGGATCTCGATGATATTTTTCTCGTCATCGTAGATTGCACCGTTGGCAAGCTGACTCAGCTTATTGGTTAGTGCTGCGGCATTGGCTGCAGTAATCTCCCCGTCAGATACAGTCAGCACCAACTCAGTCTTAAGACTTTCGTACTGTCCTCGCTCATCCTCGGACAGCATCACTTCGTACTGAGATGTAATCAGCACAGGCATCTTCAGATGGTCGGTACATTTCATAGAAATGGTGATGTCAGAGATACGGCGGTAGATTTCCTCCTCGGCATAAGGTCTTGGCTTGTAGGAAAACACCTGCTGACCGTTACGCTTATCTGGCAGAAAGAAAGCATCACGGTAATGACTTATAAATCTTCCCAGACGTTCTCCCATATCCAGCAATCTAAACTCAGACCAGAGGTCCATCAGACCATTTGATGAAGGTGTACCGGTAAGACCTACAATACGCTTAACCTTAGGACGTACTTTCTGCAGAGCCTTAAAACGTTTGGCAGTATGGTTCTTGAAGGATGACAATTCATCAATAACAACCATGTCAAAATCGAAGTTTCCACTTTCAACAAGCCAGTCCACGTTCTCACGGTTGATAATGGTGATATCGGCATTCTTAGCAAGAGCCGCTTTGCGTTCTGCCAATGTGCCCACAGCCACCGCATATGTAAGATGCTTGAGGTGTTCCCATTTGGAAAGTTCCATCGGCCAGCTATCTCTGGCAACTCGCAGAGGTCCAATAACCAGAATTTTATGTACCTCAAAGGAATCAAACAGCAGATCAGCCATAGCAGTCAGTGAAATAACAGTTTTCCCAAGTCCCATGTCTAACAGAATAGCT
>JAEEGK010024124.1_pt1 | contig 12630 bp, 10 predicted proteins | sample 8958771 | NCBI WGS metagenome assembly JAEEGK01 (sample SAMN16246547, study PRJNA631951) | gut metagenome | biome: gut microbiome; feature: rumen; material: SC-attached | host: Bos | place: Iran: Karaj | collected 2018-10 | reverse complement strand
GCCGCTGCCAACGTGGACAACATCAACGCCGCTATGGAGCGCATCAAGCTCATTACGGCTGTTCCGGAAGAGGGCAAGGTGTATGAAGGTCCTGTGAAGAGCATCCTCGAATTCGGTGCCTTCATCGAAATCCTTCCTGGCAAAGACGGTCTGATGCACATTTCCGAGTACGACTGGAAGCGTGTGGACAACCTCGAGAACTACCTGAAGGTGGGCGACATCGTGCAGGTGAAGCTCATCGGCATTGAGGAGAAGACCGGCAAGCTGAAGCTGTCGCGCCGCGCCCTGCTGCCGAAGCCAGAAGGCTATAAGGAGCCCGAAGCTCGTCCGCGTGGACCCCGCCGCGAAGGTGGTGCTGGTCCCCGTCGCGAAGGAGGCCACGGTCCGCGCCGCGAGGGTGGTCCCCGCCGCTAATCATTAGCCACTATCTTAAATTAGATATGAAAAAGCACCGGCTGACTGTCGGTGCTTTTTTTTATTCTGTAAACGTTGTTTTCAAATAGAACTCCCCCGTCAGTTGCCGGTACTCTTCTGTGTAATGCCCATTACTGTCGCGGATACAAAGTTCTTTTATAGAAGTGGAGATGGTGGGATGTAGGGAATAGATGGCGATGACGCGATGTATGGGCTTGGCAGGTGTGGGGCGGATAAGCCATTGTTCGGAGAGATGAAGTTTCACCTGAGATTCTTTCTCGAAGGAGATAAACTCATTATAGGGAAGGATGAGTCCGAAATGGCCAGATGGAGCGAGCAGTTGGACGGCTCCCGCTACCAGTTCGTGAAACGAAAGCGTACCGTCGGTATGGCGCGCCTGCCGGCGCCGCTCATCGGCTGGCTTTAGCGAACTGACAAAAAAGGGAGGGTTGCTCACGATGATGTCGTAACGATGGGGGGCTGTCAGACGCACGTGTTCTTGTAGCGATTCCAGCTGAAACTCGAACTGAATAGATTCGGGGGTAGGGAAGTGGGTGGCATTTTCCTGCGCCTCCCGCACCGAGGCGGCATCAATGTCAACACCTGTCACGGCAATGTCCTTCACTCCGGCTCGTCGCAGCCGGTCAGCGATGCAGAAGCCGACCACCCCGCAGCCACTGCCGATGTCCAGCACGGTGTGTACATCCTGCAAAGGCATAACGGCCGCCAGCAGCACACTGTCGGTGCCGATGCGCTGTGTGCTGGCTTCGTGGCGGAGCGTAAAATGCTGGAAGCGGAAAGGCTCCATTAGCGGGCAATCACCACCTTCTGGCTCTGTGCCTGTGTGGGTGTGGTAATGCGGAGAATATAGGTGCCGTTAGGCAACGAGTTTACATTCAGTGTGTTAACACCCTGCTCGATGCGTAGCGTCTGTATCATCCGTCCGTTGAGGTCGTACAACGTAGCCGTGGCGGGCTCTTGGTCGTTGGGCGTGGAGATAAAAATCTGGTCAGATGCCGGATTGGGAAAGATGGTGTAAATGTTGGCGTGACTGGTGAACGCTTGTGTACCCACATGGTAGAGGGCGCGCAGAACCGCCTGGTAGGCGTTTACTTTGCCGTGGCCAAAACGCACCATGCCGCGGGCTTCGGTCAGACTGTCGTGGGTAGCCGAGAAGATCAAGGACTCTTTCACCTGTTGGGGGGTGAGGGTGGGGTTGGCTTCGAGCAGCAGGGCCACCACGCCGGTGGTGAAGGGTGACGACATGGAAGTTCCTGACAGACTGATGAAACTGTACTCGCGACCCTCGAAGGTGACAGTGGCGACGGCCGAGTTATGTTCGTCGGCATAACTGGAGTTGGCGGAGATGACGCCGTAGCCGGGGGCGGAGATGTCTGGTTTGTCTCGCCCGTCGATGGTGGGGCCATAGCTGGAGAAGTTGCAGATGTCGCCGGGATGCCACACATCATCTTCCCAATTTCCCGACTGGTGGGCAGCCACCGTAATGGCACAATCGACGCAGGCGGGCGTGCCGGTGCCGTACTGCGAGTCACCGTATTTCCACCCTAACACATTTACTCCCATCCATTTGCCTCCCCAGTTTCCCACGCCGGTGGTCAGTTCGGCCACATTCCAAGCGTGGAACTCACCGCTGGTGCCCGCTACTTCGATGCCGAAACGCCAGATAGAGTTGATGATGGCGGGTCTTTTTACACAGAGTCGCGCCTTGGGTCTTCCCGACTCATCGCTGGCAATCAGTTCAATGTTATAGATGATGGTGTCGGTTCCGTTGGTAAGATATCCTTCCGTGTAATTGTCCCCATCGGCAGTGTGGAAGAAGGGTGACGCATCAATAGTTTGATATTGGTTGTTGCACCAGTTAAGGCGTACCGAGAAGGGTTTGCCCGGACTATTGGTCATGGAGAGGGATGTTCCCCAGTAATAAGGACTGTTGTTGTCGGCTGGGAACTGGAAACGGCTGCGGAGGGTGTCGTTGTTGAAGGTGTGGCCGAGGTGGAATTGCTCATCGCCGTTGTTGCCGCCGCTGGTCACAAACACCACGCCCAAGTTGCTTAATTCCTGCATTTTCTGTCCTACTGGTCCGGTACCGTCGAAGTTGTCCATCCAGTACAGTCCCCAACTCATGTTGATGACGAGGCGTTTTTGCTCTTGCTGCGCCACCTGGTACATCCATTCGAAAGCGTCAATCACCGACTGCTCATCGGGGCGGAAGGAGGCGAAGATGAACTCGGCGTCGGGAGCCACACCGCGGTAGATAGTACCAGCGCCGCTGCCGCCTGCGATGGAGGCGACGTGCGTGCCGTGGTAGTGGTGCCCGTAGATGTTGGAGGTGTCGCAGGCGGCAGCTACCAGCTGCTCACGCCCTACCAGCTCGGTGCCATAGTCGAAGCCGGCCGGTGCGGGTCCCGCATTGCGGAACTGATCCCAAGCCCGTAGCACACGGTATTGCGTGCCGGTGGTGTCGTAAAAAACCGGATGCGTGTAGTCGAAACCCCAGTCGGTGACACCGATGATGACTCCTCGTCCCGTATAGGAGTCCGGCAGATCGATGCCGGCATATACGCTGTCCACATGTCCGTCCTGACGCGCACGGTACAGGTCTTGCGCCGAAAGGAAACATACAAAGGTAATGAAAAGGATGGAAAAAAGCAGCTTCTTCATATTGTAAGTCATTTAATAATGATAATGCAAAATCTGAACTGCAAAAATACAAAAAATATCGCAAAAGTAATAATCTACTTCGATATGCGATCCACCGCTTCGTGCAATACTTCACCAAAAGGAATCTGCTTGCGGCGCGACCGCTCCAGCAGGTTGAGATACCACTGGTGTTTGCCGTTTTCCGTGGTGTTCATGATGCAGTTAAAAGCGGCAATGTCGGGCTGGATCTTCCAGTCGGGATCGAGGGCTACCAAAGCCTCCTCCACAAACTGCCAACCGAAGTTGTAAAGATTGGCATCCGTGATCATTAATAAGATAACATCTTTATTTTCAATAACTTCCTTTATTTTGCTCTTGTCCACCCATTCAATAGGGTCCCAGATGTTGGGGTAAACGGTGAGGTTGTAATACCAGAAAGTGTTGTCGGAGAAGAGGTTCTCGGCGATGCCGCTGTTCCAGATGCTCCAGTAATAACTGTCGGCGATGGTAAGCACGCGAGGCTGGGTGAAGGAGCTGTCGTCGTGTCGGAAATAGCAGATGGGGAAGTTAAGGGTTTCGTGAGGGAGGGGAGAGAGAAGGTTCATGGCAGGCTCCAAATCGAAGTCCAAGTCCTTGTTATACTTTGAGTTACTATCGCCCTCGAAGACGATGTCGGGCAGGTTGATACGGCATTCGTGTTCGATGTAACGAGCGAGGGTGTCGGCGGCCTGCCAGAGTCCGTAGCTGCTCCAATGCACGCCGTATTTCGAGTAGAGCGGGTGGGCTGAAGTGGCCTTGCGGTGGGAGAAGTAGCCGTTGAGGTCGAGGTAGTGCACGCCGGCGCGGTCGCAGGCCGCTGTGAAAGCCTCGTAGTTGCTGGTGGTTTTCACGGTGGGCTGGTAGCGGTCGGGGATGTTCTCCGGACAGAAGTGCGCCTTGCCCGGTTCGAACACCAGCAGCAACGCTATCCCGTACTTTTCTTGCAACAGTTTTTGCAGGACTTTCAGATTTTCAACCTTTTTTTCTACAAAATCTTTTCCGATATAATTATGACCGAGATATTCGGTGATGTACATCTCCTCATAAAAACAATCATTCTTGCCAAGAACTAATTTTTCGGCATTAGTATATCTAAAAAGTCTGAAATTCAATTCATTGTGAAGACGTACCCAGTAGTTAGCACACCCCATATTTTGCTTGACTTGATCTTCGATGGAGTTCTGCCACTCGTGATTTTGAATATGATGCCATGAAAATTTAGCCTTTTCTGTGTCCTGAACGCCATACAGCTTTTCACCCGACAGAGAGGGGAAGAAGGCAAGGACCAGCGGTGCAAAGAGCAGCGGCAGAAGCAGCAGCCACAGAATAAAGCCGGGGTTATGATTTTTCATGTTTCTTGGTATTCTTTCCATTTAGAGGGGATGCTTAAGTCAAAATTTGATTGAGATAAATGAACTGTGTCTGGTAGAATACAATTACGAAATCTTGTTTCGTAACGTTCTAAATTAATCACGCGAGATGAGCTGATGTTATTTAAACTATTGGAGTGATGAAATGGGGGGAAATATACAAACACTTTTATTCCTGCGTCTTTTGCCAGTTCAATTGCAGGAATCATATCGCTGTCGGCTGAAACAACAATGGCCACATCGCAGATGTGATTATTAGCGTCGTTAACGATTTGGGTGGCAATTCTCACATCCGATTCTTTTTCTTCGTAGGTCTTAATCAAATATCCGCAGTTGAAGCATTTGATGGTTTTGTGTAAATACTTACCTAAAATGAGTTGAAATTTTGAATTTTCTTTATTCGCCTGAAAAAATGCATTTTGACGCAGTGCTTTGTCTATATTGTCAGGTTTCGCAGAAAAATATTTGACACATAGCAACTCCTGATCTGGTTTTATAAACATTTCAAAAAATTTAACCACATCAAGCCAATAGAAACGCCGCCACTTATAGTTTTTCTTTAAACCATAATAAAAATTGAAACCATCAATATAGACTATAACCTTCTGTTTCTCCATCATTTAAAAATTAAGCCCACTCGTTAAAGTGGGCAGGCCTTAGTATTTTCCACCTAAGGGGGATTCGGCTACAAAAGTACAATAATTTTTAATTTCGATACAAAGAAATTATAATTTTTGTGTTAAATTTTGTTAAAATAATTAATTAATACAAATAACTCATTGATTATTAAATATTTCTATTTTATTATGTTGGAGTTAAAACCACCAAGGAAGGATATGTACTCTCACTAAGCTTAGGTAGGCCATCACGAGGGCGAAGAGGGCGAACAGCACGGCCCAGATTACGGCGGGCAAGTGGGTGAATTTGTGCAGGTTGGTGGCATCGCCGGCTTTGTCGGGTGTCTTCACCGAAAGATATACCAGCACAAAGGTGGACCACACCGACTCCACCAAAATCATCATGCTATAGAACCATGCCACGATTTCGTTGGCCGTGTCATTGCGCCAGAAATAGAGCAAAGCGATATTGATGAGCGTGAATATCAGCACCCAGATTGCGCCATACCAGTTGCGAATCCAGAAAATGAGCATGATAAGGAAAATTGCAGTCAGTCCCACCAAAATCCATTTTTCATAACCTACCGACAGCAGGAAGAAGCAGACGAAAGCCATCACGGAAGCGAACGGGTAGCCGGCCAGACTCACCAGGGTGGACTTGAACTTGGAATTGGATTGGGTGGTGGTGACGCCGCTGGTATCTTGAAAAACCTTGATATTGGACACTTTGCCATGAAGCAGCAGCGACATCAGCGCGTGCCCCAGTTCATGGATGAGTGTGTTGATGATGTTGAAGAATTTTCCCACCACGGGGATGCGGGGCAGCAGAAATGCCGCCACCAGCAAATAGTAGAAGATATGGATGCCTAAAAATTGCAGATGAGCCATAAAAAGGAATCATGCGCCCTCACTATGCACTTTTGGAATGAAAATCAAACATTAGTAATCAAAGATATCTATCCAATCCTCTGGATCCATCAGCTCTGCTTCACCTAATGCGGCCATTACGACAAAGAGGGTAATGAGGACGACCACTGATATGACAAGACCTGCGATGGCCAGGCCTTTCTTTCTATTTTTCAATGAAACTCCTACGATGGAGAAGATAAGCCCCAGCAAAAAGAGGATAACATCCACAACGGGCACCCAGCACAACATTAAAGCGAGCAGGCTGAGTACGAAGCCGGCGGTTCCCATGCCGTTTTTTCTGCGGCCGCGGGGAGATTGAGGTTGTGGCTGGTGAAAGATAGGGGGGATAGGGGGCTGTGGATAGGGCTGCTGATAAGTCTGTTGGGATGGGGTGGGGAGCACAAAGTAGTTTTTCCATGGGAGAGCCGTGTTGCCAATGCGCACAGTATCATTTTCACGCAGTAGTGTATTGGGATTCAGCAGCAAAGTGCCATTTACGTATGTGCCATTGGTGGAATTTAGGTCTGTGATACGGAATTCCCCATTGTCGTCTTGCGAAATCTCGCAATGGTTCAACGATACTGCGGGGTCATTAATAAAGACATCATTATTTTGTCCGCGGCCAATTCTTATGCTTTTTGCCATAAAATCCTGTATGTTAAAGTTTTGATATTATTTCTTCTCATATTCCACATCCCGTACGTCTCCCCATTCGCCAGCAGGGTTGTAGTCAGAAGTGCCGCCGGAGGTACAGCCGGCGTATCCATCACGCCAGTGGCTGCTGTACTCATCGTCTTTCACGCGGTACTGGTAGGTAATCGACACGTAGCTGTCGGTGTTGTTGTAGAATTTGATGACGTACTCTTCCAAGGTTGAGTACCAATAAACTTCATAACTAACACCTTCGTTACAATCAATGCCATTTACCGTGAAAGTAACTTCCACGTTGCTTTGTGGTTCATCGGGGATATTGGAGTTTGAAGCAGCATATCCCATTGTTGTTAAGGTGATTGCAAAAAGCAGAAGCATCATTTTTTTCATTATCATTTTCCATTGTTATAGGCCATCATGACATCGGCTCAAAAGTGAATTTCCAAAAATACGCGGCAAAAATAATCATTTTTTTCACATCACGATATTTTTGTAAAAAAAATCAGCCCTTCAGAATTCTGAAGGGCTGATTTTGTGCCCGGGACAAGAGTCGAACTTGCACGTCTCTCGACACTCGCACCTGAAACGAGCGCGTCTACCATTCCGCCACCCGGGCAGGGTTGTTATATCAACGAGTCGATGAGTTTCACGAGGTCGTTCTTGCGCTGCAGACCGACCAGGGTTTCCACCACCTCGCCATTTTTCAGGAACACCAGCATCGGGATATTGCGGACGCCGAACTGCATGGCGATGTCGTTGTTCTCGTCAGTGTCGCACTTGCCGATGACGACCTTGCCTTCATATTCGTTGGACAATTCGTCCATAATCGGAGCCAAAGCGCGGCAGGGACCGCACCAAGTTGCCCAGAAGTCGATGATAACGAGCTTATCGCTTTTGATGACTTCTTCGAAGTTTCCGCTGTTGATTTCTAATGCCATTGTGTTTGATTTATGGTTTTGAAAAAAGCGTGCAAAAATACAACTTTTTTTGAAATCCCAATTCATCTTTTGAAAATATTTTTTTGCGGATGGAAAATGCCAACTTCCCAAACAAAAACGTGCCAAATTCCCAAATGAAAATCGGCCAAGTTCCCAAACGAAAACGTGCCAAATTCCCAAATGGAAGATAAAAATTTGCGTAATTGATTTATTTGTAGTATTTTAATGTTTAACTCTCGCATTCTGATAAATAAGTTGTATCTTTGCGAACTAAAAATCCATTTTATGGCCGAAGCAAATAAATGAAAATTAAATAGAAAAATATTGAATGATGTTGTTTCAAAAGAATATTATCAAAAAATATCTTGCCACTTTGCCGTTGGAGGACATTAGTCAGGCGTGGGACCAGTACAAAAGTTACTTTCTCAACCCCGCCATCCAGCAGAACATCCTCCAGTCGAAGGAGGAACAATTTCAAGAGGTTTTTTTGAGAGAGCTATTCGTGAAAATTCTGGGCTATACGCTCAATCCTTCTCCCGACTATAATTTGATCACCGAACAGAAAAATGAGGCCAACTCCAAGAAAGCCGATGGTGCTATACTTTTGGATGGGAAAGTGATTGGCATCATCGAACTGAAAGACCACAAGACCACCGACCTTGCGAAGATTGAGGCGCAAGCATTCGGCTATAAGAGCCAGCATGTGGGCACGCGGCTGGTCATCATCTCCAATTTTGAGAAATTGCGCCTCTATATCGACAATGCCGTGGAGCACCGCGAATGGAATCTCTTTTCGCTGAACGAGGACGAGTTCCGCGAGCTCTATCTCTGTCTCGCGTGGCCGCAGGTGAAAGCGGGTATCGCACTGCAGATGAAGAGCGAATCGGTGTCAAACGAAGACCAAATCACCAAATCGCTCTATAAGGACTACTCGCAGTTCAAGAGGGTGCTTTTTGCTGATATTGTGGAGCACAATCCCGATTACGACAAGTTGCTACTCTTCAAGAAGACACAGAAACTCCTTGACCGCCTGTTATTTATCTTCTTTGCGGAGGATTGCGGCTTGCTGCCGCCCAACTCGATGATGCAGATTATCGACCAGTGGGAGAAGTTGAAGGAGATGGACGAATACCGTCCGTTATACGACCGTGTGAAGAAGTATTTCGGCTATATGAACACAGGTTTCCAAGGCAAGAAATACGAGATTTTCGCCTATAATGGAGGTCTTTTCAAACCCGACGAGGTGCTCGACAATATCATCATCTCCGACGAGCCCTTGGTGGAACACACCAAACGGCTCTCCACCTACGATTTCGAGAGCGAGGTGGATGTGAACATACTTGGCCATATTTTCGAGAACTCCCTATCGGAGATTGAGGAAATCACAGAGACGCTGTCCAGCGAAACAGTGGGGCATGCCCCCTTGCACAAGCGCAAACAAGACGGCGTATTCTACACCCCGCAATACAGCACGAAATACATTGTGGAGAACACCGTGGGACGTCTCTGTGCCGAGAAGAAATCGGAATTGGGGATTGTGGACGAAGAGTATTTTTCCGATAAGAAACGTCAGAAGGAAACCCGCAAGCGCCTGATGGAGCAGCTGCAACAATATCGCGAGTGGCTGTTGCAGATCACCATCTGCGACCCCGCCTGCGGCAGCGGTGCCTTCCTGAACGCCGCTCTGCAGTTCCTGATGAACGAGCACCGGCTTATTGACGAGATGGAGGCCAAGGTGACGGGCGCAAGCATTGTGTTCCAGGACGTGGAGAACAGCATTTTGGAAAACAACCTATTTGGGGTGGACATCAACGAGGAGAGCGTAGAAATTGCCCAGCTGGCCCTTTGGCTGCGCACCGCCAAACCTCATCGCAAGCTCAACACGCTGAGCCAGAACATCAAATGCGGCAACTCCCTCATCAGCGATCCCGCCATTGCTGGCGACAAAGCCTTCAACTGGCAGGAGCAGTTTCCGAAGGTATTTCGTAAAAAGCAGAAAAGGGCCTGGCACATCACAACAGCCACTCACGATAGCCGCACCTCACAGCGGATGATAGACTATAAAGTACGTCTTCTGCGTGACCATGGCATGAGGCCGTACGCAGACCCGATGTGGCTCGACCCAATGGAAGAAAAAATCGTGACCGAAACTGTCGCCGAAATCGTCAAGGCAGACGGACTGAATGTACTGGCCTACAATGTATGTGGTGATCACATGCATCTGGTGCTGGTATGTGAGGAGGAAGAAGTGCCGAAAATCGTCGGGAAGATAAAATCGATGACCGCGAGAGCGGTGAATATAGCGATGGGACGAACAACAGCGGGGCATGCCCCGCTGTCGGAGGAGAACGGTACCTGCGCGGACGTAGGAACAGCGGGGCATGCCCCGCTGTCGGAGAGAGACGATGCCGACGCGGACGTAGGAACAGCGGGGCATGCCCCGCTGTCGAGGGAGAACGATACCCCGGCGGACGCGGGGAGGTCTCCGCGGGGCGAGACGCAGTGCTCGCTATGGACTAGGAAGTACGGATGCGTAGAGCTGGACTCCGCCGAATACCTCTATAACGCTATCGAATATGTGAAGAACAACCGGAAAAAGCACGGACTACCGCCGCTGTGGAGTGACGAGACCGCCGGTAGCGGGGCAGCCAACAGGGGGGCATGCCCCCCTGTCACAGCATGCCCCCCTGTCGAGGACGGACGATACCCCGCTACCGGCGGTAGAGTATGCGCTGTCCCTACGGTCTCCGTCGAGGAAGCCTTCCGCCCCGAATATGACGGCGGTTTCGATGTGGTAATCGGAAACCCGCCGTATGTGCAGCTGCAGAGCATGGGCGAAATGAGTGAGGTCTATGCACAATGTGGCTTCGAGACTTATAACAAGAGTGCAGACCTCTACTGCTTATTCTACGAACAAGGATGTAAACTTCTTAAAAAGGGCGGTATGCTGGGATTCATCGCTTCCAACAAATGGTTGAAAGTCAACTATGGCACTCAGTTACGCAAGTTTTTGTCAACAAAAGCCAATCCCTACATACTGATTGATTTTCCAGGAGTCCCAGTATTTGAGGATGCCACCGTTGACCCACAGATTCTGCTGCTTTCCAAAGAACCGTATTCGGGTAAGACCTTTGCTTGTGCCTGCAAGCAAACCTCCGATATTGCTCTTTTCATCGAAGAAAACAAGAAGGAAACAACATTTGGCGAAGATGCTTGGACAATTCCTGATGACTCTTCGGCTATTTTCGAGATGATGAATGTTGGAATTCCCTTGAAAGACTTACCGATTACCATCAACTACGGCATTAAGACAGGCTTCAATGATGCCTTTTTCATTGATGGAGCGACCCGCAGCCAACTCATTGCCGAAGACCCGAAAAGCGCTGAACTCATCAAGCCACTGCTTCGTGGAAGAGACATTCAGGCTTGGATACCAGATTTGGTGGACCAGTACTTGATTGGAACTTTGCCAGCTTTACAATTGGATATTGATAATTACCCAGCGATAAAGAAACATCTTCTTTCATTTGGTATCGAAAGATTAGAGCAAAGCGGAGCAAAAGGAGCAAGAAAGAAAACTCCAAATAAATGGTTTGAAACACAGGATACCATTTCTTATTACAAAGAGTTCTCCAAGCCCAAAATCATGTACCCGAACATGACCAAATACTTGCCCTTCATCTATGATGAGACTGGGTATTTCGGAAACGACAAGACGTTCATCATCACCTCTCAAGATGACAGTTTTTCGCTTAAAAGCTTGGTCGCCATTCTCAACTCGAAATTGGCCAAACTATGGATTCGACAACATTGCCCAGAATTGGGAGAAGATCGGCGTGAGATACGAAAGGTATATTTCGAAAACTTTCCTATCCCTGTATCGATGGATTGCAACGACGGGGCATGCCCCACATTTGAATCCTCTCTATCATCTCTCGCCGACACCATGCTCTCCCTCAACTCCCAGTTGCAGCAGAAGCGCAGTCGTTTTCATCGTCGTTTGCAGGAGAATATGCCGGGAATCAAGATCAACGGAGCATTGGAAACTTTCGACAATCTTGATTTTGCAGGCTTTGTGGCAGAACTCAAGAAACAGAAAATCAAACTCACACTTGTTCAACAAGACGAATGGGAGGACTATTTCAGCCAGTACAAGACCGAGTGCAACAGCATTTCGGAGCAGATTGCTGAAACGGACAAGAAGATTGACGGGATGGTGTATGAACTATATGGACTGACGGAGGAAGAAATAAAGGTGGTGGAAGGGAAGTAAACACCAGCCGCATAGAACGCTACAATACAGACAACTACTGCGAAACAATACCGATACACCAAGATACGTTGAGCCAAGTGGAAAAGGACTTCCTTGATAATATCAAAAACCTGCCATCAAAATAATGAACACCCTCCCCATCCGCCCCGCACGTTTGCCACAAGACGCTGAGAAAATCCTCGAGGTTTTCGTGGCTGCTAAGGGCATTATGGTGGCCGACGGCAATACGAAACAGTGGGTCAATGGCTACCCGTCGTTGGAGGTTGTGCAGACCGATGTGGAAAGAAACGGGGCCTTCGTGGTGGAAGACGACGGCCGCATCGTGGCCTACTTCGCCTTCCTGCCCGCGCCCGAACCCACCTACAGCACCATCTACCACGGACAGTGGCTCGACGACACCCTGCCCTACCATGTCATCCACCGCATCGCCAGCACACCCGAGTCGCATGGCATCCTCGACGCGCTGTTGGACTACTGCGAGCGCCAAGTCGACAACATCCGCATCGACACGCACGAGGCCAACATCATCATGCGCAAGGGCTTGGAACGACATGGCTATCAATACTGTGGCATCATCTATCTTTTAGATGGTAACGAAAGAATGGCTTTCCAGAAAAGACTATAATCACGCTACAAAGCGTCCTCGCGTATCCTTGTCCGCCATGACGGCCTAAGGGTGTAGCGTAGTATCCCAGAAGCATTTACAAACCCGTTTCAAAGCGTCATCGCGGACTAGCCTCCCATGTCATTCCTGCAGA
>JAEEGK010024120.1_pt1 | contig 12631 bp, 3 predicted proteins | sample 8958771 | NCBI WGS metagenome assembly JAEEGK01 (sample SAMN16246547, study PRJNA631951) | gut metagenome | biome: gut microbiome; feature: rumen; material: SC-attached | host: Bos | place: Iran: Karaj | collected 2018-10 | reverse complement strand
CAAATTTTTTAAAAATAATAGTTATTTTAAAAATATTATATAATAATTATATTTTTATAAATAACATATAAAAATATGAATTAACAATTATAATATTTATATTCAAAATAAATATTAATCATAAATAGTATTTTTCTTATAAAACTTTATAAAAAAATTAAGAATTTTTTTATAATAAAGATTAATAAAAATCAAAATATAAAAATCAATTATTAAACAAATAACAATAATAATTGTAGATAAACTATAAGCTAATTGCTTGTATTTAACTTTATTAAAAATAAACTCTAAATCTTCATTAATTTTATAACCATAAGATTTAGAAACAAATAAAAAAGAAAATAAGCAATCTTCAACCATTCTAATAAAATCTGAATTATTAAAAAATTGTATTTTTATTTCATCTGTTATATTTTTATTATTTAAATCTATCATCATATTTGTTAATTCTTGATAAAAATATTCAAATTCAGTTTCTAATCCATATTCATTTAAATAAGAATTATAATTTTTTAAAATATGTATATAACTATTTATTTCCCAAAAAAAATAATAAATATCATCCAAAATATTTTTCCTATTTTTATAAATAGAATATTCATATGATAAATATAATAAAAATTGATTTTTAATATTAAAAGATTCTTCAGTTCTTTTTATTTTTCTTAATTCATCAAATTTAGTTTCGTCAATATTTAAAAATGATTTAATATTTTCAAAAATTAATAAATTTTCAGTTAATAAATTACTATAATAAGAATTCCTTAATTTTTCAATCATTGTTGTATTTTCATAATTTAATTTTATATCAAAAAAATTTAAATATTTATTATCTTTATAAGTATCAATATTAGTATTATTAATTACACTTGTGTTTCCTGAAATAACACTAATTGTAGAATATAAAATTAATTCAATTACTTTTGGGATTCTTTCAAGAAAATTAATTGATAATGTAATACTTTGTGAAAAATCTAATTTGGCATTTTTTAAGTAATAAATATCATACCAAAGTAAAAATAATAATAAAAAAGTTAAAATTAAACTTGTTATTAATCCTGTTATTATTGTTTTAGGAATGAATATTTTTTTATGATAATCATTATCATTGTCTTCATCATTTATATTTTTATTTTCATCTTTTTTATTATTTTTTAAAGATTTATTACTATTAATTAATGTAGGATTATTTGTTGAAATATTAGATTTCAATAAATTATCTTCAAAATGTGAAGGGTCTAAATTTTTTAATTTAGAAATTTCATAATTTTCTATATTTTTATCATTATAATTATAAAGACAATTAAAAAATAAATTAATATTTTCCTCAAATTTAAGTTGTTTATTATCATTTAAATAAATATTTAAAAATAATAATCCCATTTCTTTTTTATCCAATAATAAAATTAAAATGATTAATATTAAACTAAAAAATGACAAACCAATATTAATAGTATCCATTAACATTAATGTATTGGAAAAATCAAAAAAAAAATTAATTAAAATATTTAAAGATTCATTAATTAATTTTTCAAATTTAATTTTATAAGAATGAAATAAATTAATAATTGAATAAATAAAATTTTTTTCTAAATCAGTTGGTGTTCCATAAGTTTCATAAATATTTTCATTTAAATATTTATTATTAAAAAATATTGTACTCAATCGACATTCATTATTATCATACATTTCTATAAAATGATGTCTAAAATGAAAAGAAAGTAAATTAATTTCTTCCAATAAAATATTATTTCTTATACTAAATTTAAAATCATCTTTTAATACATAAAAATTATCTTCTGAATATAAAATTTCTAAAAATGGTCTCATTACTTCATATTTACTTAATATTTTTTGATAATTCATTATTTCTGAATAATGTTCTAATAATTCAGCACTAGTAAAAAATATTGTGACACTTATTAAATCATTAATTTTTTCATCATATACTAATTCTTTGCAAGAAAAAACTGAAATCATTATTAAGCTATAAATATCAATTTTTAAATATAAAATATAAATTGAACATGTAATTAAATTATTTCCAATATTCATTTGATTAATATCATAATAAATAATAAAGGCAAGCATTATTATAACCATAATAAAAATTAAATAAATAAAGATTTGTAAATAATAATATCTAAAATGTATTTTATGAATTATTTTTTTTAATTCATAATTTGATAAAGATAATAAATTTTCATTATTTTTATTATCTTTATTTTTTGTTTCATTTTTTTTAATTTTTATTTTTGGATTTTTTTTTGGAGTATTTAAATTATTCATTGAATGAACTAAATCAAATTTAGAATTATTAAAACTTATTTCATTTATTTTTTTATCAAAAGAACCATAAATTTTTTCATCATCTTCAGAAATATCATTAAAATTTACTTCTCTTTTTTTATTTAAATTCGATTCAATTTCTTTTTTTAAAGAATTTTTAGTTTCTGATGAAATATTTTTACGAATGTCTATTTTTAATTTATTTACAAGTTTTTCATATTCTTGAACATTAACATTTTCTTTAATAAATAAAACAATATAATTAATATCACCTAATTTTTTATAATAATAAAGAAAAGAAAGACTATTTGAAATTGAATTCATTTGTTTATTTTTTTTCTTTTGAGGTAAAGTAAAATTAAAATTTAATCTTTCACCTAAAATTTTTAATTTATTGAACCATTCAATATCAAATCCTAATTCATCCATTAAATTAGCTAATTGAGAGAAATTTTTTATTAAATTTTTTTTCTTATATTTTTCTTTATAAGTTACAAATTTTTGATTAAAATATTTTTTAAAATCTAAATTTCTAAATTCAAAAATTTTATTTTCTTGAATATTTGTAAATATTGAAATTGCTTTGTTCTCATCAATTAAAGTGTTTAAATTATATGAAAATAAATTTAATTTACTCATTTTTGAAGTTAAAATTTTTTTTAGTTTAATTTCATCAATTCCAAAAAAATCACAATAATTTATTTTTAAATTATCAAAAATTTTTAAATTAAAATAAAAATTATCTTCAAAATTTTTTGATAAATTTAAAATATTAAAATCATAATTTAATATTAAAGAATATATTAAATATTGATTTATTTCATTTGAATTTTTATTAATATCATTATTATTAATTTTTATATCTATAATAATATAAAATTCATTTTTTAAATGAGGAAATAATTTCGCTAAAATATCACAATTAACTAAATAATTTTCTTTATTCAAAATAAATGTACTTTTTTTTTCAAAAACTGGACTATTTAAAAATAAAAATTTTTTCATTAAAAAATTATGATATTCTGCAAATGTACTTGGAATTAAAATATTAAAATTATTTCCAATAATATTTTCATTAAAATATTCTAATTTTTTTGTTAATATTAAATTAATGTAATTTATTTCAAAATAATCTTTTTTATTTAAAGAAATTATTAAAGGATAATTCATTTTAAATTCTTTAAAGTCTAATTTAATTAAATTTTTTATTTGGTCATATATTAAAAATTTTTTAAAATATTTTTTTAATTTTTCTGGAATTTGTTCAAATAAAATCCAATAATAATTTGTTAATAAATAAGATAATTCAACATTTGAAATATAATGATATTTTTTTAATAAAATTTCTATTTTTTCATTGTTTTTCATAATATTTTTACAATTTATTAAAAATTTTGAAAATGAATTTTTACTTAAATTTTTTATTTTTTTATGCGAATTTAATTGATTTTTAAATTTAAATATATTTTTTAAATTTATTAAACTATCATTCATAATTCTTTTTAATACTTTTATTAAATTTGTAAATTTAAATATTTTTTTTAGTTTCATATACATTTCAATTTTATTACTATTTTCTAATTTTTCTAAATAAATTATTTCTTCAGAATAAATATTATAATCTTTTTTTTTATTACTAATTTTATTTTTTTTTTTTGTTAATTCAATTAAAATTTCTTTTTTCATTTCATAAAAAAAATATTGATGATTTAAACTTAATTTTTGTAAAGAATCCAAATATTTTCCACATAAATACAAACTTAAATTTAAATTTTTTTTAATTTTATGAACAAATCCACAATGTAAAACACAATATTCATTTAAATTATCTACTTTTTTTTTCTTATGTAAAATATGAATTTTATTTACAATTTCTTGTTCACAAATAATAATAAATTGTTCTTTTTCTATAGGAATTTCATTTAATATTTTAAAATCAATATTTTCTTTTTTAAATTCAACTGTTATTAATTGATTACAAATACATTGTTTATTAGTACAATCAAAATGATGATTATAAATAATTTCATAAATAATAAAATAATATTTTTCTTTATTATTTAAATATTTTTCAAGAATGTTTATGTAATGATAAATTTCATAAAGAGAAAATTTTTCATTTGTTTGATTAAATAAATTTTTAGTAAATTTTTTTATAAAAAATTTTTCATTATGATTAATATGAATTTTAAATAAAACAAAACTTGAACAAATTTCAATTAAAAATTTTAAAATTGAATGTTTTTGAATAATGTTTTCTTTACAAATCCAATAAATAAATAATTCAATAAAACCTGAAGTAAAACAATAAAAAATTAAATAAACATTTAAAATTGAAGGAAATTTAAAATAAAAATCAAAATTTTTTATATTAAAAATAATATAAATAAAAAGTAAAATAATAATAACTAAACAAATAACAAATTTAATTTTCATTTTTTTATCTTCATTAAAAACATTTAAAAATGTTGATAATGAACTAACAATATAAATAAAACAATTAAAAAAAATTAAATTTAATTTTGGTATTAAAGCTGAACCATTTTTTGAAAAATAATTTGTGTTTATATAAAAAAAAGAAAAATTTAAAATTATTAAAATTATGTATGAAATTAAATTAATAAATACAACAATATAAATATTTAAAAAATTTTGAGAATGATATAAAAAATTATATAAATAATCGAATTGAGACAAATTAAAATGATTCATAACATTATTATCAAAATCTTCTTTTAAAAATGGAAAAATTATTCCAAATATTAAATATTCAAATATATGTTGAGAACTAATAATAAAAAATAAATAAAAATATGAAATAAAAATAAAAATTTTTTTTCTTCTTTTTTTATAAACATTATTATATATTTTATTAATAATAAAAGATTCATTATCAGTTACATTTAAATATTGACTTTTTATTTTATAATAATGATAAACATTAAATAGAATAAAACTAATTAAAATTAAAAAAATAATTAAACAATTTAATTGATAATTATCTTTAATAATTGAAAATTTAACATTAAAAAAATAAATTTTTGATAAAATAGAACTAATTGATGTTATTCTTTTTGGATCTTCATAATTGTGAACATTATGAGTTAATAAAATTAAACCAATAAATTTAATAAATATGATTATACTATAAAAAATATCATTTGTAGGCAAATTACTTCTAATTAAATATATAAATTTTAATGCAGCTTCATTTTCAATTTTTCTGTCCATTTTTATTTATTTTTTTTATTATTTTTATTCAATGCTAATATTAAATTTTTTAAATAAAATAAAAATAATACTTTTTTATAATAAAAATTAATTATTTTTTATTATTATTTTTTAAAATAGTTTTTTAACAAAATAAATTATTAAAAATGAACAATCAAATAACTTTAAAATATAAAAACCAAGAAAAAAAAGTTCAAATAACTGATTATAAATATTTATTAAATTATATTGAAAATGTATTTAAATTAGATAAAAATTCTTATAAAATTTTAATTGTTATGAATAGCGATCAAAATCCTTTGGAAATTGAAATTGAATCTGAATCAATTTTTAATGACTATAAAAATATGAATAATTTTTTTATAAAAATAGAAGATAAAAATAACTATATAAATAATGATAGATTTTTAAAAGAAGATGATTTCATTAGTATTAGTAATAATAATTATAATAATAATAATAATAATTATAATAATTATAATAATAATTTTTATAATAACAACAATAATAATTATAATAATAATAATAATTATAATAATAATAATAATAATTATAATAAAATTAATGATATTAATAATAAAGAAATTGAAGATTTAAAAAAAAAATATAAAAATTTAGAAGCAAAATTTGATAATTTAAATGTTGATTATTTAATATTAAAAAAGCAAAATGAAGAAAATTTAAATAAAATAGAAGAATTAATAGCATTTAAAGAAGAAACAAGAAATATAATAGATGAATTGTATAAAAAATATAATGAACTTAGTTTAAAACAAAAAGAAAAATTTGAAACAAATAGAGGCGATGATGATGATTTAAATTCTAATTTTAGTATTAAAAATAATAGTCAAAATTTATTTAATAATAAAAATGAAGAAAGTTTAAGTAATTTAAATTCTAAAAAATTATTAATGAATAGTAAAAATGAAATAAAAAGAACACCAAAATTTGATGCTTCAGATGAAAATTCTATAAATATTATAAAAAAAAATAGAACTCCAGGAAATAGTAATATTAATAATAACAATAATGATGATGATGAAGACAATAAAGATGAAGATAATAATAATAATGAAGATAATAATAAAGATAATAATGAATTCTATAATAATGATAATAAAGATGATAATAACAACGAATCAAATAATAATATAAACATTAAAAATAACAGTCAAATTTCAAATAACATCAATAATAATATTAATAATAATAATAGCATTAAAATAAATAATTCTATCAACAACAATAATAATAATAATAATAATAAACTTAATAAAAATTTTAAAAATAACAGTACTATTAATAATATGAATAGAACACCAGGAAATAATTTCACATCTTCTTCATTAAAAAGGTCTCAAATTAACACAAGAACACCGGGATATAATTTTTCAAAATTAAATGAAGAATCTTCAGAATCAATAAATCAAATAAAAAATTCAAGAAAAACAGACGATGGCTCAAAAGCTGATTTAAAAGATTCAAATCTTTCAACATCCTCAATGAACCAAAGAAGAAGAGAAAAATTAACGCCAAACAATCAAATCGACGGAAAAATAATTATAAATCCAGACAAATTTCCAACAATAATGAAAACTCAAATAAATTATAAAAAACCAATTTTATATGAAATTAATGTTAAAAATACTTCATCAAATAATTTTCCAAAAGAAACTTTTATTACATGTATTAAATCAAATAATCAAGATAATTTATTTATTAATGACACTTTAATTAAAAATGGCGAAGAAATTCAATCGAAAGAAGAAATTAATGTAAAAATTTCAATGTATTTTAAAGAAAATAAAATTGTTGAAGGAAAAAATTGTGTGAAATTAATGTTAAAAAACAAAAACGGAATTATTAATAGCAATGAACCAATTGTTGAAGTTAATGTTATTGATAATATGAAAAATGTTGTTAATTCTCAAATTAATAAAAATAGTTTTAAAGAGAATTTTTATGAAGAAAGTTCTTATAAATTATTCAAAAGTCAAAAATAATTTTAAATATTATTATTATTATTAATTAAAAATTATTATATTAAATATAATATTTAAAATATTAAAAAACTAATAATAAAATTATTTAAATAAATTATTATTTATCAGAATTATTATTAACAGTTAATAAATTATAAAATTCAGATTGATATTTATTTACCCAATTTTCAACTGGACTTTCTTTAATTTCCATTTGTGTAAAATAATCTTCGAAATTTGAAATATCAAATTTTTCTTTAGAAATATTTGGTTTAAACAAAGGTTTTAATTTCTTTTTTTTAACTAAATCAAAATTCAAATCTCTAAAAAATGAATGTGTTTTAATTTCTTCAATTCCATTTTTTTTTCCTAATCGTTTATTTGGATCTTTTTCTAATAATTTCTTAATTAAATCTTTAATTTCTTTGCTTGGATAAAAACCTTCTTTTTCATTATTTTCATTTAAAATTTCTTCCGGAAATTTAATTTCAGTCATTTCTATTAATTCAAACGTTCGAGTTTTATCATGCGAAATAAAAGGAACTTTTCCAGTCAACATTTCGAAAATTAATATTCCAAAAGACCACCAATCAGTCATTGTATCATAACCAATTCCTGAAATCATTTCAGGCGAAGCATAAAAAATCGTTCCAGCAAAATCTTTCGATTTTTTATTTAAATTTATTCTCGTGCATGAACCAAAATCGCATAATTTAATAAAACCTTCTTCGTCAATTAAAATATTTTCTGGTTTTAAATCTCTATAAATGAATTCACATTCATGAATTTCTTGAATTGCAATTGCAATTTGAGCAGAATAAAATAAAATTAAATTTTCACTCAAATGTTTTTTTTTCTTTAATAAATTAAATAAATCTCCGCCTTTTATAAATGGCGTTACAAAATAAATTCTTTCTGGAGTTTGAAAAAAAAACGATAAATTCAAAATAAAATCATTTTCATTGTTACTTAAAATTTCCTTTTCATTTAAAATATTATAAATAATATTTTCTGAAATTATTTGATCTTTTCTTATGCTTTTCAAAGCAAAAACTTCCGATGTTTTTTTATACATTACTAAATAAATTTTCGCATAATTTCCGCGGCCAATGACTTTAATAAATTCAAAATTTTCGAGATTAATGTTATTAATATTATTATTATTATTTTGTATTGAAATTTTACTTGCTCTTTTTTGTGTTGGAATTTTTTTATTGTTACTAAAATAAATGGTACTAAAAAGATTTTTTCCTTCAATTTCAGGCATTTTTGATAATTTTGGGTCTTTTTTTTTGTCTTTTTTCAATGTCACATATTTCCAAATGCTTTCTTCAGAAATTTCATAGAGATTTAATTCATTTCCGGTTTTCATTAAAAAAACTTTTGATAAAATTTCAAAAATTGTTCGTTTTTTTACTGAAAAATAATAGTAATCATATTCATCGTTTGAACAGTGAATTATGAAATAATCATTCAATGTCGATGTTGTAATGCCTTTTATTATTTCTAATGCAATTCGTCTTTTAAGCTTTGTTTTTTTCAAGTTGTATAAAGCTTCATCTGTTATTATTATTATTCGAGATTGTTTTACGCCCGATTTGTTTATTTTGTCGATTTTATCTGAATAATAAATATTTTCGCCTTTTGTGATTTTTTGTGTTATAAATTCATCATTTGAAAAATTTAATAAATCAAATTTAATATTTTCCATAATAATTTAAAAAAAAAATAAAAAAATATTAATTTGATCTATAAATATTTATAAAATAATATTAATTATATTAATAAAAATATTTTAAATTATTTTTATCATTCGAACTATTGCTATTATTACTATTATTGTCACCTCTAATAATAACTTGATTAACTTTTTTATTGTTTTTATCTGAATGATACAATTTTTTTAAATCAATAATATTATTATTTCTATTTTGCGCGTTTGTTACAAATTCTTGAGAATTTCCAATATTAATTGAATCATTATTATTAATCATATTATTATTATTATTTAAACTATTGTTTATTGAATCATTCGAAGCAATTAAATTTATATTATTATTACTATTAAATAAAAAATTATTCTCAATAATATTATTATTATTATTATCATTTTGACTATTGATTAAATTATTATTATTAAAATTACTTTTAAATACAAAATTGCTTTTTTTCTTTTCATTTTCTTTGCTATTGTTCGTAGTAAAATATTTTCTTTTATTTATTAAATTTGTAATAGGATCTTCATAATTTTCTTCAATTTTTGGTTTTCGTTTTATTAAAATTCCTTTGACTTTTGTGCTATCATATTCAAAGTGATTGACTATGCATTTACTAGCATCATCGTCGTTCATTTCTAAATCGATTGTATAATCTTCTTCATCTTCGAAAGTTTTTTTTTGTAAGCAATCGCAATTATTTTCAGTTTGATAACATTTCATACAATATTTTCCTTCAATTAAATTTTCATATTCATTGTCAATAAATTTTGTAATTGAAAAAATATTCGTGTTTGATAAATTTGAATTTTTTAATCGATTTATAATGAATTGTTCATTTGAAAGATTTTTATCAAATAATGAAAAATCATTTAAATAATTAATAAAATCTTGATCGAAATTATTTTCAAAAATATTTGTATTTGCTAATGAATTTTTTTGTTCATTATTTAATTTACATATTATTTTATTAATATTAGAATTTTTTAAATTCGGAAAAATTTTATTAATAAAAATTGAAACTTTATTATTATTATTATTATAAATTTTATGAAATTTCAAAACTTTTTTTAATGTTTTTATATAAAAACATTTATTAAATTTTTTTGTATTATTTTTTAATAAATAAAAAATTTTTTCTTGAGAATTTTTTTTAATTAATAAATCAATAAAATTAATAAAATCACAATAAAATTCATTTTTTTTATTAATTTTTTTATTTTTTTTAACAATTTTTGAAATGTAACCAGAATTATTTAAAAAACTTGAATTTAAATTATTATTAATTAAATTTGATTTATTTTCATTTGAAATTAAACTTTCATTTTTTTTCTTTTTTAAATTAATTTCATCTGAAGAAAAATTATTTTCATCTGAAAAATTAATGTCAATTTCAGAAAAATCACCATTTTTTTTTATTAATGGCGTTGTTAAAAAAATTGAATGTTTTTTAATAAAAAAATTATTTTTTAATTTAGAACGAAAATATTTTTGAATTAAAATTATTTTTTTTATTTGATTTATTATTTTCGTAATAAAATAAAATTTATTCAAATTGTTTTTTTTTATTTTTTTATAATTTTTATTTTCTTTTAATTTTTTTATTATTAAAAACGATTTTATTTTTCTTTGTAAAATTATTACTTTATCATTAACATTTTTAATATTTTTTTTAGAAACAAAATCCGAATTATTTAAATTACTAAAATTTGAATTATTCAAATTTTCATTTTTTTTATTACTATTTAAACTTAAAAAAAATTCATTATTATTATTATTAAATTCATTAATCGTTTCTTCATTATTATTATAATCATTATTAAATAATAAACTTGTGCTATTGATTGGTTTTTCTTTAATAATTTCGTTTTTTTTATTTAAAAAACTTTTAATGCTCGTTTGTAAAAATAAAATATTATTTAAATTATTTCTCGTACGAATTTTTTGTGAATAAAAACCAGTTGATTTATAATCAATATTTAATAAACTTTTTTCTTTATTTTTTAACCATTTTTTTATTATTTTTTGTAGTTTTTTTAATTGATTTAAAAAAGATGTTTTATTTTCTTTTGAAATGAAACAAATTTTATTAAAAGGAAATTTAATAAAATTTTTATTAAAATCAAATAAATTTTCAATGTTTTTGTTATTTATTGAAATTTTTGTTAAAAATGAATTTTTATTATTAATAATTTTATTAAAATCATCTTCATTTAAATTAAAATCTTTTTTTTTTTGTTTATAAAAAATTTGAATTTTTTTGATTGTTAATGTTGGTCTTTGATAAATTTTTTTTGTGTATTGAAAAGGAAAAATTATTTTTTTTTTAAATTTTTTCTTTTTTAATAAAAATTGATGAAAATAATTTTGAATTAAACAAATTTTATTATTAATTAATGAATGATTAATAATAATTTTACTAACAAAAAAAATTTTTAATTTCAAATGTTTTTTTATTTTATCTTTATTTAATAATAAATTTTTAACATAATCAAAATGATTTTTAATTTCTTTTTGAATAAAAATAATTTTTTTCTTTAATTTTTTATTAATAAAAACATTTTTTTTTGTAATAAAAAAAACATTTTTATTATCATTAAAATTATTATTAATTTTTGGCTTTAAAACAATCAAATTTTCACAATTTTTAATTTTATAAAAACATTTTTTTTTAATAATTTCACACAAAAAATTTTCAAATTTTTCCATAAAAAAATACAATTTTCTCACCGCATTAATTTCTTTTCTAATAAAATGCGCTCGCCAAATTTTTTGAATTTTAATAATTTTAACCATTTTTTTCCACCATTTTTGAATTTTAATCACACAATCTAAATCTAAAATTTCATTAGAATTATTTCTAAATTCATTCCCATTTAAATAATGTTTATTATATTGAAATCTTCTCATCATTACAATGCTTCTTTGTAAATCATAAAGTCTTTGTTTATCTGAATTTGATTTTATTTTTTTCTTTGATTTCGTAGGCAAAGGAATTAAACCTATTTTTTTATCATCTAAATTTTTATTGTGATCTTGAATATACAAAGCAGGTGGATTGTCATTGTATCTTCGATTTCCTATTAATTTTACATATTTTTTGTTGTCTAAAATGTAATCGCGCAATCTTCTTTTGTCTTTTTTTATTAGTTTTGAAACTGTGTGACAATGTTCGCAGGATGAACAACGAATGTGATGACGATTTGATAAAATTTCTTTTGTTGTTGTTTTTGATTTTTGAATTTTACGACGTTTTTCGTTGGTGTGTTTTATTTTGTAAAATTTTGTATCAGAATTTGAACGTTTTATTTGTAATAAAGCGGAATTTTTTTCTAATGTTTTTCGTTTTAAATATTCGTCGAATGTTTCATTTTCCATTTGGTTTTTTTTTTTTTTTTTTTTTTTTTTTTTGTT
>JAEEGK010024119.1_pt1 | contig 12631 bp, 9 predicted proteins | sample 8958771 | NCBI WGS metagenome assembly JAEEGK01 (sample SAMN16246547, study PRJNA631951) | gut metagenome | biome: gut microbiome; feature: rumen; material: SC-attached | host: Bos | place: Iran: Karaj | collected 2018-10 | reverse complement strand
ACCGGTCTTTCGCAAAGAAGGCTGGGTATTCTTCGTCTGGTCTTTATCTAGACTTGATTCGCGGCCGCAAGTCGCTTACGCCGCAGATGATTCCGAAGTTTATAGCGGCTCTTGGGCTTAATGAAAAGGAAGGTCGCTACTTCGCCTTGATGGTGGATTTCACTCATGCGACTACGGCATCCTCGAAGCAGCAAATCTTTGACCAGATGTCGGCTCTCCTCCCGCGTACCATAAAGAACCTGACCAAGAATCAGCAGGAATATTACAGCAAGTGGTATTACGTTGTTGCTCGCGAGGCTCTTGCAGTCTTGAAAATTAACGACAAGAACATTCAAGAACTTGCGCTTTTTTTAAATCCTAAAATTTCGCTTCCGCAGGCTAAGCAGTCTATTCAACTTCTGCTCAATTTGGGGCTTATAGAGCTCGGCGAAGATGGATTCTACCATTCCGTAAACAAGGCAATTACGAATGGCAGTGAAATCGCCCCGCTTTTCGTTCATCAGTTCCAAAAACAGATGATTGACTTGGGTAAGGATGCGCTTGATCACTACAGCACCGAACGTAGAAATGTATCTTGTATGACAATGAGTGTCTCGGCGCAGGGGTTGGAACGCATTATCAGCAAGATTGACCTTTTCCGCAAAGAAATCGTGGATATTATCCGCTCGGATGAAGGCGAATCGATGGTCTGCGAAATGAACATCCAATTCTTCCCGCTGAGCAAGGAAAAAATTGCGCTTCCTCCGGAAGCTGATGATGGGGAGGGTGAAGATGAAGTGTGTTAGGTCTTATATAGGTTTGTTTGCGGTGCTTTGTGCCGGCATGCTCGCTTGTACGAGCGAGAATGGTGACGTGGCTGGAACCGTTACGGATACCGGCAATACGATTGCAACAGGTATCGTGACTCGTTCGGATGGCTCTCGTGCTGTGTCCGCGATGGTTCGCATTGCCCGTGAACCGGAAGCCGGGGACACTGTTGTCAAGATGGATTATATCGAGACGAAGACGGACTCGCAGGGCGTGTTCTCGTTTGATTCTGTATTGGCGGATACGTTCCAGCTTGCGGTCATCGATGCCGAGTACAATGAAATTTCGTACAAGCCGCGTGCCACGAAGAATTCTGGCGAGATTGATAGCATCAAGCTTGAAAAAGCGGCCGTGTTCAGCAGCGTTCTTTATTACGAAAACGTGGTCGAACCGTCGATGGCGGTCGGGTCTCATTTTGAAGTATTTATGCCCGGCACTCCGTTCTCCCAGAGCGTTTTTGCTGGCGATTCCTTCTCGATGTTGATTCCTGCCGGTTCCTGGTGGTTCGGGTTCTGCCCGGGGGATCCCCAGATTGTCGCAAGGCTTACGGATTCCGGAATTGCGGACTCGTTAATTTATCGTACATGGAGCATGGACGGTAAGATCAAGTCGGGCGATACGCTTTCGAAGGGTCCGTTTATCTGGAGTCCGACTATTGAAGTCGATTCCTTGATAAAGCTCGAAGAAAAGAAGAAAAAGGAAAAGAAGCCTGCTTATCTGTCCGGTGTCGTGCATTGCAAAAAGGATACGGCGTGCTCGAATGTTCAGGTTCAGATGATTACGGACCTCTACGGCTTTGATTTCGTCGAAGGCGATTCTGTTGGATTTGTTGCCCAGACGGAAACGGATAAATCTGGACGCTGGTTCTTGCCGGTGCCGGAATCGGTCCCGTACGACAGCCTCCGCGTGGAATACCGTTTGAATGATAAGAAGGGCAAGGTTTCGCTGGCAGGACTTAGCCGTTATGTACGTGCTTCGGAACTCAAGAACTTGAAGGATACGCTTTCGATCGGTACGACGGAACTGATGCCGTTTTCTGTCTTGGTGGGCGGTGTCGTTCTTGTCATCGACAAGCATGATACCACGCAGTCTACGGATTGCCTCTCGAATACTTTCGTGAACAGTATTGTCTTGGGCTTGAAGGGAACGTCCCACTTCATAAGGGGCGTGACATGCAATATGCTGGAAATGGATTATCTCCCGGCCGGAAGCCATGATATCGTTCTGTATTCCGGCGACCCCAGGGTGATAAAGACGCTCCAGGAAGCGGATATGGACTTGGACGACTATGTGACCGTTACGCATGTGCAATTGCCCAAGAACGATACGCTGGACCAGCAATGGATGACTTTTGCACCGCCGACATTACAGAGCATGAAATAATTTTATAAATACCCCTTGCAGAATTGAAGATTATTTTCTAAAATTGTGCGCACCGATGAGCTATGGTGTAACGGTAGCACAACAGATTCTGACTCTGTTTGTCTAGGTTCGAATCCTGGTAGCTCAACTAAAGTCCCTCTACTCCGAGGGGCTTTTTTTGTTATGGGCGGGGCTTGGTGGAATGCACCAAGAAGCCGCTTGTTGTGCGAGATTTTGAAAAAACTGCGTTTTTTACGTGAAAAAGTAGGGAAAAACGGGAAAATTCACGTAATTTTGTATATAAATTAAGCGAGAATGGGGCGGAGTTGGTCCTTTTTTCTGTGTTTTATTGTGTTCTGGCTCGAAAAACAGCCATGAAAGGTTGCTAAATGCGTAAAATGTCAAGAAATATTACGGATAAAGTTGAAAAATTGATGATATAGAGTCTTTTTCACGTAAATTGGGGCGATTTTCAAAAATTTGGATTTTTACGGATAATTTAGTTTGTTTATACTTGGCCGATTTGACGTTTTTAAATTGGCGATTTTGTCGAGTTTGAATAGCCAATGACTAAGGACTATTGACTAATAACTACATTTGTGTCATGGAATTCTTCGATTACTTTGAACAGGTCTACGGTGAGCGCTGGCCGTCGCTGCTGGAATCGCTGAAGGGTGAAGGCTGTGCGACAAAGCTTCAGTTTGCGGATTCGCTTGAACCGTACTTTTTGGACGAGGCCTCGGTTTTTGCAGCGAAGGCGCTTATGGCTGAGCCTGGGATGGACGTGCTCGACATGTGTGCGGCTCCGGGTGGCAAATCGCTTGTGATTGCGTCGATGCTCAAGGGCGAGGGTACGCTCCAGTGCAATGACCGCTCCCCGGACAGGCGGCTGCGCTTGCAACATGTGCTTGAAAATTCCTTGCCGGAGTCGTGGCGCTCGATTATCAACGTCACGGGCTATGACGGTGTCAAGTTCGGGATGCACAAGAAGGAATGTTACGACCGTATTCTGCTCGATGCGCCGTGTTCTTCGGACAGGCACGTGCTCAATTCGCCCTCGCATTTGGAAGTGTGGTCGGTGAAGCGCGTAAAGCGCTTGTCGGTGGAACAGGGCTCGCTTTTGGCGTCGGCGGTGGATGCGCTTAGGCCGGGCGGCGAGCTGATTTACGGGACTTGCGCGCTTTCGCCTCTTGAAAACGATGCAGTAGTCGCTAAAATCTTGAAAAAACGCAAGATGATGGAATTTGTTCGTATCGAGGAATTGCCGGAGGGCGCGGACCGAACGGAACTGGGCGTTCATATATTGCCGGACCGGGCTCATGGATGCGGCCCCATTTACTGCGCGAAGATGAGGAAGAGAACTTAGAGCTTAGAGCATGCGGGCTATGAGCTCGGACCTTGCGGTCCTTTGAGCTATGGGCTTAATGTAATTAGAAAAGTTCAATGCTTTATTGGATAAAACAGCTAAAAAAGTTGACGAACGAACAGGTTGCTGAAACCCCAAAGCGGAGCGTGCTGAAAGAGCATGCAGTGCCGAGCCCATACCTCATACCGTCACTGGATCCTGCTCCTTCGAACCTAATTCAACTAAGGCTCTAAAGAGCCAAGTTTCATATATCGGGCTTACGCCCTCAGGATGACGAGATGCGATACGCCCTCAGGATGACGAGATGCGATACGCCCTCAGGATGACGACGTCGCGACGCTCCCTCCAGGATGATAATATCAACTAGAGTTCCGCTGGATTGCTGCTCCTTCGAACCTAACTCTACTAAGGGGCTTGAGCCCCTAGTATCGTATATCGCTTCGCTCGCAATGACGTTCACTGCCTACTTCCTACCGTCTACTTCCTACTAAGTTCTGCCTACTAAGTTCTGCCGACTAAAAAATGCTATATTTCTCGCCGTAAATAGGAGAATTTTTATGGCAGCCTTGAATCTTACTGCAGAATCCTTTGATCAAGTTATTTCTAGTGGTCAACTTGTTCTCGTTGACTTTTGGGCGACTTGGTGCCGTCCGTGCATGATGATGGGGCCGGTGGTCGAAGATCTCGCTCAGGAATTTGACGGTCGCGCCATTATCGCGAAAATCAATGTTGATGACGATGGCGTCTCGGATATCTGCGCTCGCTTTGGCATCACGAACATTCCCAACATGAAGTTGTTCAAAAACGGTGTCGAAGTGGGCAATGTCGTTGGCGCCGTGCCGAAGGCGACTCTCAAGAACGCCATCGAGAAGAATCTCTAAGAGCAAAAATATTTATAATGTTTTTTATCCCGAGTTTTCGATTCGGGATACTTTTTATTGTTTACGCTAGCTTTTGCCAGGATATAAAAGTGTCGGGGAGCGATGGCTTCCGGCGATGAATTGTTTTTTTCTACATTTGAAATATGCTCACGAAACGTTTAATTGTCTGCTTGGATGTCCGTAACCGCAAGGTCACGAAGGGTGTAAAGTTTAAGGGTAATATTGATATTGGCGACCCGGTCGAAATGGGCGCGCGTTATAGCGATGATGGTGTCGATGAACTTGTTTTTTACGACATCACGGCGAGCGCCGAAAACCGTCCGTGCGATATGGAAATGATTCGTCAAATTGCAAAGCGCGTGTTCATCCCGTTTGCTGTGGGTGGCGGTATTCGCAACTTGGACGATATGCATGAGGCGCTCCTTGCCGGTGCGGAAAAAGTCAGCGTGAATAGTCTTGCGGTGCTCCATCCCGAAATTATTGCCGAAGGCGCGAAGGCGTTTGGACGCCAGTGCATCGTGCTTGGCATGGATGCGAAGTTCGTGGGCGTTTCGGACAAGATTCCGAGCGGTTATGAAGTGTTTATCCGTGGTGGTCGCCAGGCGATGGGTATTGACGCATTGGAGTGGGCTAAGCGTGCCGAAGAGCTCGGTGTGGGCGAAATTTGTCTGAACTCTATCGATACGGATGGCGTGAAGAACGGCTATGAACTCACGATTACCGACATGATTGCAAAGGCGGTGCAGGTGCCCGTGATTGCAAGCGGTGGTGCTGGTACTCCGGATCACATCGTGGATTTGTTCAGAAAAACAAGTGCTGATGCGGCGCTGGTCGCTTCGATGGTGCATTTTGGCGATTACACGGTTCCTGGAATTAAGGGCGAGATGCTTGCGGCCGGGATTCCCGTGCGCAAGAAGATGAACGGCGAGGTTTGAGATGAATCCGGAAGTTGCCGTAAAGATTTTTGAGGCGGGCAAGAGTGCCGGGGCTGATTTTGTTGAAATTTTCGAAGAAGAAACCCGCAGTTCGAGTCTCGGCCTGAAGGATTGCCAGATTGAGACGGCGACCGCGGGTACCGAGTACGGTATCGGCGTTCGCCTTTTGTACGGGACGGAGGTTCTGTACGGTTTTACGAGCGACGACAGCGAAGAGGCTTTGGTTAAGCTTGTGAAAACGCTTGCTTTCGGGCGCATCGCCGCCGCAGCTGGGGCGGAAGGCTCGGCTGCAAGGCCGTTTGAATTTGCTCCGGAAAAGCGTGTTTGCGATTTTAATATGACGGCCTACAAAGACCCGCGTGTGCTGGGCCAAGCGATGAAGCAGGACTTTTTGTTCCGGGCGGACAAGGCGGCTCGTGCGCTTTCCCCGAAAATCGCACAAGTGGGCGTTAGTGTGACCGACAGTTGCACTTCGATATCGCTTTTGAACAGTGAAGGATTGCGTTTGGAAATGACCCGCGGCCGTTTGCGCGTGAACGTGAACGTGACGGCGACGGACGGCACAGAACGCTTGACAACGCACGAGGCGCCTGGCGCTCTCGGCGGTTATGAACTTTTGGCAAACTATTCTCCGGAAGCTCTTGCGACGGAATGTGGCGAACGCGTGCTCCGCATGCTTGATGCCGGTTACATCTCGGGCGGACAGATGCCGGTCGTGATGGGGAACGGTTTTGGAGGCGTGATTTTCCATGAAGCTTGCGGACATCCGCTGGAGACGGAATCCATCCGTCGTAACGCAAGCCCGTTCTGCGGAAAGCTCGGTGAAGCCATCGGCCAGCCTTGCCTTACCGCTATTGACGACGGCACGATGGACGGCGTGTGGGGAAGCCTCAAGTATGACGACGAAGGAACTCCAACGCAGCGTACGACGCTTATCGAAAATGGCATCTTGAAAACGTACATGAGCGATCGCGTGGGCGCCATGGAAGTGGGCGTTGCCCGTACGGGAAGTGCCCGCCGCGAAAGCTACAAGTACGCTCCCGTAAGCCGCATGCGCAATACGTTTATTGCTCCAGGCAAGGATTCGCTCGATTCCATGATTGCAAGTGTCGATAACGGGCTTTATGCCGCACGCATGGCCGGCGGTTCCGTGAATCCGGCTACAGGCGAGTTCAACTTTGCCGTGGATGAAGGTTATGTCATTCGTAACGGCAAGATTTGCGAGCCAGTCCGCGGTGCAACGCTTATCGGTAAAGGCCATGAAATCATGCCGCGCATTAGTATGGTCGGAACGGACTTTGAGCAGGCCGCTGGCGTTTGCGGCGCCTCGTCGGGACACGTGCCCGTGACCGTCGGACAGCCCTCTATAAAGGTGGATCAAATATTAGTAGGGGGGCGGTAGCCGATTATCCGATACGAAAAAGCCCTCGCAAAGAGGGCTTTGCAGTATCGAAGGTGGTCTCTTTTTTCGGGGGGCGGTAGTCGGTAGCCGCAATACAAAACATAACTGGATTCCTCACTTCGTTCGGAATGACGAGATTGCGGACTTAACTGGGTGCTTTGTTTTCACTCAGGACAACGAAAAACTGAAAATCCTATAAAGGAAAAGTCCTCGCAAAGAGGGCTTTGCAGTATCGAAGGTCATCTCGTTTTTCGGGGGCGGTAGCCGATAGCCGCAATACAAAACATAACTGGATTCCTCACTTCGTTCGGAATGACGAGAATGCGGACTTAACTGGGTGCTTTGTTTTCACTCAGGACAACGAAAAACTGAAAATCCTATAAAGGAAAAGCCCTCGCAAAGAGGGCTTTGGTGTATTATGGGTTGTCATAGAATTAAAAACTTCGAGTAAAGTACAAAACTTGTCCGAATAAAACAAGCAAAAATGAAAAAAAAGAAACAACGGCATCTCGCAAGAGGTGCCGTTGTTTTGGTGTATGGGATGTTTGGTTTTGTATTGATAAAATAGTTTAATTTGGAATATTCGATATCGGTAGGGGTACTTTTCCGATGTAAAGGTTTACAACGCTAAATTGGAATTTCTGGTAAAATGTTAATAAAAATTTACCAAAGTGTCTCGGAATAAACATCCGTATAGTTCTAATGGGTTATTGATTCTTGTCTCTGTAGTTCTAATGGACTATTGATGATTTTGTAGTATTTTGGTAAATTTTTGCAAAGTTTTTCAAAATGGATGCTTTATGACCCATAACCTAATAAACAAATTGTGCTCTGTCCGCATAGGACTGACGTTGATTTTGGCTCTTTTCATGGCGGTAACGTCATGGGCAAAGACCGAACCTATCAGTTACATCGACGAAAATGGCGATGAAAAGTTCCTTGAACCGGGCTCTTATACCTTGCTCGATACCTTGCTTGGTGGGGAATATGGCCAACCTGGTGATGATGGTGTCATCAGCCTCCCCGGGGGCTGGTATGTGGTGTCGAATGACATGAGTACCGATAATCCCGTCGATTTTGCGGGCGATGTCCAACTGGTTATTCCAGATGGTGTTACAGTGTTTGTTACTAATGATAACGCCACAAATAAGTTTACGGGTGCAGGGAATTTTACTGTTTACGGCCAGAAAGACGGATCCGGCGAACTTAACATCGATGTCTTTGATGTTCGTAAAACGCTTACGGTAAATAATATTCATTTAAGTTCGAATAAAAGTATTAAATCGTCTGATTCTTATTTTGTTTTCAATGGAGGTTCTTTAAATGCTTTTTTCGTTGATGGAAAAAACAAACTCCGTTGGAATAAAGGTACTGACTTTGTTCTTGTGGGTACTTTTGATGATTATTGTAGTTCTTCTACCGCTATTGATGAAAACACTCCCTTTGTTGATGAAGATGGCAATCTCTATAGAGGCTACTATGATAACAGTGTTAGCTCGCTTAATGGTAAAAAACTTACGCCGGCCTTCGCTGTAACGTTCGATTTGCGTGATGGTTCGCCCGCCAAGACCGTGGCTGCGATCTTTGATGAAAAGCTCAATGGATTTGTTGTGGATCTCCCGAAAGCCCCGGCCCGTTTTGATGGCGTAGAATTCCTTGGCTGGTATACGGCCGATGGCGATGAGATTGACGGAAGTAACCCTGTTGTTATTACCAAGAATACGACGATTTATGCCAAGTGGAACCTGAAGCCGGTCAAGTATGTTGACGCCAAGGGCGAAACGCAGGTTCTCGAAAACTACTTTATGCTCTCGAACGGTATGACTCTGCCGTACGATGAGAAACGTAAAAAATACAGTCTTTCTGGGGGCTGGTACGTTGTGCCGAATTCGAATCCGGATGGTGTAGATTTGTCTTTAGAGGAAGGAATCATTTTCAATGGCGATGCGCACCTGATTCTTGAGGACGGGGCAGAGATGAACTTGTCTAAAGGACGTACGCTTGAGGAACTCTTCGAATCTGAAGCTATATGCGCTGTTCAAGCTCAATCTGGAAGTGATAATGGATATGGTCTTTCGATTTATGCAGGCTCCTTCGCTGTTAAAGATGACAGCCCGGTTGTTGGATCTGGCATTTTGAGCGCAGAAGGTGTTGCGGGCTATAATGTGACCCTCAATGGCGGTCATGTAAATGCTACTACGGTCGGTTATCTAGATAAGGTTGCCATAAATGGCGGCGTTACAGAGATTAGTGCTATCATGGGTGAGGACAATGCGTTGGGCGTTGTTGTTCTCGACTGGCACAGCTTTGAAGACCGTATTACGGTTGAATCTTATTCCCTTTTCAAGCCCGTATCGCTTGCAATCGCTGAAGGCAAGTACTTCAAGGATGAAGAAGGCAATGTCTATAGTGGAACAATAGAACTCGATCAAAATGGTGGTACGGTTCTTGACGGCAAGACGCTTATCCCGACGTTGTCGCTCGGAGACGAGAACATCGTTGTGGCCGACATTCCTCGCCAGGTACTTGCGGAGTCGGCTCCATGCCCCGAAGTCGTTGTGAAGGATGGCGAAAAGACGCTTGAAGTCAATAAGGACTACCTTGCGGAATGCGTCGACAATGAAGCCGCCTCTGCAACTGCGCCTTATGTGAAAATTACCGGTACGGGCATTTACGCGGGCGAAATCAAGAAGCATTTCGAAATCTGGGAGAAGGTTGCCGAATACGCTGCTATCGGTATTTACAAGGATGGTGGCGATAAACTCCGTGCGGTCATTGACGGCAATTTCAGTGGCGAACTTGCCGAAGTCCTTACCGAAGATGTCAAGGTCGAAAGTGTCGAGTTCAACCGTGAATTCCCGAAGAACGCCTATTCTACCGTTGTGTTGCCGTTCGATGTGAACACGAACGACCTCGAAGGCGTGCTCAAGGTTCTTGCGTTTGATGGTCTGACTGTCGATGAGAAGGGCCAAAAGGCCGCGGGCATGAAAGAAGTCTGGTCGGCAGAAACCTCGACGGAGCATGTCGACTTGAAGGCTTACACGCCGTACATTATGATGATGAGTGGCGAAAATCTCGTCATCAAGTCGAGCGTGACGCTCAAGAAGATGGAAGAATCTGTTGCTGTCGTGGATGGCTGGGCTCTCCGGGGTACTTTGGAATACAAAAAGTGGGAAGAAAACGATCCGGAAATTGGCATTGTCTATGGCTTTGCCGCAGGTAACAACGAAGATCTCGGCGTGAAAGTGGGCGATTTCGTCAAGGTCGCTGCCGGAGCATGGATCAACCCGATGCGCGCTTACTTGATCAAGGTCTTGCCGAAGAAGGTTGCTGCTCACGGCGCCTATGTTACACCGGTCCCGAGCATGACCGAAGAACTGCCGGACCGCATGTCTATCGTGATTGTCAAGGGTGACAAGAACGGCGAAGACGTGCATACGACCGTTATTGGCCAGTTCAATACACGTGCAAGCGAGTTCCGCATGAACTTTGTGCCGCGTACGTATGACCTCAAGGGTCGTAGCGTGGGCGAAGGTCGCAAGGCTCGTGGAGTGTATCTGAAAAAGTAAAATTTAACTCTAGACAAAGGAAAACTTATGACGAATAAGATTGAACAAAAGAAGGACTACTCCGTTCCTGCAATGAAAATCGTTGAGCTCAAGCATCAGGTGAATCTGATGTCTGATAGCACTGGTGGCGAACCTCCAAATTGGAACGACGGACTCGGTTAATGTGAGCCCGGCTTGCTCCGGACACGTTCGGCGGCTACGGCATTAGGTTTGCCCAAAAGCAAGAGACCTCGCGTTGTGCGGGTCTCTTGTTTGTATAAATAAAAATCACCCGCTAGGCTTGTGTTTCAAAAAAATGCTTTGATTCGTTGCTTTTGAAACGCTGGCGTGTTATTTTTTGAATAGGTGGGGAGCCTATTTTTATTTTTTTTAGCGAAATTTGACGTTTTTTGAAGTTGTTTTGGGCGTCTTTTGAGGTGTTGCTTTTTTTGGCATGCTATTTGCAAGAGTAGGGCGATAAAAAAAGAAGGTGTTATATGTCCGATTTTACTAATGATGCAGAAAAAGTTTTGGCCAAAGCGCAGAGCTTGCGCGACCGTTGCTCGCATTCCTACTTGGGGGCGGCGCATTTGGCGGTTGGCCTTGTGGAAGGCCCCGATGCAACCCTGAAGAAACTTTATAAGTCCAAGGGAGTCAAGACCAACGAACTTCGTGGGCGTTTGGAGCCGTTCGTGCAGAAGATTCCGCGCATGGAAGGCGTGAACCCGGATGTGGAACCGGATAGCGACTTGAACCGCATTTTGCGTGCCGCTGTGCAGGCGGCTCGTCAGGTGAGCCGTATGGTGACGCCGGGTGACTTGCTCGTGGCCTTGATGAAGTTCTCGGGAGACCGTGGCCTTGCGAAGGTCTTTGAAGATGCGCTTGGTTCGACCGAAGTGGTGGAAACTTGGCTTTCGGACCCGTTTGCGGGTGCCGCGAATGCCGAGGAACAGTCCCCGCTGAAACTTTATGGTCGTGAACTCGTGGAAATGGCTGCTGACGGAAAGCTCTCGCCGGTGATTGGCCGTGAAGAAGAAATCCGTCGTGTCATCTTGATTTTGAGCCGTAAGACGAAGAATAATCCGTGCTTGGTCGGTGAACCGGGCGTGGGTAAGACCGCTATTGTCGAAGGCCTTGCCGAACGTATTTACCGCGGCGACGTGCCGGATGCGTTGAAGGGCAAGAAGGTTTTTGCGCTTGATTTGTCCGCATTGATGGCAGGTGCAAAATACCGTGGCGACTTTGAAGAAAGGCTCAAAGCTGTGATTGACGCGATTGAAGAAGATGGCAATACGTTGATGTTCATTGACGAACTCCACAATATTGTGGGTGCGGGCAAGACGGAAGGCTCCATGGACTTGGGCAATATGCTCAAACCGAAGCTCGCTCGTGGTGAACTCCATTGCATTGGTGCGACGACGACTCAGGAATACCGCAAGTACATCGAAAAGGATTCCGCCTTGGAACGTCGATTCCAGCCGGTGCAGGTTTCGGAGCCGAGCGAAGACGAAGCGATTTCCATCTTGCGTGGCATTAAGGACGGCTTTGATGCGCACCACGGCGTGCGTCTGCACGACAATGCTCTCGTGGCGGCTGTGAAACTTTCGAACCGTTACATCAGTGATAGGTTCCTTCCGGACAAGGCGATTGATTTGATTGACGAGGCGGCAAGCCTTGTGAAGACGCAGATGGATACCGTGCCGGAAGCGCTCGATACGTTGCAACGTAAGGAACTCCAGATGAAAATCGAGGAGCAGGCGCTTTCGAAGGAGACGGACGATGCGAGCGTCAAGCGCTTGAAAGAACTCCGTGAGGACTTGGCCGTGACCGATGCTGCGGTCAAGCAGATGCAGGAACGCTGGCAGGATCGCCGTGCCGCATTTGCCGAAGTGCAGGACTTGAAGAAAGCTTTGAAGGCTGCAAAGGACGAGATGGAACAGGCGGAAGCCCGTTACGACTTGAACCGCGCTGCCGAACTCAAGTACAACAAGATTGTGAACATCGAAAAGGAATTGGCGCAAAAGACCGAAGCGCTTCGCAAGAGTGCCGAAGAAGGTGGCTTGAGCGAAGAGGTGACCGAAGAGACGATTGCGCTTGTGGTGAGCCGTTGGACGGGCATTCCGGTGACGAAACTTTGCGAAGGCGAAAAGGCGAAGTTGTTGCACTTGGACGAACGTCTGCATGCCCGCGTGATTGGCCAGGACGAGGCTGTCGAAGCCGTGTCCGAAGCTATTCTGCGTAACCGTAGCGGCCTTAGTCGCGAGAACGCGCCGATTGGCAGTTTCCTCTTCTTGGGCCCGACGGGCGTGGGTAAGACGGAACTGGCGAAG